>Ga0099825_1003562_pt1 | contig 20703 bp, 16 predicted proteins | sample SiratroredBW_FD_76838 | JGI IMG/M metagenome (GOLD analysis project Ga0099825, IMG submission 76838) | Root nodule microbial communities of legume samples collected from California, USA - Siratro red BW | ecosystem: Host-associated > Plants > Roots > Nodule | place: USA: California | collected... | reverse complement strand
TTTTTTTTTTTTTTTTTTTTTTTTTTTTTTTTTTTTTTTTTTTTTTTTTTTTTTTTTTTTTTTTTTTTATTTTTTTTTTTTTTTTTTTTTTTTTTTTTTTTTTTTTTTTTTTTTTTTTTTTTTCTCTTTATTCTCTTCATTCTGGTTTAACCCATGCTTACTCTTTTCACTCTTGGCCCTCATAATCTTTATCACTCTTTACAGTGTTAACAATATAGTTTCCCTTAGATATGCTCAGTATGAGTAAGGAACTTATAAGAACTTTGTAAGTAAGTACAAAGCTCATTGATGAACAAATTTTATAGATACTTTTAATATAGTTAATTGAATTGTTTATTATTCATTTAATGCATAAAAGTTTACCCTTAGCTTAGTTTTGGTAAATAAGCCATAAAAGAGAAATTAATAAAAAATATCTTGTGCTAATTTTGTATGTAAAGGTAGATGAAGACTCAAATATAAGCAAAAGGAGTTTTAATTTAAAAAGAAATTTGCTTAGGACTTTCATAATCTGATCAACGAATTAACAAGTTTACAACTAATTGTTTTAATTGTAAAAGCACTGAGCGCATGAACATGCATCCTGCGAATTTACTTCATAGAGAAAGAATCAATGAAATAAGCAATTTGCTTAGTGAATCTCATTGCGATGAGTGAGTCTATGCATAACTGAAAAAGTTAGCATTTATGAACATCTTAAAGCTACATAGACTTTCGTCATGGGCCTTCTACAACTTCTTGAGTATTGTATAGTAAATATAGAAGTTTTTAAAGTCATTAAGTATCTAATTTCATTTTTTAGACTTTTCGTCTTCTTGCCTTTTAGAATTTCAAGTTCCTCCCTAGTTATTGTTCTTACAAGCAGCTTTGTTTTACAATTTGGAGGTACTTTTAGATTCAGATTCAGAAAGTTAATTAAGCTCTTCTTGTTTTCAATTCTAATCGATTCATTTTTGTTCTTTGATATTTTACTTTCTAATACAATTTACTTTTATGCATTTAATTGCTTTCTTCGTGGATTTTTGGATTTTTAGGATAATTTGATTCTTGATTCGTTAATTAAGATTTGATTGTCTATAATTCTAAATTTTAATGTTCAATTGATTTTGTTTGGTGAAACTCTTTCGATTGCATATTGAATTGAATATAGGATTATATATAATATAAATTGAATACAATGCATTAGTTTTTTTTTAACTATTTGGGATTTGGATGTTTAAAAATTCATGAGTATTGTTAAGTGATTACAAATAGTCATATAATTAAATGATATGCAACGAACTAAGAAAAACAAAAAAACAGATAATTAACCATTACTATTTTTGCTTTTCATTATTATTATTATTGTAAATATTATTATCACGTAATATTATTATTATTATAAATATTAATATTTTTATTTTATTTATATTATTATTATTATTAATATATTAAGTATTACCGATAAAATAAATTCATTGTGAAGTTGGGGGACAATTTTCTAACTGATTTAATTGTTTGGGAAATTGTCTATTAATTTATCGACGGATTAAGTTTGTCGGTAAATTGACGGTTACTTTACTGACGAATAATTTGCGATAAATTCTTTTATCGGTAATTATCGATTGATTAAATGTGTTGGTAAATTCATTCATAATTTACATGTTTTTCACTTAGGAACCTTAGAGCTTGTTTTCTCCTCACTAGTCCTCATTGTAGGTGTAATTGGCTTTAGAAGGGGGTGGGTTGAATTGAGTCTTAGATTCTTTTTGCAACAGATAAAACTTGTCTAATAGATCATCTAAAAAGAAAAATTTATATTGTCTAACATAAACATTTAGGTGCACTCTCAAAATCAAACAAAGTAAAACAACTAGCAAAAGTAAAGAGAGAACAATGCGTAAAAATTTATCTTGGTTCACCAAAATTCGGGTTACATCTAGTTCCTTTAAGCCAATTGTTTAAGAGCTTCTATTAACCAAAACACTGGGTTACAATGATTAATCAACCCTCTCCAGGTCACAATGAGTAAACACATCTCTTTAGGTTACAACGAGTAACTAAACCTCTCCATGTTATCCCTTCTTAATCTCGCCATGAGATTAAGAACACTCAAGAAAACAAAGAACACTCTCAAAGAGGGTTTAAAGAAAGGTTACAAGGATATAAATTCACAATGTAAAAAATTACAATTGTTTAACACTCTACCTGAAAAATTAAACGCTATAAAAACTTAATCAAATGCTCACTGTATTAGCAATGTTTGCAGCAAGATCACTTGTTAGTTTGGATTCTGCAATATCTTCATATTTTTATCCTTTTGGTGATAGACACTTAAAACAAAAAACTTGGATTTAAAATATTTCAATTAGTTTTTGCTTCAAATCGCTTTAAGAAACTATTTTGAAAGTATTTGCAATATGGGTTAGTAAAAAAATTAAAACAAAATTCAAAAATAATTTACTTCCAGATAATACGTGATGTTAAAAATAAAGTATTTTATATTTTCAAATCAATGCATTTCTATTTTAAAAGAAAAAGGTTTAGACATATTCTTAATATATCAGAAAGATACTTTGCAAGATATAATTTGAACAAATCTCTTTATGAAAACATGGATTTAAATATATACGAAAAAAAAAGTCAGTTTAAAAGAAAATACTTTCACCAAAGGTATCTCAAATCAAGAGATGAATGAATTGATATAGTTTGTACTATATAAACTTTCTAACTCTCAAGTTTTTAGGCTTGTGTGTATGCACTCAAAACGATTTCATGCAAGCAAAAACTGCTATAAGCTTAGCAAGACTCTAGTATCCAAAACAATTGAGCAACATGTTGTCAAAGATCAAGAGGTCTTTATATAAGCTGCAATGGGACCAAGGTGAAGGTAGGTAAAATGAAAGACAAGAAGCTTACAACCTACATAGAATAGAGAAGCAATGAGGAATAAATCCAAAAACAAATGTAAGTACAACACATCTTCACAACTACAATTAGAATCCTCTTATCTTCCTTTTGAAGATTTATTTCAACATATTTTGTTTCTTTTTATCTCTCTAAGAATTTTTCATTCATTTTTTTTTCTTTATTTCTCCTCTTTTCATTTCTTTTCCTTTATTTCTTTTCTTTTCTTTTTCAATGATGAGTTATTCACATGAGGCGGTAAGGTAAAACTAAATATATCCTCACACTTATTTAAGAACCTGTTCCGAAAATGATTCCAAGGCTCCTTTATCCTCTAAGAATAATAATGATTTTTCTCCTATTAAGGTTTGTAATGAGATTTAAAATAAGAAAAGGATAGAGGCTCAAAGGGTCTAACTAGTGGATTATAATCAAGGTATACAAATATGGCTAGTGGCTCAAGATCAACAAAAAGTGCCTCAATCATCTTAATACATGGATGTGAAACATAGTAGTGAAATAAAGAATTAACCTAAGTTCTAGAACATAAGCAAGCATGAGTGAAAACACACTAAAGAAAGAGTTACATCAGATGGTCCCTCCAATAATAAGGATTAAAATCTCACTTAGACAATTCTCTCACAAAAGATTCATTCCAATGATACTCAAAACCAACTTTTTTAACAATTTACAAAAAATCTAAACAACATAAATTAAGAAACCATTTTTCCATGAATTATGAAAATGGAACCACTAGAGAAAATCCGAAAAGATCAAAGTTGCAGCTCATATTAGAAAGAATTTCAACCTAGATCGTAGATTGTCTATACTGTACAAAATCACCTAGACATTTTACTGCATAGGAATTTTTGATCATTAATTTGATAATCATATCCACTAATTACTCTTCAACAAATTTCATGCCCAAAAGGTCTGTCAAACGATTAAATATCTTTTCAACAAGAGATTTTGTAAAAATATTAGCAAACAGATTGTCTGTTGGTACAAAACAATAAATCAACATGACATTTTTACACATGATCTCTTATGAAGTGATGTTCAATTTCAATGTTTTTAGCCCTAGAATACAAAATAGGATTTTTAGATAAACTTACCACAACATTATTATCACAAAAGATAGAGCTTTTACTTTTTTGGACGCGATAATCTTTTAATTGATTCTTCGTCTAGGGTCTTAAGACAACAAATGACTCATGCTCTATGTCTAAACATAAGCTTTCATTTGATAATTTGATTTAGTTCTAGATTACAAATGATATATCTCAATATGCTAAGAATAAATAATCAAGCCATGAATCATGACAAGCAATGAGCATGAAAACAAAATACTATCATTGAAAGGAAATACATATATATAAACAAATAGTAGAGGAAAAAGAGATAAACTATTTATAACAAAAATTAAATTATTAATAAAAAGAGATAAAAACATGGGATTTAACAGGTTCAAAGCTTAGAAAGAGTTGATTTCATTTTAAAAATAAGCTAAAAAATATGATAAAAATAAATGTTATCAAACTCCCCCAAACATAAAACCTTGCTTGTCCTCAAGTAAAGGTAACTTGGCAAAAATAGACAACTACTCAACAATGGTAAAACAACCTAAAGGCAAGTTCACACAATCACTTTCGATGTTAGTCACGAATGCTCTCTCTAGTAGTGCTTAAAAAAATTCTTTGTTTCCTAGTCAAGACTCAACTATGGTGGTCTCAGTGCAAATGTAATAAAACCTTTTCAATACAAAATAATAATCATGACAAAATGTTTGCATGGACAACTAATGACACTATTTTTCACCAAAAAGAGTGTTTCGGTCAAGCACACTAGTCTCAAGGTATATTTTTCTCTCACCAACCACTGAATTTCCATAATTTAACTTTGCTTTTCAAATCAAGAGTAAAAAAATTTCAAAAACTTGCAACATCACAAGGAGTTTTATTGGGTTGTAATGTGGTTGGGCTAAGAAGAAAATTGATTTTTCTAGATAATCAAAACACTACAAAGAGAGTAATTAAATCAACTTATCAACTCAACACATTTACCCTATTGTATATGTAATCTAGACATGAACCAAAATCAACTTTTCCTTCACGCTTTATTTTTTAAAAATTGTTTCTCTTTCTTTTTTTTCTTTTTTTATATACAGTATGAACCACAGGCTTTTTCTAATTTGCAATTTATACCTCCTTATGTAATTCTTTTAATTTCTTCCCCTAAACTTGAACCACACTAAGGACCATTATCTCCTTGCTCTCTCAGCTCAAAGTGAGACAGTCAAGGTTAAAACATTTAAGGATTAAAGGTTCAAGGATAAAGAAAATTTCTTTTAAAGCTCAAAAGGGTGCAAAAAGATTTTATTCATGAAAAATAAGGTTGACTATTTGGCTCAAACTATAATGAATTAAAAACAAAAATGGCCTTGATCACATGTAAGCATGTAGATGAATTAATTAACATAGAAACTCAAGCAAAGTTAATTATGAGTCAAAAGTGATAACACACAATGAATTTAAAACTCTTAAGCCTAAAATCTCACATAGTATTGCTGGTACCAAAAGTTGTCATACAATATGCCATAATTATTAAATAAAAATAATATAATATGAATGCACTTTCAATCACAAAAAACAGAAAAGCAACCACAAAATTAAACTCACAATAAAGACACAAATATCATAGTTGATAATAGAGAACAACACAATAAATTCTCATCAATAAGAAATTATCATTAGTGTTATGCAAAACTCAATCCAAGTTATACAACCAAATGTCTCATATGTCACATTAGCCAAGTTACACAATTTATTATCAAAACAAAAAAAATAAGTAAAAAAAATTGAAATTGAATAAACAAAAAAATAAAAACAGAAATTTAAAATGCAAAAGAAAAAATAAAAAAAAATTAAAGCTGAAATTTAAATGACAAAATAAAATCCTGAAGAAGTAGATCCTAATTATCATAGAATATGGTAATCTTCTTCTGCATCCTCAACATCTCATCTTTAACAAGTTCACACCCTCTTGCAAATAGGGCTTGACCCTAGGCCCACAATTTTGTTTTATGTTTTTTATTTCTTTTTTCACTCGTTGGGGCCATGTGCCAAAGATTTTAGTTGGGCACTAGTTTAGCTCTGCACCAATATTTGAAAATTTTTAAAAATGGCGCAGAGCGCGGTTCATGTTATGTCAGATGCAACCATAAAAAAACTTGTGTTGGGCTCCATTCTGCTTGAGCTCAGTGCCATTTAGACAATGAAGCAATCTTTATTCTTTTTCAATCTCTAAGTTGCCTCCTAGAAAGCGCTCGTTTGATGTCTCAAGCTTGACAATGATGTAAACATGATGGATGATACCACACAAATGCAATGACTAGAACAACACGTTAGTCAAAATGAAATATTGAAAAATAAAAATAACAAAAAAAAGTTGAAGTCTAAAAGAGTTATTAATGCAAAATCACCTTGTATTGGAACACAACTCCCCGACAACAACGCCAAAAACTTGCTAACACTTTTTGCATACTTTGGCTAGTGCACCAGTTGCTTATATTGCAAGTAATAAATATATCATTCTCTCCTAATGGACTTATGCAGTACAAGATAATAAAGTCAATTGATAACAAATTTAGATTATAAATTATTCCCAATATTTGAATTGATAAGCAAGAAAATAAATTTATTCAAAATAATTAAAATATATTTTTATATTTTTACGAGCACTTGGAATGTGAAAAAATAATAGAGGGCATATAGAATGCAATTGCTAGAATTAAACTTCATCAACCTTACTCTCATGCATAAAAACAATTACATTATTTTTGAACAAATGTCAATATCAACACACAATAATACCAAAAGCCTAATGTCTTACATGAACGAGCCTAGGCTTCCCTATTAATCTTCCATCTCTTGATCAATTATATGGAAAAGACTTTCAAGCACCACAACGGTCTTAAGATAACAAGTGAATCATGCTTTATATCTAGATACAAACTTTCATTTGATATTTTGATTCAATTTCAGATTACAAATGATATCTATTAATACCCTAAGAATCAATGATCAAGTCATGAATCAACACGATAGGTAATAAGCCAAGAAACAAAATACCAACATTGAAACGAGAGACATATATATAAACCCAATTTTGATTACATGAGAATTCAATTGATTATATCAAACCCCAACAAGATGAGAAAAATGAATAATGGATGAAGATGGATATACAAAGAGGAGAAAAAGGAATCCTTCAAACTACGTCTATCATCCCAAGACTACATTTTTCTGACTCATAGATAGAGCCTTTCTCCAGATAGAGTGGAGTGGAATGCCTCCAGAGTGCCTAACCCTAATGTAGAGACCTATTTAAATACACAAAGGAGCTAGGTTAGCGACGTCGAAGCCCGACCTAGCTAAAGTGGCATCGGGCACGACCCCATATCCATGTAGGTTTTACTAGCACTCGACCCAGCTAAAGTGGTGTCGGACCCTACTTGATCTGTGTCCAATTTAATCTTTTATTTCCTCCTTCATGGGTTTCAATATTTCTCTTCTTTATCCAATGCTTCTTATTCAATTATTTGATAAAATTAATAGGATTTAGAGTAAAAAGAGACCAATTATTTACAACAGAAATCAAATTATTAATAAATAAAGATAAAAACAGGGGATTTAGCAGGTTCTGAGCTTAGAAAAAGTTGATTTCATTATAAAAATAAGCCCAAAACTATGATAAAAGTAAATGTTATCAAGAAACACTTTAAAAATCAGGGAGTTGTTCCACATAGACCTCTTATTTTATGAATCCATTAAGGAACTCGCTTTTCACATCCATTTGGTACAATTCATGTTATTAAATGTAGCAAATGAAAATAAAATGCGTATAGCTTGTAGATGGGCTATTGATGCATAAGTTTCAATAAAATATATGCCTTCCTGTTGCGAGTAACCCTTATTCACAAGACAAGTCTTGTTTCTCGCAACCTTATCTTGTTTGTCTAGATTGTTCCTAAATATCCACTTGACTCCTATGACAACTTTATTCTTTGGTTGAGCTACCAACATTCATACTTCATTCTTCAGGAACTGATCCAATTCTTCCTGCATTACCTTGACCCAGTTTTCATCTTGAAGATTTTCATTCACATTCTTTGGTTCTTCTTGAGAAATCGTTGCCACTTAATCCTTTACCCTTATATGTGTGGACATTCCTACCTTAAGATTACCTATGATTACTTTGGCAAGATGATCCTTGAGCAACGTAGAGTTTCTTCCAGCTGGCTCTCTTTCTCCACCTTTGGATCGGCTAGTAGGTTATGTAGATCGTCTAGTGCTAGACTATTGGGTGGTTGTAGATTTACCTATAGTTCTTGCAAGTGAAAACCATGAGAATCTTCTTGCACTGATAATTTCTTATCAGGCTTATAGTCACTGAATCTCACATGGATCAATTCTTCCACTATAGACGTTCTAGAGTTATATATTCTATAGGCCTTAGACACTTCAGAATATCTAAGAAAGATTTCTTCATTACTCTTGGAATCAAACTTTCCCAAACCGTCCTTATTATTTAGAATTAAACATTGAATTTTGAAAGGATGAAATAAGAAATGTTGGGTTTCTTATTTTTCCACAATTCATGGAGTCTTTTTAGTCAAAGGTCTAATTAAGTTGCTTTGTAAATAATAGGTTGTATTAATCGCTTCTGCCCATAAGTGTTTGGGACTGGAGTTCGTATTAAGCATCGTTCAAGCCATTTCTTGTAAAGATATATTCTTTCTCTAAAAAAATACCATTTTGTTGTGGTGTTCTAGGAGTAGAAAAGTTATGGTTAAGACCATTATTTTTTATAAAGTGATCAAAAGTTTTTATTTTCAAAATCTTCAACATGGTAAATTTTAATAACAATAATTGATACACCTTTCTCATTTTGAACTTGTTTTGTGAATTTAAGACTTTGGAAGTCTCATCTTTGTGACTCAAAAACATAACCCATGTCCATCTAGAATAGTCAATGACCATGACAACACTATATCTTTTTCCACTCATAAATGCTGTTTTGGTTGGTCCAAGAAGATCCAAATGTCTTACTTCAAGAGGTTGTTGGGTTGATTTGTCATCTTTACTCTTAGAAGAGATCTTGACTTGCTTCCCCTTGATGCACATGACTCACAAAGAACATTGCCTTCGAATAACATAGATGGCATTCCTTTCACGAGGTTATAGAGTGACCTTAAGCTAGCATGGTCGCATATCCTATGCTAGAGCCAATGATCTTCTTTTAAAGTCATGAGACAATAAAATTTTTGATTTGACAACTCAATCATATTAATTTTATAAAGATTACCTCATCTATTAGCCACAAACAATCTTCCCATCTTAATTATTTACTATACACTGGTCTTTGCTAAAAACTACATAACTCCTACAATCACATAAGTGGCTTATGCTAAGCAGGTTGTGTTTTGGGCAATCTACAAGTAAAACGTCATTAATATACAAAGAAGGTTTCAGACTTATCTTCCCAACACCAATCTGTGATGGTTTCCTTCAAAGGTCACCTTTCCTCCTTTCATCATTTGGAGGTATAGGAATATAGACCTTTCTTTTATCATGTGACGTGAGTAGCCACTGTCCGTACCATGACAAGTGCCTTCTTTTTGCTTGGGTTAATGATATGTACAAAAGGAATTATTTTATATTTAGGTACCTGATGCAATTCCTATGTAGAAATGCATCCTCCAAGTGTTTTCATTCTTCCTTTGAGGTTTAATTTCATTTTTCATGGAGTTGTGCAGCGAAACGATTGATATTTGTAGTGGATTGAAGTATTTGAGATGAAACTTGGAGTGAATTTAATGTGAGGTTAGACCAACACACTTAAGAGTAGGTAAGCATAGAATCTTGAAATTGAAGAATACTCTAGGGAGAGCTTTTAGAACAAGAAGAGGCATTTGGAAAGTAGTTCAACTCTAGTCATACAAGAGCTAAGTTTTCAATTACAAGAGTCACCTATTTATAGGGTAAAAGATGACTTATCTTGCAAGTTTCTCAAAAACTCTCTAATAGGAGCTTGACAAGTGATAAGCCATGAGTAGACGATTCTTTACATTAGAAGAGTGTTATGTGTCCAAGGTGACTTGCAGCTCAAGCTTCATATCCTCTCGAATAAGATGAGCACAAGTGGGAAAAGATGCTTGGAAGGAAAGCTTCCATGTGGCGCCAATTTGCCTCACATATGACACCTTCACAAGCTTGTTTGACACCTTCTTGAAGCCTTTGCAAGCCTAAAAAAGTGGACGTCTTATCTAACTTTGACACAAGGCCTAAGACCCAAAATCCTATTTTACTAGGCCTAAAATACAAGGTCCAAAACCAATTATACTTTACCCAAAATACTAGGCTCAAAATAAATTCTACAATGCTCTATGCAATGTTTACAAGTAAAGGTCTTGTAATCTTCAAGCTCCAAAGTCTCTAAAGTGATCTTCTCCAATTTTGAACTTGTGTCCAAAAGTTTGTTTGGAGGCCCAAACAAGCTCAATTAGACCCAAACTCCTGATAAGTGTAGAAAATAGGTTTAGGCTGAGTTCAAGAGGGGGGGGGGGGGTTGAATTGAACTATTAAAAACTTTCAAAACCTTTTCACAAAATACTGGAAAGTGTTAAAGATTCAAATGAAGATTCTTAATCAATGAATTTCAGAATAACCCATCAAAGATCATTGTGTTTTAGAACATATTCAAATATCCAGTTGATCAAACAATATCATAAACAGAAGTGGAAGCAATCAATTGATTACGAAAAGGTGTTGATAAAGAAAATTCAATCCAGTAGATAAATAGTAAACACAATGGACAACAAATCAATCAAGAAGTACAACAATTTAGATAAAATACTAAGATCAAGAAACAACAATTTGAATCAAGAAAATATATTTTCAGAAATTTTATCAATCAAACTGTAATATCATAAAAGCATTAACTCAACAATACAATCAAAAGTTAGTTCCAGTCAATTGTATAAAAGATATAACAGTTTCAGAAAGACACAATATTAACAGCAGAAAGAACAGTCAATTAAACGCGAAGAACAATTAATTGAATGTGAGATAACAAAAAAGATAAGTATTGAAGAAGAGAGGAAGAAAGATCAAGAACACAAAGATTTATACTGGTTCACCCTTCCTCAAGGGCTACGTCCAGTCCTTTGCCAACTAGCAAAGAGTTCCACTAATCAAGATCTCTAAGATCAGTTTACAAAAACACAAACACATGCAACCCGCAAGTAAACACTGCTCCCAGCAGCAAACAACCTACTGAACCCTACAGTAGCTATCTAACCAATGTAAAATCCTCTCCACTAAACTAGTTACAATTACAACACTATGTAACTTGTAACACCACAAACTCAATACGATAAATGATCGAGAGTAAAATGAATACAACAATGATTCTACTCAACATATTATAAAATGTATTAAGATCAGAGTAGAACACTTAGCTCTGGATCAAGATCACTGTTACACAAGATCAATTCAACAGTAAAGCTCCAAGATCAGTTTTCTTGATGAAAATCAATTGCCAAAATGATCACAAGGTGTAAGCACACTTTTTCTTTTGAAAATTTCACTTCAGTTCGCTCAGAATGATTTTTGTGTCATATTGTTATATTAAAAACACATGCATGGTCATTATATAAGAAAATTGATTAGTTGACCGTTAAAACTTCAATCGATTGAGTCAATCATCCAATCAATTGAATTTTTCTTTGTCTTAACAGAAAATTCATCAGGTTCAGATTCTGAAAACAATTTACTGATTCCATTTCTGAAATAGATTATCAAAATCTGATTTGTTCATATTTAACCTTTTGAAAATGTGATTAAGCAGATTGATTTTGGAGCTTACTTCGAATTATCAATTATGTAACATATGATTTTGAACCAAAGGCATAACTTACAAACACACACACCCTAAGTCTAGGATCAGCACACCATCAAGCTCTATGAGTCTTCATGCACTTCCTGTTGCAAGCTAGGATCCATTAAAGACTTCATTCTTTTGTTGGTTTCATCAAATCATATTCAGCAACTCCCGGTGCTAACAATAAGCTCCTGATCAAGGATCTAGCTCAGTGACCTCTTTATTCTTGTCTATAGTCTTGGAGATGAGTTTGCATAAGTACTGATACTATTTTGGGTCCTTTACGGTTAACCTTCCTCCATGGTTTCTTTTTCAGGTTACCTTTCACAGACATACCTGTAGATAAGCTAGAAGATGCTCCATTATGATAATGAGATGTAAATAAACTAGTAGATGTTGTAGGATTATAAGATAAATTAGCTTCTTTTTGTTGATTATATCATATCCCTGTTTTTACATAGGCTTTACTTGAATTTTTTATCAAGAGATCCAAAGATTTTCCATCGCATCTGATTGGCATAAGATTTTTCTTAAAGCAAAGTTCTCTATGATTAAATTGACTAATGTTATGCTACTAGTTTGTTTTTTAGATCTTTTACCTAAATTCTCTTTAATAAAACATAGTTCTTTATCCAATTTCTCTAGATTAGTGCTTTGAATTTCTAAGTTCCTTTTCAGGTCATTGTTTTCTCCACACAATCTCTCATTGGTTTGAGTAAGCCTTGCATTTTTATTAAATACATTTTCCTTATTGCATTAGTTTAATTTCCTTATAGACCTTTTTATAATTTCTTTCATAGTTGTATGAACAGTTAGCTCTAGAAAAGGGGGCTTGAATGAAGCTTGAGCTTAATTTACTGTAAACAAAAACCACCAAACAAGATCATTCAAGGCAAGAATATATAAGCACAGATGAAGCAGTTTGATAGTGGTTTACCCTAATCTCTTGGGCTACGTCTAATTATCCCTTGAACAAACCATTCAAGAGGTACCACTATTCTTAAAATTGTTACAATGAGTATAAACCTCTATAGGTTACAATGAGTACACATACCTATCCAGGTTATAACGAGTACACAAACTTCTCCAGGTTATACTAGTCCCAATCTTCCTCTAAGATCAAGACTACTCAAAACTGAAAGAAACACTCTCAAAAGAGAGAACAATCAAAGCTCACAACGGTGAAAATTTATACAATGGTTTTACACAATCCAAAACTCTAGATGCTCTTAGTAGCAGATTGATAATAGACAATCAAATATTTAGTATTTCTTCAATGTATTTTACGATGTATTTCTCCTTTTCCATTGTGTATTTTAACTTGAAATTGTTTCACTATATGAAGCTTTATAGAAACTAGCCATTGGATGGTTAAAAGGTCAATTTTAACCATTTAATGCTGAAACTAGCTTTAGGAAGAACAATTTTTATTCTTAATTTTGCATTAAAACTAACTTTATCTACATATACAAACAATTTAAACATCACAAGATATCTTTCATTTGAAACAATTAATCACATTTAAATATTGCATGACAATTTGAATAGTTTTCATTATGAACAAATTTGAACGTTAAAGCACGACATGCTATAAAATCTAATTTGATATTTTTGTGAAAGACACTTTAATTTATTTTTTTAGATCTAGAAATAAATCAAATCGAAACTGTGTTGCAAATACATGTATGTAAATAAAATACGCTAAATCAAATTAATTTTATTGTACTCTTCCTTTGTACCTTGTCTCCTGCGTAATCTACATCACTATATCCCTTCTTGTTGTGAGTAAACTTTCACCATGAGTCTAGCCTTGTTTTTAACAACCTTACCTTGTTCATCAAGTTCGTTTGTATATACCCACTTTAATCCTATCACAACTTTGTTTCTGATGGTTCTACTATGATCCATACCTCATTTTTCTTAAATTGATCATGTCCCGTCTGGGCCAAGTGGTGAATTTTAGGTCCAAACTGAAATTAAGCGGTTGCAAAAAGTAATCTACTTATGACCTGGAAATTGTATAAGTACATGCCCATCAAGAAAAGCCCAATTAGGGCCCCAATTCAACTGTTAAAAAACCATAGCCCACATAAACTAACACTCTCCACAACCAAATTTGATTGTGGACATTTTTGTTAATTCATTAAGATTTAACACTAGATCATTAATAATAACTAAGTTATGTTTAAATTCGACATCGAAATACATCATAGGAAAGGTATAAATATAGTTTATTGCGGTATGGAGAAAAGATATTCTATTTGGGCTAGCTAAGAGCGATCAAAAGCCTATGCGACTAGAACAAATCCAGTTCTTCTCGCATAGCTTCTATCCAGCTTTCGTCTTCTAGTGCCTCATTCACATTCTTTGGTTCAATTTGTGAAATCATGGCCGTTTGATCTTTGACTTTTGATCGTGTCGTAACTCCATCATTAGGATCACCAATTATGGCATCAGCTGGATGATTTTTAATCAAAGTCAAATTCCTTTTTGTAGATTCTTTTCTTTCTTCCTTAGGTGTGTCCAAAGCTCTTGATGGACCATTTAATGTTTGACTAGTTGATGCAGGAAGATTTTTTTTGTAGTTCCTACAAATTGAAATCAAGATAATTGTCTTACTCTGATAAAGTCTTATCAGGCTTGAAGTTATTAAATCTCACATGAATCGTTTCTTCCACCAAGGATATTCTAGAGTTATACACTCTATATGCCTTAGATAATTCAGAATAACCAAGTAACATTCCTTCATCACTTTTAGAGTCAAAATTTCCAAGACTGTCTTTATTATTTAGAATGAAACATTGTACACCAAAAGGATGCGAACAAGATATGTTGGGTTTTCTATTTCTCCATAATTCATAAGGAGTCTTTTGAATCAAGAGACTTATGTAAATTCTATTTTGAAACAAGAAGCAATATTAATTACTTCTTCCCATAAGTGTTTAGGAGTATAGTTAGCATTTAGCATAGTCTGAGTCATTTCTTGTAAGGATCTATTCTTCCTTTCAACAACATCATTTTGTTTTTGTGTCCTTAGAGTATAAAACTTATGGTTAATGTCACAGTTTTTGCAAAAGACTCGAAAGTTTTCATTTTTAAATTATCTTCCATGATCAATCTTGATAGCTAGCCTTTCTCATTTTGAACTTGTTTTAAAAATTTACAAAAGACTTTGAAAGACTCGTCGTTATGGATAAAAAAATTTAACCCATCTCCATCTTGAATAATCATTGACAATAACAAGACCATATCTTTTGCCATTAATAGACACAGTTCTATCCTTGCTCTTAAAAGAGCTTTTGACTTGTTTTCCCTTGACACAAGACTCATAAAGAAGATTCTCTTTGAATGACATGTTTGGAAAACCTCTCACAAGGCTATATTTTTATAGCTTGAAGAGTAACTTTAAGCTAACATGGCCAGACTTCCTATGCCACAACCAATGATGTTCTATTAGGGTCATGAGACAATAAACCTTTTATCTGACAACTCAGACATATCTATTTTATAAAGATTACCACATCTATTTGCCACAAATAATTTAATCCCATTCCTATTATTGACTATACATCGATCTCAATTAAAAACAACACTATTCCCACATCACATAATTGGCTTATGCTTAGTAGGTTGTATTTAAAACCGTCTACAAGTAAAACATTATTAATAAACATAGTAGGTTTCAGACTTATCGTTCCACCACCAATCACTACCATTATTAATAAACATTATTGTGTTGATTTCCTCCAAAAATTACCTTCCCTCCTTTCTTCATTTAGAGGTCTTAGAACATAGACCTTTCACATGTCATGTGTCATGAGCATCCACTATGTAGGTACCATGACAGGTGTTGTCTTGCTTGAGTTGAGTATATATGCAAGAGGAATTATTTTGTTTTTGGGTACCCACATAGCTTTGGTCCTTTCTAGTTAGTTTTCCTCAAAGGTTTACTTTTTAAGGCTCTTGTAGGAATATTAGTAGATAGTCTAGGATGTGCAATAGAATGACTTGATGATGTACTAGTAGATACGTTATTTTTATCACAACCTATTCCTTTCTTTTCATGAGACATCCTAGAAGTTTTTATTAACGTATCTATAGATTTTTCATTTATATTTGAATGAGATAATGCTTTCCTAAGAGTTAGATTTTCATTCATAATATCATTAATGTTTATCTCATTGATCCAATAGACCGTTTTTCTAATTTTCTCTAACTAACACAGGTTCTTTTTTCAAGTTTTTGAGATTTGTGTTCTGAACTTCAAGGTTCCTATTTTCTTTACACAATCTTTTAATTTCTTGAAGAAGCTTTGTGTTATTTATAGAGAGATGATCTAGATTAGCTTTCTCTTGTTGCATTAATTCAATTTCTTTACATGCATTCTTATTATTTCTTTCCAAGATTTTATATGCAGATGCAATTATACCAATATTAGATATTGTTTCTAGATAAGCTAAATGTAAACTATCAATATCAGTAACATCTATCTCATTATCTTAGTCCTTTGAGATGGAGTTATTTGTCACATCAGCCAAGAAACCTATGTTTGCCTCCTCATCAGAATCAAAACGGGATGAGTCCAAATCCTCCCAAGTTGGCATAAAACTCTTCTTCTTTTTGACTTCTTTGGATTGTTCGTGTACTGCTGCGAGAGTCTCCCATATTTCTTTAGCACTTGGCAAAGCATGAACTTTTGCAATTTCTTCTTCTGATAAAGCACAAATCAAGATATGCTTTGCCTTGACATTTAATGATACCTTTGTTTTTGTTCATTTTTCAAGTACTCCTTAGCAAAAACTTTCCAGAGGTATCAAGTAAAGAAGAAACTCCAATTTCAATCACTTCCAATAGATCAACATTACATTACACAAGAAAAGCATTCATCTTGAGTTTCTATAGCTTAAATTTTTCACCTTTCAATAAAGGTGGGTAGTTGATAAAATTGTCCCTCAAAGTCCATCAACTCACCTAAGATTGTTTCCTCCTGTCCTGTTAAGAACCAACCTCAGAGGTTAGCTCTGATACCAACTGTAGGAACAACTGGCTCTAGAAGGGGGTTTGAATAGAGCCTGAACTCAATTCGTTGTAAACAAAAACCACCAACAAAATCATTCAAGGAAAGAATATATAAACACATATGAAGTAGTTTTATACTAGTTCACCCTAATCTCTTGGACTATGTCTAGTTCTCCCTTTAACAAATCATTCAAGATGTTCTACTATTCAAAAAACCGTTACAACGAGTATAAACCTCTCTAAGTTACAACGCATACACAAACCTCTCCAGGTTACAATGAGTATACAAATCTCTCCAGGTTACAATGAGTATACAAATCTCTCCAGGTTATAACGAGTACACAAACCTCTCCATGTTATACCAGTCCTAATCTCCCCCTAAGATCAAGACCACTTAAAATTGAAAAAAACAACCTTAAATGAGAGAACAAACAAAGCTCACTAGGGTTTATTTCACAATGGTGAAGAATTATACAATGGTTTCACACAACCTAAGACTTTAGATGCTCTCAGTGGCAGATTGATAATAGACACTCAAATATTTAGTATTTCTTATTATACGATGTATTTCTCCTTTTGCTTCTTGTGTATTTCAACTTGGAATTGTTCCTCTCTATGTGGATTGAAAGGTAAATTTTAACCATCTAATGCTAAAACTAGTCATTGTAAGAACATCTTTTATTCTTGATTCTTCATTAAAATCGACTTTATTTGCATATAGAAACAATTTAAACAGCACAATATATCTTTGATTTAAAAGAATTAATCATGTTTAAATATTGCATAATAATTTGAATAAGTTCCATATGAACAAATTTGAACGTTAAAACACAACATGCTATAAAATCTTATTTTGATATTTTTGTGAAATGTACTTTATTTTGTTTTTCAAATTTAGAAACAAATCAAATCAAAATTGTGTGCAGCAAAATCATTTTGACTTGTTATTGTATTTAGCTATAGCAACATAATAGTTCAATCTCAATTTCAAAAAATTTATACAAATACATATATGTAAATAAAGTACACTAAATCAAATTAATTTTATTGTAAGAAAAACTTGATAAAACCATGGACCAAGATGTAGAGAATGATTTGATCTCAAAATAAAATTGAAAGCAGATATAAAACATTTACTCTTTTATATTTATTTATTTTTAGCTTTCCTCTTCTTTTAATTTTAAACAAAATTAATATAATAAAATAATAGTAAATAAACACTTATATAGGTCTGCAGTTTATCTGTACATACTTATCATGTTTAGAGATATGTGAATATTACTATAACATACACATAAAATCATCAAATACAACCATGTACTTGGAGTATTGTTATCATCAAAACTTTATTAGATGATTAGATCATCGAAATAAATTTTGGACCGTCTACTGATTCAACAATAGTTTTATACAAAAATACAATTTTAGCATGATTAGAGTTAACTTTATTATATGTTAAACGTACATTGTGAAGGTAAAAATATATTTACCCCTTTATGAGATTTTTTTTAACATTGAACTTTCTACAATGTTTTCCATGAGACCTATATTAGCCTCTTCATCAAATTCAAAGCTTGAGAAGTCCAGATCCTTCTAGATTGACATGAAGCTTTTCTTCTTCTTGTATAAATCTTTCATTTTTTTCCTTTTTCTTGCTTCTCTTCAACCTATTCAAGACACTCTGATTTGAAATGCCCAAGTTTCTTAAAATCATAACAAATGATCTTTCTTTGTATTCCTTGCTCTGCTTAGGCCTAAACATTCTACCCTTGCTAGAGTTTAGTTTCTTCCTAAACATCCTCTTGGTCTTATTGCCGAGGAAAGAGATTTCATCGTAATTTGATTCTGTGTCATTTGATGCATCGTCTAATGCTCCAAAAGCTTTAGACGGTGCATTGTTCACACTTTTCTGTGACGTCTTCAAAGCTAGACTCTTACCTTTAACAAAAGTTGTGTCATCTTGCAAAACATGTTCATGTATAATGAGAATACTTATTAGTTCCTCCAAAGGCATAACCTTTAGGTCTTTTGAAGCTCTGGGACATTTTCTTCGGCTCTCCATTTCGGAGGTAGATTTTTTAGAACTTTGTGATTAATTCTGTATCGATTCATGATTCATGGTTTCTCCAAGAGATTTCAAGCTATTGAAAATAACTTGTAGACATGTTATCATTGATTGGATGGTCTTGTTGTCCTCCATGGGAAACAACTCATATCGGTGCTTGGGCAAGGTAATATTGTTCCTCTTAACTTCCTTTGAGCTTTAATGGGATAGAGTAAGTGTATCCTATATCTCCTTGACACCAATTGTAACATCATGTAAACTTTTAATACTTTCAGATACAATCTTATTCAGAAACTTTAATATATCTTTATAAAACGTTTTGTTAAAACACTCCTTGCAATTATATTAGGATAAGTAGAGGCTTAGTATAGAAGATAGAACTAAGTAATGATCTGATATTAGTTTCGACAAAGATTTGAATTTCGAAAACAATTAAGAATGAATTGAAATCAATAGTAGAATCATCGAATTAGAAGAACTCTATTGCACTACTTCATTTATAAATATGAATAAACAAGTCCTAGGAGAAGGTTAATTACCATATCGCCTGATGAATTTGTCTGGTCTATTCTATGTTGAATTTATCTACAAGATCAGTTGTCATATCATCCAGTTTGGGGATTGTCTATTGTATAGTAGTCACATGTTGAAATCGTCTATCCTATCATGTGTTTGAGATGGTCTGTTGTGACACTTTTATTATGCTCTTCTACTATTAAATCAGGGGAATCATCTAAGGTGTGTATCCTGAAAGTATCATCTAGTCCACTTCAATCTTTGTGAACATCTAGTATGAACGATATCGTCTAGTACATTTAGTCTAATAAAGTCTTAGTTGTATTCTTACACCATAGAATCACCTAGCATGATCATTTAGAGATAATCTCTCATCAAAGGATCATCTAGTCATTTTTTGTATAATAAGATATTCTGTTATGACCATGAGATTGTCTAGTATAATTTCTATTGTAGAAAAGTATCGTTTAATTCACCTTATTCTAGGAAACATCCAGTATGTGTCACAAATAAGTGTTTCATTTGATGAGACTCTCTATATACTAAAAGATTATTTTCTAATCTTCTATTGATAAATCATATATCATATTGGTTCGTTTATCATGGATTCATTTATCAAGTAAAAGCCATAGACATTTTAGTATTTTTAAGCATATATTTGCCCTCAAAAATTTGTTTCCCTAAGATAACTTTGTCTAATTCCTTATAAGTAAGAGAAGAATTAAGCGAAGAACAAAAACGATTTTTGAAACAATTATATATGCTTCAATATAATATATGTGTACAATTACCAATTCAAAGAAACTAAAGATTTAACTATCAAATTAAATCTTTTGTGGATATGTTTATGTAGAAAATAAAAATAATTTATAATGAGTAAAATATATATGATAAGTTTAAAAGCAATAATATCTTCAAGCATTTAATGCTAAGATAAGCTTGGATAAAACCTCAACATTTGTCATTGCCACATCAGAATATTACTACAATAACTATACCTTGTCAGAAATTGGCAATATTAAACTAAACTTGGAATGAAATTATATCGTAACTTGTACAATATGAATGAAAATTAACCTAAACCTTAAACTTTGTCTCTATAAATAGACTTCTTGTACAAGAAAAAGCTAGAAAGGTTATAAAGAGAAGAAGAAATTTGTGTCAATTTTCTAAGGCATGGGAAAGGATACACACACATACATATATATATATATATATATATATATATATATATATATATATATATATATATATATATATATATATATATATAT
>Ga0099825_1003560_pt1 | contig 20708 bp, 7 predicted proteins | sample SiratroredBW_FD_76838 | JGI IMG/M metagenome (GOLD analysis project Ga0099825, IMG submission 76838) | Root nodule microbial communities of legume samples collected from California, USA - Siratro red BW | ecosystem: Host-associated > Plants > Roots > Nodule | place: USA: California | collected... | reverse complement strand
TGACAAATTGTCAAGATTGGATTGTGTTTGCTGAATCCCTAGGCCATTACGAAGCATATTTGCAATTTGCAAAGTTAGCTCATCAGTAATGGTTGAGGAGTTATTCTGATTTTGATTCATGTTATTTCCAATTTCATCATCTGAAAATGACATTTTTAGTTTTTTGGTGTTTTTCGGCTGTGAGGGGTAATTAAACAATGATGTTTGTTTTTAAGTTTCCAGGATCTAACACCGCTATCAAGGGTTAAGAAAGGTTGGACAAGGATATGATAACATGGAAGAAATTTTTTTTATTGAGTGTGTATCTCTTTGTTTACAATAGCTCACTTAATATAAAATTCTAGGAAACTAAATATGTAAATTATTCTAAATAAATACATTTAAACTCCCTTTATTATCTTTGATATTTTACTGATTTGTTTCTTTGATTCTCTGATATTCTCTTAATTATCTTTGATATTCTATTAATTTGATTTGATTCCATAACAATAATATTCTAACAAAAGGCACCCTAAAATCTTCTTCGGATAGGTTAAAAAGAAACCAAGAAAAGAGAAATACCATCAACCAAAGAAACAAGAAAGTCTCTAAATCCAAAAAAACCCAATAAAAGAATGACTCTGCATGCACGGAAAGGATGAGATACGAAGAGATACTAGTCTAAAATTTAAAAGAAAAAACACCTCGAGTGTATGTGAGTTTATCTTAGTATTAATTTTAAGTTAATCTCATCCATGCTATTTTCTAATTAAAGTTGGTGATGATTTTTCTTGTTTGGACTGTGATAGTTTTGGTCAATAATGACTAAGGTTTTTTTTTTTTTTTTAACCTACTAATATAATAAAGTCAGACGAAAAAACATTAAAAAAATAATCATAAATCAACAAAAGGTAACATCAACTAATATTAGTTGACATAATAAGAAAATAGTCTCAAAAAAAATTGCTAAATAATATTTTTTAATTATTAAATATTGTTTAATATTAAAATACTTTTTTAGTGGTAATTTGAATGCTTTATTTAAAAAATATTATAAATTTGAATTTTCTGTTGAAAAAAAGCATTCATCAATTTAGAATTAATTAGGTCATTTTATAGCTATCAACTATGTAGTTGTGAACGAAAAAGTAGATTAAGAGAATATGTATGTTATTTATGTAGATAATGAATTTATTTTAGTAAGATGAGAAGAATGGCAAAATATAGCAACACAAGATAGAAATGAAGTTAAGAATTATTAATCTAAAAAAACTCTATTAAATCTATAGTCATAATCAATGAAAGACAAATTGAAGTGAAGGAGTTTCCTATGATGGTCATGGCAAAGATGTGCATGGATTTGTTCAAAGGGGGCTAAGACTCATTTTCTTTGCTCACCAACTTTTCAACATTATCATTCTCATGACCTAAGAGCTTTTAGGCATCTCTTTTTCAAAAACAATAAATTATGTGACCATATCATAGGTAAAGAAGTTTATTCACATTCTCCTCCTCTATTTTTGTGTGTTATTATAAGAATAAATTTGTTTTTTAAGTAAACTGTCGGTTTTTTCTTCCTCTCTTCTTTATTTATCCAAACAAATAACTTTTTTATTTTCTTCTATTCTATACAAATTCATTAATATAAACAATATAATTATTTACATTAAATTATTCATAACTCTACTATTTCTTTTTTTTTTATTTCATCTTATATACACATAATAAAGTGTTAAAGGTAGGAAGAGTAAGTTAAAGCCAAAAACTCAAAACCCCTCAACAGTAAATTTTTCATATACATGAAACATATTAGTTAAATTTGTGAAAGTAACTCAAGTTTCATAAATATTTTAAAATCATCTTGTAAGCTTATCAACAGTAAGATTTAGGGAATTTTGAGAATTAACACATTAGCCAATTTAAGTTCCTTATGAGATTAAAAAAATATTTACCATTCAGCTGTTCGGTTAATAGTTGAGATTTGTTAAAATAATATTCAAAAACAGTTTTTTTTTATAAATTTTAAAATTAGATAAAATATAATTTCATATAGAAATTACGACATAATTTTTGTTTGTACAACTAAGAATTTTAGTACACCATTAATTTTTAATTGAGTAGTAAAATACTTTTTATGGTGACATTCCTGATATATAACAACATATTTTTTTATAATATCATATTATTGATAAAAAAAATAATATCATATATAATTAATTTTAATTTAGAAGAATAGTTTTATATCAAAAGTAGAGGTTGGTCAATGTTTCAATAGAAAACAATCTCAAAATAGTTATAGAATTTTCTAAACAAGTCTTTAAATTAATGAGATTTTTTTTAGAACAAATGGTGCCAATTAAATTATATATCAGGTAACCTCAATTGGAAAAATTTTGTATTTTATGGTATTATGAGTTAAGTATTATTTTAATAAAAAATACAACAATGGTAACTGCTAAAGTTAGAACTAAAAATAAGAGTATTTTATGGTATTATGAGTTAAGTATTGTTTTAATAAAAAATACAACAATGGTAACTGCTAAAGTTAGAATAACTAAAAATAAGAGGAAAGAAAAAGATGGTACAACAGATATAGACTCATTACTACTCTACAGGATTATTTCTTAATTATCCAAACACAAAATTCTACCTACAGGACATTAATGATATACTAAATATAATAAAGTATGGTTTTTTTACCTAATTTGAAACGTGTCATTCTTCCTCCATCATAACATGCTATTTGTACAGAATTAAATTGTAGTTATGGTGCATATGATGTTTAATTCCACAATATTAATTTCATGCATTGTTATCAATGACTTATATCTTCTTTGATTTTCATTTTAGGTTAATGCTATAATTAGGTGATTGAGAAAGGAGGTCTCATCATTGAGCTCGCTAAAATCACAAAACACAATGAAAAAATAAATTTAGGAGACAGCAAGAAGCTGAGGTATATTAATTTATTAAATAGTTTTTTAATGATTTATGGTATCAATACACAATAGTGTCAAATTGGAAGATGACTATTCAAATTGTATGAATATATTAATTAGGAGCATATGTAAATCAAACCTCCTAAAACTAAAATGTAAGTAATGAATAGTAAGATTATGATCTCATAGGTTTCCTATTTAAATCCGCTTAAGAGCTCAATAGAATGGCTCCATATAATATTGAGACTACAACTGCTCTATATCTTCTTAGTTATAAACATGAAGGTTTCCGCATTCACAGGAGAGGAAGAGATATTAGTCTAATTACCTGGACTTTCATCTTGATTATCGATGATGGTGTGGCGTGTAATAAGAAATGAACAAACTGGGTAAAGTCAAGTGGATGCACCAGATGAATTTTTTTATTTTCTAATATTTTTTATATCATTAATGTAAAAGTTTATCCATCATTAATTTAGTTTTATGAATGGATGCTTAATTTTCTTATCATATTAATTTATTTAAAAAGTAATTATATATATTTTGTAACATTTTTTTAATCAGCAACAATATATTTTGTAACATAAATCTTATTTAATTTTAAAATATTATATTTTCCCAATTTTTTTTACCATGCTTTGATTAAAGAATGGAGATAAAGAAAGACAAATGGAGTGAAATTGTTTTTTAAAACAGAACAAATCTTAAGCAGCAAAAATAAAACACAACCAACAAAAAATATGTATTCAACTTCCACTATATTTATGTTACTATTGAGAAACAATTTGTTAATAGGATTTATAATGTCACTTATAATTTATATATTAATAGAATAATTAGTTTGTTGTCTACCTAAAGTTCGTATCTAATCTTTTTATAATATATTTTTTTATCGTCAATGATATGTTGTTTTAGTTTATTTTTTTATTCTGTGTCTTCAGATGAAATCACTATTATCGAATCTGTTACTGTTACTCCAATGCTCTTTTTTTAATTATCATTATTATTATTAACACGTATTTTTAAATATATTTTCAGGAAATATTATATTAAAATGCTTATTATCATTACCAATTTTTGTACGGTGTTACTTTTATATAGCGTATTGTCTTGTAATCAAATCAATACATAAATTTATTATTTGCATCTAACTACTTTAAATGGTTTTCATTTTTTTACATTTCCATAAAGGATATATAAGCTTAAAAAAGTTAAATATATTAATAGTTACTGCTCCTACTACCATCTAGTATTACACCTATTCACTTGTTTTACATTATTATCATTAACTGCTTTAAAAGTGGACACTGAATTAATGAACAATGGATTGAAGAAGTAAATTACTAGGTGAACCGTATTTATTTATTTATAGACAGATAAAAATATGTAAAGTAAAGATTAAAATATAGGATATACTATTTTTTAATATACATAATTATTGGAAAAGACACTTTTTAACTATAAATAAAAATATATTTTAATAATGATTTTAGAATTGTCATTCATAAAACTGTTAAAGTTTTAAACAATGTATCACATAACATATAGATTAGATATGAAAAGGAGAATAATAACAACTTAGGTTCATGTAACAGCTTAAGAAGAAAAAAAAAAAGGAATAAGAGAAAACTTAACTTTTTTTTACACTTCAAAATAAATGTATAAGGTTATATATGGTTACCTTACATTTGAATTGTGGTCTATAACAATAATTCTCATATAATCATTACTATACATTTATCTAAATTTTATAAAAAAAATTCCAATCAAAAATCAATTATAATTAGAAGAAAATAGATGAGATTTATTTATCATGTGTGTAATTTTTGCTTTATTTTTAAAAATTTGGGTATAATATTATTTTCACAATATTATTACTTATAAATATTTTTAATTAAATGTTTCAAGTCATTTTTAGCATAATTGAAATTAAAATTCTAGTTCTGGACAAAAAAAATTCACTCTGTATTCCAAAGTAACCCTTAAAACTGTTATATTTTCTAACAATTATATAATGACAATATTTCTTATTATAATTAATGATAAATTGCCCAACATAATATTCTATATATAAAAATATTTTGTTTGAAATATAAACCGTGAAATATACCGCTTTGGTATAAAATTTACTTAATTTTATAATTATTTAATACATTATGCTAGCAAACTATCTTATTTTAATTCTCTTTTTGAGTCGTTCTGTTTATATATATACCAAAATAAACAATAGTGTAATATAGCTAAATCATCATACAATAAGAATAAGTAGAATTTTCATGAATAGTCAAAGTAATTCAATCATTAAGTTCTATGGAAATTTATAAAACTAAAAGTTGTCTTGTACATAGAGTTAGAAGTTATGAGAATAAGTTTTGGTTATTTTAAGATAAATTCCTCTAGAATCATATTTTAAAAGTTTGAAACAATTTACTTTACTTATATATTTAATATAAAATTATTTAAAACATTTATATTATAATAATATATCATTAAAAATTATTAAACTGATTATTTATCAAATTAAATATTCTAAGTTGACTGCTGACAAATGTGGTTTAAAATTTCATTATTCCGTTCTGTTGAAAGCAAAAATAAACAATCTTCTCCATTTTAATTCTCCAAAGCCTATGAAATTGAATTTTAATATTATTTTATAATAAATTGAATTTGAATTTGAATATTATTTCGTAATAGAAATTTTAAATAATTTTGCCGCGGACCCACTTGAATCGTGATAGATACGTTGTCGCGGGTGCGAGGGTTCAGTTAGGTTTTCGGCGCACACTGTGGCTGCTATGCCCATTCATTAACACTCATCACCCTCTTCAACCCTAATCATTCTAAATTATTGATTCTTGTCATATTCTCCCACCTAAAACTATATTTTTATAAAAATAATTAGTTAATCAAATTTATTTATGGTCTTAAAAACTAATTTAATACTCTATCATAATCCTCTAAATTTCTACTATCAAAATTTATTACTGAAACAAATCAGAATACACTACTTACAATAACTGTCTTTGAATAAGAGAATTTAGTAAAAACAAATAATATTAAATTATGTTGATCTTCACATTTTTTCTCAAGAGCAAAGCCCACCGATAACACCCATCTCACGGTCCTTGTAAAGAAGGCTAAATATGTGGTTGTTTCAAAGTTGGTGATTCCAAAAGATTAAGAATTAGTCACAATCTATGTCTTGAAAGAATATTTATTTATTTATTAAAGTGTCAGCTTTTTCCTCCTCTCTTCTCTATTTATTTAAACAAATAAATTTTTTATTTTCTTCTATTCTCTACAAATCCATTAATATAAACAATATAATTGTTTACATTAAATTATTCATAATTCTATTATTTCTATTTTTTTATTTCATCCTATATATACACATAACAAAGTGTTAAAGGTATGAAGAATAAGTTAAAAGTCAAAAGCTCAAAACACCTCAACAATAAATTTCCCATATACCTCAAATGTGTGAAACATATTACTTCAACTTGTGAAAGTAACTTAAGTTTCATAAGTATTTTAAAATCATCTCTTAAAAGCTTAAAACAGTAAGATTTAGGAATGTCTGAGAATTATTACATTAGCCAATTTAAAATTCAGTTGTTCATTTAATAGTTGAAATTTGTTAAAATTATATTAAAAACATATTTTTTTTATGAATTTAAAAAATGGGATAAAATCCAATTTCAAATAGAAAGTATGATATATATATATATATATATATATATATATTGTAAAACTAAGAAAAAATATTCTTTTCGTACACTATTAGTAAAATACGTTTTATGTGATATATGAATTAAATTTTTTACAAGTGACATTGCTGATATGTGACTAACATGTTTTATATCGGACAATATTGGTGTCTTAAAGTTATAAAATTTTCTAAACAAGTCTTTAAATTAATGAGATTTTTTTTAGAACAGAAGGGTGCCGATTAAATTATATATCAGGTTTGTTTTATATTGTAAGACATTAAAAACTGAATTGGAAAAATTTTCTATTTTATGGTACTATGAGTTAAGTATTATTTTAAGAAAAATATTTGGTGTGATCAAATTTTCAAATGGTAACTGCTAAAGTTAGAACAATAAATGGTAGAACAGAGATAGACTAATTACTACTCTACATGATTATTTCTGAATTATAAAACACATACTAAGTATAAAGTATGGTTTTTAGAGCTAATTTGAAACCTATCAATCTTCTTCCATCATAACATGTTGCTTACAAAAATAAATTGTATTATTATCAATTATAGTGCATTTGTTATGTTTAATTCCACAATACTATTTCATACATTACTATCAATAGCTTATATCCTGTGGAATATACAATAGCTTATATCTTCTTTGTTGGATTATAGATTTACCTTATTATTAAGTGATTGAGAAAGGAGTGTGTGATGACTGCTCAAGTGATGAAATCATAGATTTTTATGATGTGTTCGTTTTCAATTGCCAATAAATCGTCTTTTGGTGAGAGGTGGTAAAATAGCTTTCATTGCTGGGTGAATCTATTTTTGTGGCAATCTCAATCATCTGCATCTTCATCATTATCAACAAATTTAGTTGCATCCAGCAATATCACTAACTACTAAATTATACAGTATCATCTCATTGTATAATCAATTGTTTCATGCACAATCTCAAGCCACCCGAAAAGACCACTGCTTCAATAATATAATAGCCTTTATCCAATGTAGAGAGACTGATTCTCATTCCTCGAACCCCAAAGTTTCTTTATTTAAAAAGAAAAGCAAAACATTATTGCCGAAAACATCAATTATATGCAAGAGCTTTGTACTCACATTCTTGTTTTCTTACTAAAATAAAAACAAGCAAACAAATTAAGAAACACGCATGCTGGAAAAAAGGAAGAGGTAATTTAATTTCCCAACAACCGTTTGCACATTATAATCTGGTCCATTATGCTCAAACTGCTACATTATATAGTAATTAAAAGACATTTAAGTAAGGTAGCATCATTTTAGAGGTTATTTCGCAGGAAAGGTCGAAGATTCTGTCTATTGCTAGCTGGATTCCCATAAATAAAGGTTCATATTAAGCTATCTTATACTATTTGAAATTATTTATAACTGTATTTTTAATGGAAACAATACAATTTCTTTTGGAGCAATAATTTGGTCTGTGATCATTACCACAATCTCTGACACTGTACGGTAATGGATAGTTGTGGTTCCAATACTATGCTTTCAGAGAGCTACCTTCTGTGATCTTATCCCATGTTTGGTGGAGTTATCTGAAAAATGTCTTCACTACTGTAGCATTGGTCAGGCACAGCTGGAAATAGCTCATATAAACCATTACAAAAGCTTCCCATTAATTAATTAAGGATATAAAAATAAATGTTACCGAGATAAATTACTTCAGATTCAAAGTTGTTCTCAGTGCTCAATATTGCAACAGACAGAATTGAAACCTAACCTCAAGATATGTAGGTGAAAGAGTACAAGTATGAGTTAAGGGATAAGCATGCCCAATACCATTGTTGGTCTCGTGAACTTCTGAATAGTGTCAGAGCTTTAAATTCATTACACTAGTTATTTGGCAACAGATAAATTTGAGGGTGTGTGACTCAAGCATTTCTCCTGCCACATGGCATCATCTCAGAGGATTCACAAGACCCATGGACAAAGTAAAATACTAGTTGTTGCTCTTATTCCCATTTTATTCCTTCCGTGATGGCACATCCAGTTGGCATCCACCGCCTGATTTTCCTGCTAATTTCATTTTTACTTTTCCAAATCATACTAAAATGGGACCTAGGCATATATGCACACACACTTTGGACACAAAACAATCATGATTTGGCTCTTCACCCAACTCATAACATAACTCAAACAAACAAATACTAGCGTATTTAATAATCCAACTTTCAAACAAAAGCTTCCAGCTTTCAAAGCTTGCAAAGCTGGCACCAGTAATCAATTCTCACGCGTCCCATCATCCCATTCCCACCATACGCAACACAGTCCATATTCCCTACCCTGTCCCTTCTTTATCACATATATATACTCTCCTCCTTCCATCACAACTCAAAACACAACATTTACATCTCTCTCTCTCTTCCTCCTCTTTCTCCAACATGGCTTCTACTGGGAATGAGTTTTGTGCGCTTCTGCTACTGGTGGCGGTTAGCTCCATGGTGGCTACATGTGGTGCTAACTTCTACCAAGACTTTGATCTAACATGGGGTGACCACCGTGCTAAGATATTCGGTGGTGGTCAGCTTCTATCTCTTTCGCTGGACAAAGTCTCTGGCTCTGGCTTTCAATCCAAGAAAGAGTACTTATTTGGGAGGATCGATATGCAGCTCAAACTCGTCGCTGGCAACTCTGCTGGCACTGTCACTGCTTACTACGTATGTTTTATTACAACAAAATTAAACTCGTCTAATTTGCAAGCTGATTCCTTTCTTCTTCCCCTCGCACTAAATATTATTCTTTCTTTTTCTGAAGCAACTTTAATATCACTTCTTCGTGCAACATAACTTTCTTTGCTCACTTTTTTAAGTAACACCATTTCTACCACGCTTGCACAATTTTGGCATCAACCTTTCGAACGCAAGTTACGCGACAGTTCATTCATTGCTATGCTATGCTAGCTAGAGCATTTTACTTTTGACCACAACTTGTTACTTTATTTACTTTTCTCTCCATAATGAGTTAAGGAAAAACAAGCAAAGAACCTTTTTCCTTGTGTGTTGTGTCCATATATAACGGTAGTATTTTGTGATGCAGTTGTCATCTCAGGGCCCAACTCATGACGAGATTGATTTTGAATTCTTGGGAAACGTGAGCGGCGACCCTTACATTCTCCATACAAACGTGTTTACCCAAGGCAAAGGGAACAGAGAGCAACAGTTCTATCTCTGGTTCGATCCCACCAGAAACTTCCACACTTACTCCATCATCTGGAAGCCCCAACACATTATGTGAGTAAAAAGAAAACATTTTTCTTTTCTTCATCTGTCTTTTCCCTTCATTGACTGGTATAGAACAAAACATGACCAATTCGTTTATCTGTTGTGCAGCTTCTTGGTGGATAACATTCCCATAAGGGTGTTCAAGAATGCTGAGAGTGCTGGTGTTCCTTTCCCAAAGAACCAGCCCATGAGAATCTATTCTAGCCTGTGGAATGCTGATGACTGGGCAACTAGAGGTGGTTTGGTGAAAACTGATTGGTCCAAGGCACCATTTACAGCATACTACCGCAATTTCAAAGCCACAGAGTTCTCCGTGTCTTCCAATTCATTTTCTGATGCTGCATGGCAGAGCACCGAGCTTGATGCCTATGGCAGAAGAAGACTGAGATGGGTTCAGAAGTACTTCATGATCTATAACTACTGCAACGACCTCAAGCGATTCCCACAAGGCCTTCCTGCTGAGTGCAAGCGCTGAGAAACAAACCAGTGTTGTTTTTCTTTTGTAAAATGTGTTATATTATTATGCGTCGCTCTTTTGATTCTTTTATTTTATGCCTTTTTCTCCGAGTTTATGCTTTATATATCATATTCATATTCAAAATAAATCAAATTCGTTTTTATATCAGTTTTTATTGGAGTTTCCAATTTCCAGCGTAGGACCAAGAGGAATGTGCTACTTTGCTACCTTAAAACAAAATTGAGCTGGTCAGAGGAATATATAATTAAAAAAGATATTCACAAACAGATACTCTGTAAGATTTGGATCGAAGGAGATGTAAACTTTTTCAGTATTGTTAATTACTGTCCTTTAATCAAAAACTCCCCATTACACTAATGAACATGGAATTTAGACTAAAATTATAAATATATTTTAGATGTTTTAATTATATTTGTACATTTAAATTTACTACCCGTTATTATGAGACAGTGGTTACTTGTTGGGGTAGCCGCGTCTCAAATACGAATGTTATAGAAAGTAATAAATGTTACTTAATTAAAGAAAAAAGTAGTCCGGAAATAAAATTCACAATTATTAGTCACACTAATACGTTGTCTAGTTTGATGAGAATTGGGGAGCAAAAATGGAAATAATATAATAACATATATTAATATTTCGTAGTCCCTTTCTAGGTTATTTTAATTCGTTTATTTATTTATTTTTATTTCTTCAATCAAACACTTTAGTTTTCATTTTATTTCTAATATTTTTATTCACTATGTCTATTTTTATCTATTCTATTTATTTATTAATAAATCAGATTCTAAATCGTCTAAATTGATTAAATAACATTTACTATTTTATTTTTAAAGATATTAACAATTTTAATTTATATGCAGTAGTTTATTTTTAACCTATATAAAAACCTTTATTCCAGAAAATGCGTAAACTTAGGGGCTTAATCTAATCACGTTTTTTTGAACTATACAAGTGAGTATTTATAGTTTTATTAATGTCTAACGTATAAACAAAACAAGTTAACTATATTTAGAAAATATTTTCTTAGAATCTAACATTTTATAATTCTTTTTTATATTTTGCAAATAATTTGTGTTGATGTTCTTTATTTCTAAAATAAAAAAATATTTATAGATGTGATAAAATTAATATATTTTATAATATTATATTCTAATAACTTGATAATATTATTCAACCTTATTTGATCATAATCTCTATTGGACCAATATTAATCTCACTTGGAGACTCTTCCTCCACATTTTCCCTGTCTGGGGCCATTTGCTGCTGCCATTTCTCCAACTACCTCCTTCTTCATTTAAAAGTTACTTTTGACTTTTTTTTTTTATATTATTATTAATACTAATTAATAGTGGTTTAAGCTGTTAACATTGATGCCACTTGTTCCTATTCTAAGAAAAGGTGCCTGAGATTTAAAAAATTGGAGATTAAGATAACAAAGTCACAGTCATATGTAATCTAATCAATTTTAAGAGATTAGTATAGTTGAAATTCAGACTAAAAAGATGTCATGTGACAAAAGTATAATTAAAAGATATTTGAGTTCAAATTCACAAAAATCATCCTCATATAAACTACTTTAAAATAAACCTGGGTAGTAAATCTAAACCCTTGGAAATTATAACTAATAGTTCACTATTTAGTTTTTAAATATGCGTGTTTAAAATCAGTCTACTCCTAACACTAATGTCATGTGTTCTTTCTAACTTTGAGTTGAAAACAATTTTCAATCTTGACTAAAGAAATAACTTGTTATCGAACTAATACCAGAAATAAACATACATAAAAATAATATAATTAAAATAAACTTTGGATAAAATAGTTAATAACGTGTTTTTACTATAAAATATTTTTTATGAGTAAAAGTTAATATGTGTTGAATATTTTCTAGACATTACTGTGAGAGCTTATTTTTTTAATCCATCAAAAATTACGTAGAACATCCAAGTCTTTATTCTTAACAATTTTACAAACTTTAAATAATATATATTTATATGGTGTTGTTTAAACGTCTCTTCTCTCTAGTTGTGTTCACTTAAGTGATAAATTTCACATTTTAAATGATATTTGCACTTAATAAAATATGTTTTTAATCAAATTTTAATTGTTTTATCTCACTTTTCTTAAAAGTTATCAAATTTACCCCATTTATTAAAAAAATTAAAAGATAAATAAACTCTAAAATAAGATATATTTTTAAACAATAAAAATCTAAAAACTTAAAATACATGTTAATTGTTGGTAGAAACATAATTATCAACTACCCCAAATTTAAAATTTTGTTTTTTTGTTAAAAAAAAGAAAAAAGAAATATTATAAAAAACTTATCATGTAAGAAAAATATTTTACACTTGAAAAAAGCCTTATAATAACAACATTATTCCTTTTTCCATAAAAAGTCATGGCTCATAAAAAATGAATACTACTTTCTCACAAAACATATAACTAAAAGATGTATCATGTAATTATTTATCTCACATATTAGTTTTTTTTTTTTTCTATTCATCTTAGTCTCTCAATAAATAAATTAATGTAAAGATTAGTAAGATCTTTCTTAACTCTTAATAAGGTTTAACTAACAAAAAACATACAACTTTTATGGAGAATGATCACGTGATTTTTCTGGATACAACATTTAAGAAACAAGAGAGTATTCTTATTTCTCTGTTTTTTTACCATACTTTATGTATCCCATACCATTACAGACAGAGCTCGACCTCAGAACGGATATGAAGACATTGGACATAGACCATACGAACATCTCCACCAACCCTACCATTTTCGTCACGGCAAACGTCACCACCTTCACTCCTTTTCTCGCCTCCTCCACTCTATATAACAAACAAATCAATTCAAACAACCCAGTGCAAGTTACTTCTCTAGCTACTTTGTCACTCCTATCACTCACCTTTTCCTGCTATGTAATATTGACTCTGCATTTTCACGCGCCACCATTACCATGGTGCACCACCGCTTCCTCCTCATAACCTACCCCATCCAAGGCCACATAAACCCCGCCATCCAGTTTGCCAAGCGACTCGCTGCCCTCGGCGTCCATCTCACTTTCGCCACCAGCGTCTACCTCCACCGTCGCATGATCAACAAACCCACCATCCCCGGCGTCACCTTTGTCACCTTCTCCGACGGACACGACGACGGTTACAGAACCACCGACGACGCCAACGTGCTTTCCTACATGACCGAGCTCAAGCGCCGCGGCTCTGAGTTTTTCAGAAACATCATAACCTCCGCTAAACAGGAAGGCAAACCTTTCACCTGCGTCACCTACACCCTCATGCTTCCCTGGGTCGCAAAGGTGGCGCGTGAGTTCCGCATCCCGGGGGTGCTCCTGTGGATTCAAGCTGCCACCGTTTTAGATATCTACTATCACTACTTTCACGAATACAAGGACTACATTAATAACATCTTCCACAAATCAGAGGACCCCACCATTGAGTTTCCGGGTTTGCCCTTTCCGCTCGCAACACGTGACATTCCCTCTTTCCTCTTACCCTCCAACGTCTACTCTTTCGCTATTCCTTCACTCGAAGAACAGTTCCAGCTTTTCGACGAAGAAACCAACCCAAGAATTCTCGTCAACACATTTCAGGACTTGGAACCCGAGGCCTTGAGAGCCGTTGATAAGGTAACCATGATTCCAATTGGGCCGTTGATTCCCTCCGCTTTCTTGGACGGTAAAGACCCGGCTGATACTTCCTTTGGCGTTGACATCTTCCACGGGTCAAACGATTACGTTGAATGGCTGGATTCAAAACCCGCGTTGTCTGTGGTTTATGTTTCGTTTGGTACCCTTGCCGTGTTGGGTCAGAGACAGATGGAGGAGCTAGCACGTGCGTTGCTAGATTCCGGGTATCCCTTCTTGTGGGTCATAAGAGAAACCAATGTAAAACAAGGAAAGGAAGGAAAGTTGCAAGATCTGAGCTGCAGAAAGGAGTTGGAGCAGAGGGGGAAGATTGTCAACTGGTGTTCTCAGGTAAGAAATGATTACACACTTCAATACCACTAGTATGTGGATATATATGCATGGTTCGGACAAATTATTGGATTACATTTTTGTGTTTATGATTAAAACAATAATAATAATACTTGAGTATGGACAATATATAAAACTATGATTTTCAGGTGGAGGTTCTGTCGCATGGTTCGTTGGGTTGTTTCGTGACACACTGTGGATGGAATTCGACAACGGAAGGTTTGTGTTCGGGGGTTCCTATGGTGGGTTTTCCGCAGTGGACAGACCAAGGGACAAACGCAAAGTTGGTGGAAGATGTATGGAAGACGGGGGTGAGAGTGGATGATAAAGTGAATGAGGAGGGAATAGTGGAGGCGATGGAGATAACGAAGTGTTTGGAAGTGGTGATGGGGAGTGGAGGAAAAGGAGAGGAGCTGAGAAGGAATGCTGAGAAGTGGAAATGTTTGGCCAAAGATGCCGTGAAGGAAGGAGGCTCTTCACATAGGAACATGAGGACTTTTCTGGATTATGTTGCGCAAGATTTGGACAAGATTGTCTGATATGACACTGTCTTGTTGGGATATGAGTTGCTTTAAAGGAAGACGGAACTTAGATAAGAGATATTATAGGTTCTCGAAGTTATGAAGGCAAAACATTCGAAATTAGCCTTGTTGTAAGGAGTTGGACAGGCAAAACATTCCAAATTAGCCTTGTTGTAAGAAGTTGGACAAAGGGTGGGTAAAGTCTAAGTGCGTGCATCAGATCAATTACTTTAATGAAACACCTTTCTAATTTTTTCTATCATTGATGTAAGACTGAATCTCATTATTAACTTAGTCAAGGTATTAGGTTTATGGTCCAATGATTAATTTTTTAACCTATTGACTGTTTTAAAGAATGGATAAAGAAATATAAATTAAGTGAAAATTTAGTTTCTTGGACGAAGAGAAATAAAATAATAAATAAATAATAATAATTTGAATAATTTGATAAAATAAAAAATATATAAATTGGTATATTTATAAAATGATTAAAGTGTGTTTGTATTAAAAATATAACATAACTAAATGATAAGAAATATTTAAATACTTAATATTTCTTAATTAAAAAGTTTGTCCCATTCTGAGTTAAATATCTATTTAATGTTAATTGTTAATCTTAAAAGGTCATTTTTACTAACATCCCATGTCTTATACTCTAAGTGCTAAATTGTTGAATTGCACCTCATTATGATTTTATTATTCATAAGTTTTTTTTTCAATTACTACATCTTATCCTTCAACAATATAACCATAACATAATTATTATTACATACACATAAATTGTTCAACATAAAATTATTAAAGTGTCTTTGTTTTAAAAATATAACATAATTAAATGATAAGAAATATTTAAAGAAATATTATTTCTTAATTAAAAATTTGTCCCATTGTGAGCTAAATATCTGTTTATATGATAATTGTTGATTATTTAGTGTTATTTCTCTATCTTATATAAGTTCATTTTTATCAACATCTCTCCTATCTTAACTCTGACTAAATTGTTGAGTTGCACCTCATTATGTTTTTTTTTTATTCATAAGTTTTTTTTTCCAATTACTACAGCTTATCCTTCAACACTATCAACAATATTGCATAACTATAACATTATTAGTATTATTATATGTAAATAAATTTTTTAATATTATATACAATATTAAAAAAACAAATCTTTAATTATACGGAGTAAATAATGACGCTATTCATCATAATATAATTTTGAACAACCGTATCAAAAAATATATATAAGTATAGCCATGAAATGAATCCAATCAGAAAGCAAAATTTGATTTAAATTTTTGCGTCAAAACAAATCAAATATAACTTTTACATTTGTTTCATACGTGTTTTTAATTAAAAACAAGAGCTTTAATAAACCTTGGGTTCTGTTCCGGTCCATGAAGACTGGGATGGGGAGTATTTCTTTCTACACCTCCATATTGACTTCCTGCACCTCCATAATTTTAAGATATTCCCATTTTAGTCTTGAAAAAAGATAAAAATAACCTTTACTATAGTAACTGGGATTTTTTGTTTTTCACTTTGCGGATTACACAAACCGCAATACAATTAAAAAATAAATACATTGCGGATTGTACAACCCGCAATTTCATGTTCTGTACCTTTCACATTGCGGGTTGTACAACCCGCAATATAAAACTTTTTTTAAATATATTGCGGGTTATACAACCCGTAATATAAAATTGTTTTTAAATACATTGGGGATTGTACAACCAGCAATACAAAATTTGTATTGCTGGTTGTACAACCCGCAATGTATTTAAAAACAATTTGTGTTACAGATTAACAAACTTGCTGTTGTGGTGTAATGATAGTTATCATGCTAGTCTTATGTCTCTACTTCGATGTTAAAATTATGGAGGTACACGAAGTCACCATGGAGGTGCAGGAAGAATCAGTCTGGGATGCGTTGGACATCGTGTCCACATCCAAAAAAGACAGCTTCTTCTTGCACCTTCAAACACTTTTTCGACACCTCCAAATTTTAGCGATCTGTCAAAAATACCTTTAATAAAATCCTGTAAAGACACAAATATCCATAAATTCTAAAACTCTCATATCACCTTCTGCTTCCATCTCTGCCCATGAATCTTTTGCGGCGGCACCTCCAACCACTCTCCATACAATGTATTGAAAGATTTGTAAAGTATTTGAGAAGATTTCCTTGGATTTGCGATTTAGTGGTGAGTTGTTTTATTTTTATTTTTATTTATATAAAATAAGTTGCGAAAGGGGATGTTTTAGAATTGTTCTCTGAATCCGAAAGACAATTTTGAAACACTCCATTCTACAACTCATTTTATACAAAAAATAGTTGCAAAACAAGGTGTTCTAGAACTGTTTTCTGGATTTGAATGACAGTTTTGGAACACTCCATTCCACAAATCATTATACGAAAAATCAGTTACAGAATGGGGTATTCAAGAACTATCCTCCATATTCAGAATTGTCCACCTTCTACCCAGCCATTTTCATAAGAATAAAACCGTAATTTTATAAAGAGAAAACTTGGAATATTTTCAAATTTTGAAAGTGCTGAAGAAGGCTTGGAGGTGTAGGAAGAAGCAGTACCCAGAAAACATAAGTAGGCCCACTACTAAATATTCCAAACAAATGGCATCTAAATTCTAAGGCACAAACTATACAGCAAAACAAATGTGTGTCAGTTGAAGGTTTTTTTTTTTCCTAGGTGAAGCTTCCTTACTTTTATATATGTGTGTGAATCTAACTGTGAGATATAATTTAGTATGAAGAAATTATATTTAAATTTTTATTAGTGGAGATGTTTATACTTATTTTTTTATATTTTGATATCATATTACTCATCACAACTTATTTTTTGTTTAAACTTGTTTTCCATATCTCTTATGAGGGCTGGGGTGGACGTTGATGTTTTTACTTTTTTTATGAATTGATCATGAATGGTCTCTTACCAAATGTAACTATTAAAAGCAAAGTGGGCCAAGAAATACATATTGTTAAAAGTTAAAAGTAGGTATTGAAAGAATCATCCTTTGAAAGAAGTCCAATATCAACAGAACTCAGATGTGTCTTCTTCTTTCAAGGTGAAGCCTAACGTGGGAATTTCAACATATAGTATGGTGTATATTCGAATAATATTCAATAGAAATAAATTTGTAGTTTTTTTTGTTAGTAATTATAACAAAATTCAATTTGAACGAACTAAAAATAACATATAAAAGTGTTTTATTAAATTATTAGACCATATTAAAATTATAAATATTAACAAAATGTTTAGTTGTTCTAACTTAGCAGTCACCGTTGTTGCATTTTAAAATTTAAGCTCACGCAAACTATATCAATCTAGCAACATCATTCATCAATATAATTTTTTACTTAAAATAATACTTAACTCATAATACCATAAAATAAAAAAAAATTCCAATTCAATTTTTTAATGTCTTACAATATAAAACAAACCTGATATATAATTTAATTGACACCCCTTTTTTTCTAAAAAAAATCTTATTAATTTAAAGACTTGTTTAGAAAATTTTATAACTTTTTGAATTTGTTTTCTGAAACATTGAAGATACCAATATCTACTTTCTTTCTCGAATAAAACTATTCTTATAAATTTAAGAAAAGATTGATAATAAAAATTTAAACATAAAACAAAATATATAAAACGCAAACTACTTTATAATTTAAATGAAATGTGCAATGAATAATTAAAAAGTTACTATAATAAAGAAAAAAAAAGAATCTGTATAGGTGAACAAAAACAATATTGTAGGTTTCTTTATAATTTTAATGTTAGACTTTTACATGAATTTTAGTACGTAATATTTTGTTTTACTAAGTAAGATTATATTCAAACCTTATATAGACATTTTTTACAGTTAATTTATCGCATGTGACTAATACATTACGTAATAACCATTATTTCGATCATGTAAATAAACTCTCCTTTTTATCTTTTATTCTCATGTTCAAATGATATAGATATTTAAAATATTAAAAAGATAGTGTTAAAAGAATAAATTAAAGCTTATATCAATTTATTCACTGAACAATGTACTTTTAACTTTACATCTCACCTGACATAAATTCTTTTGTAAGATTTACTTTCTTAGTATATTTATTTACCACTAATAACAAATATATAATGAGAAAAATATTAGAAGAAAACTTAAATATACGGTTGAAAGATGAAAAACAAAGATAGAAATAACATTTTAATCTCTCTTTACAAAATGATATGTTATAATCTTAATGTAACACAGTTAGATAAATATGAACTCTTTTACGTCATCACTAGTAATTCCACCCAATGTTATTGAAATGGCTTCAGCATGTACGTAAGCGAAAGCTTCTTATAAAATCCGAACATCAACCTAATGTGAAGGATAAAGAAACTATGTTCAGAAGTTGCCAACGTGAGAATGTTGCAACCACTTGCAACAGAAGCCCAACAATGGTGAACCCGTTAGAATCCACACCACACCATCAAAACCGTTGGTTAAAATAAAATATATCTAACGGCTCAAAAGCATTTTCCCACCCTTCGCCTTTCTTCAATACTTTATTGGAAAAAGAATTTGTTTGATAGAAAATGGTAATGGGAATATTGCATTATTTTGTAATTAAGATGGCAGATAATGGGGTGGATGGGGAAGCTTCCGTGGAAAGTGAAAAGGAGAATGATAAAAAGGGTTAAGACAGTATCAAAAGTAATTGAAAAAGGATAAAGAAGACAGTGTTTGGTATATTATTATTGCGATTACTTTTATTAATTCAATTAATTATTCTTACTCCTGCCACTTCAAATCCGCCAAGTTAGCAACGTATTAAAAAAGTAATCACAATTAAGACATAAGTTAATAAACAAATTACTTTTTTTGCAAGACATATAATCGTATGCTGTTTGTAAAAGACGGAGTCATACGTTTGTATATCTTTGTTTTGTTTGAAATGTGAGATTGAGAGTCAATAGAGAAGACAAAACAGTGTAGGCCAAATCTAGTAAGCAACAGTTGGCAATAACGGGACCACACTACAATCCTGCCTCAACCACGTATTCCTTTTCTTTCCCACCTCTTTATTATTTTTATCTTTTATTATATCAAATTATCTCTTAGATCTTCTCACTTCATGGCTCAATAAGATGGCATTATATTCTACCTAATTATTTTTTATACTATTAATATATGGTAATGAAATTCATCTTTTTTAAAATTGTTATTTTTTTCCATGCCTTGCGAGTGCACCATTGCCATTTTCTTTTTATGTTCTTGTGGTGGTTACCTGATACGGCGGTTTTTCTGTCTTTTGGTATTGATTCTCCACTCTACTACTCTGGATGTGGGCCCTTCCCTCTCCTGTCATGGGCCCACCTTCTTTTTTTCTTATTAATTTGCTTTCCATAAATTTCGCATAATACTAATTATTTATTTTCATATAAATACTTATACTTAATTATATATAAAATCAACAGAATTATTTATTAGTAAAATTCTTTAATTATATTATTGATTTAAAAAAGAAAGAAAGAATGGACATAACCATAACTACTGGCACATGAGGTTGGCGCAGTCTTCATCTTCTTGCTCTGCAAAATTAGTTGTTATAATCAGACGCAACCAAACACATCGCACATTTTCTCTTCCCAGTTCTTCCAAATCGGAATGGCCACCTTCAAATTAAAACGGAAAACCCTACATTCTCTCTGTAAGCTCTTTCTTCTCTTTTTCACTCTCTCCGGCACCGCCATTGCCGACGATGCTGCGTTCATGTCCAAGCTCAAGGACGCCTTGAGTCCCACGCCGTCGGGGTGGTCGGGGACCAGCTTCTGTCAGTGG
>Ga0099825_1003558_pt1 | contig 20710 bp, 10 predicted proteins | sample SiratroredBW_FD_76838 | JGI IMG/M metagenome (GOLD analysis project Ga0099825, IMG submission 76838) | Root nodule microbial communities of legume samples collected from California, USA - Siratro red BW | ecosystem: Host-associated > Plants > Roots > Nodule | place: USA: California | collected... | reverse complement strand
TCATTTTCCATCAATAGAACTCAAAAATGTCTCGGTCAAAATTTCATGATTGTTTTAGATCTGGATAAGTGTTTCCAGACAACTTGACAAACCTATCAAGCCTTTGAAATTTTAGAGGTCCTTTATTCGTCAAGTTTCTCCTCCTTCAGCCATTGCATCATTATGAACTTTGGACTAATTATTGCCTTCCTACTATACTCATGATAGTACTTATCAATGCTTTCTTAGTTCCCTGAGAACCATTTCTCTAGATATCCAGCTTCGCTGGTGTTAGCTGGCTCGACATTCTTCACACAAGCTCTTTTTGTTCGCTTCTTTGGGTTGGAAGATAAAGCCATGGAAGGAAGAGTTTGATGAATTTCTGAAGTGGAGAAATGTTTGGATCGAGAGTGGCAATGTATACAATTATGTAGTGCTTTTGTGTGAGTTTGAATGCATGTTGATGCAATATATAAAGAAAAATAAAGCAAAGAAAATCAAGCGCATGCCAAACATTGATTGACAACACAGAAATAGTTTTTCAGTTTGTTGAGATTCTACAAACAATAAACTAAAACAGAAATTACTTAGCTTTAGAAATTCTTGCAGCTTTTGACTCGTTGACTTCCAGTAAATTGATGACAAGTCGCACTATGTACGTTATCACTCCTCACATGCCATCTTCATGCTTTGAATGTCTCAGCTCATTCAAATATTCTTATTTGACAAAGCAATATGCTGCAAAGCCATTTCCTTCCCAATATTTCAGTCTTGCACATATCAATTAATTGTATAGACTTGAATCAGAACCATCGTTCAGCCTCGCACATGTCAATAAATTAAACAGTAATTAATCAGAAGCAGATTTTCAATCAGCTATAGTGTAAAGTAGTCAAAGATCAATTAATTGAATCTGTTGACTCAATTAAAAATCATACCAGTTTTACATAAACTAAACTAAGGACCAAAAGTGCATGAGTTGATTTAATAAACACATTTAAAATCAATTATGCCCAACTCATTTTTAAGAAAATTAAATCTTTCTTTATTAATGGGCTTAGTGAATAAATCAACCAATTGATTCTCAGACCAACAAATTGAATTACGTTGTCACCATTATTCACATGATCTCATACGAAGTGGTGGCATATTTCAATGTGCTTTGTTCTGGAATGTTGCATTGGGTTCTTTGTTAGGTTTATTGCACTGGTATTGTCACAAAGTAAAGGAATTTTAGAAAGAACTAGAGCAAAGTCACTTAGTTGTTGTTTAATCTAAAGGCTTTGAGCACAACAACTTCCAGCAACTATGTATTCTTCTTCTGTTGTTGATAAAGCCACACAAGCTTGCTTCTTACTATGCCATGATATCAAACTGGATCCAAGTATGATGGACGGAGGCCCAGGAAAGGCCCAATCATTAGAGATGTACTCCGACACCTTGAAGCCAGTTAAGAGTCAGAGGCACCTGTGCAGATCAAAATGCTTATTGTTTTGAGCTTTGGGGATCTTTTAACAAAATTGTAAAAAATTAGAATAGGGAAATTTGATTTTTGTAAATAACTCTAGGTGCCTTAAGGTTTGTAAAGGCACCTAGGTTAGGGTTTTGGAAGAATCTAGAAGTTATGCCATGTGGTGCCTTCTCATTGGAGGAGAATGAGGCGCTAGGGTTTGGGAGAAGCTTGCTCCACAAGCTAGGTTACCCTAACCCTAGCTTTTCCTACACACTACTTAGGGAGCTTGTAAGGCAAGCTAGGGTTTCTAACCCTAGCTTCTCCTACACACTACTTAGGTAGCTTGCAAGGCAAGCTAGGGTTTCTAACCCTATCTTCTCCTACGCACTACGTAGGTATCTTGCACTACTTTAGCTTGCTAGGAAGCTATTAGCTCTTCTTCTTTTTCCTATAAATAAGAGGTTTAGGAACCTCTCTTGTAAGCTTGATTTTGAGTAATGATATGCTGCCAAATTTTCAGCACATTGCCTCAAGTTTCACATTAAGTTTCTTCTCTTAGAAGCTAGGAGCACTCTCTCTTGAAGGTTGGTCCAACCTCCTTCAAGGCTTTCACCATCTACTTCACCATCAACTTCCTTGCATGCTTCCTTCCTTGCATTTCCATGGCTTCCACATCATGAGGAGTTTCATCCACTTCTTCTATTCGGTGCTTCAAGGTTTTATCATGCTCAAATTCCATTGAAGTTTGCGCAAGTAGCTAAGGAACCTAGGAGCTCCTCCATCAAAGTAGGTGACATGTTCCACTAGTGCTTTTTCTATCAATTTTGTAGCCTGCAAAATCTAAATCAAAATAATCAATTAAATTTAAAGACACTTCACTAGGATACCATAGCCCAACATCAACAATTCCTTTAAGATATTTCAGAAATCTCTTTGCTGTCATGTAATGTGACTCTTTAGGATTGGCTTGGTATCTTGCACATAGACACACGTTGAACATGATATCTGGTCTGCTTGCAGTAAGATAAAGAAGTGATCCTATAAGCCTTTTGTATTTTTGTTTGATCAACATTAGCTCCTTTCTCATCAACATCCAAATAGCATCCATTGGCAATAGGTGTAGCAGCCTCCTTGTAGTTCTCCATATCAAATTTCTCCAACAATTGTCTACAATACTTGGCTTGACTAAGAAAAGTTCCATGCTGGAATTGGTTGATCTGCAGTCCTAGTAAATAATTAAGTTCTCCCATCATTGACATCTCAAATTCTCCTTGCATGGCTTTAACAAACTGCTCACACAAACTTTCATTAGTGAATCCAAATATAATGTCATCAACATAAACTTGTACAAGGATAATATCATTGCATGCTTTCTTAATGAATAAAGTCTTATCTATTTTCCTCTCTCATAGCCTTGAGAAAGCAAAAAATTACTCAACCTCTCATACCATTACCGAGGTGCTAGCTTTAAACCATACAAGGCTTTCTTGAGCTTGAAAACATGATCTAGATATTTATGATCCTCAAACCCAAGTGGTTCACTCACATAAACCTCTTCATCAATGTATCCATTAAGGAAGACACTCTTGACATCTATTTGGTGTAATTTGAATCCATTCATGCAAGCATATGCCAATAGTAGCCTTACTACCTCCAATCTAGCCACGGGTGCATAAGTTTCTCAAAAGTCTACTCCCTCTTCTTGGTTGTAGCCCTTTGCAACCAATCGAGCTTTATTCCTGACAATGACTCCTTGTTCTTGAAAGCCCACTTGGTTCTAATCACATTCATCTTTTTTGATCTAGGGACAGGAGTCCAGACTTCATTTCTAGCAAACTGATTCAGCTCCTCATGCATTGCATTTATCCAATTGTTGTCCTCTAGTGCTTCAGTCACTATTTTGGGTTCAACTTGAGATACAAATGCCATGTGCTCACAAAAATGATTCAATGATCTTCTAGTTGATACTCCCTTCTGCACTTGACCAATGACATTATCCAAAGAAAGATTCCTAGTCACTCTCCACTCCCTTGGCTGTTCAGAATTAACCATCTCAATGAGAGGCTCCAAGATTAAAGTTCTTGAGGATTTTCTTGAAGTAAATTGAATGTCACAAGTTCTCAAAGTGTATGCATGTTTTTCTTTCTCAGAAAATCACAATTGATCAATCAAATGTCTTAGGTATATTTTTCATATGTCACAAATTGCGCGCTACCATTTTATAAGAAAATTGGCTTTTAAATCTGTTAAAAACTCAATCGATTGATTTTTCTGTAACACAAAAAAATCCAATAAGTTGATTTTTGAAAAATAGTTAACTGATTTACTCTTTAAAAATATGTTTTTCAAAATCTGTTAATCCTCATTTTAGAACCACTTATTTATTTGTTAAGAAAAGTAAATTTTAGAGCTTACTTTGAGTGATATCCCATGCAACTCATGGTTTTGAACCAAAATCACACTCACACACACCCAACCTAAATCCAAGACCAAAACTCCCACCAAGCTCAATGATGGCTTCAAGCAATCCACTTTGCAAGCTTTGATCCATGTTGACTTCATCACAATGTTGGCTTCATCAAATCACTTAGCAAGCCTCAGTGCTAACAGTGTTGCTTTTATTTCCCACTATACACATCATTATTTTCCACGATGAGAACATGAATGATTCACAGGTTTTTTTATCTTCTCATATGACCATTCAACTACTTAATTAAACATAGAATAAAAATTATAAAGAAAGAAAAAATTATGTTGATCCCATGAAGATCACATCATCCCCTCCTTCTTCAAAGACTTTTGTCCTCAAATGTCATGAGTACGCTTCCTCTAAGAGAAATACAATACCATGATCAAAGATTATCCTTTTATTAATTTTCCATTCCAAAACTAGAATCCTAGCAAACAATATTGAGTGATTGATACCAAATGACGTGTTGTTGAGACTTCTCATGAAAAACTCTTCCTCACATTATTGAATGGAGGAAACAACAATATTTGCACAATCATAAAAGACATATATATAATTATTTATTCCCTCCTCTTTATTGATCACTTTTTTCATTTATTTCTCCTTTTCTATTTTCTTTTGTATTTTTTTCTTTGAATTCTTTTCCTCTCAACTCATTCTCTATAATTTCTTTTTCTCTCAACTCCTTCTCTTTAATTTATTTTTGTCTTAACTCCCTCTCTTTAATTTGTTTTTCTCTCAACTCCTTCTCTTTAATTTATTTTTGTCTTAATTCCCTCTCTTTAATTTCTTTTTCTCTCAACTCCTTCTCTTTAATTTTTGTTTCTTCACTATTTTTTTTTCTATTGGCTCTCTATTTTTCTTTTTCTCCATCTCTCTCTCTCATCACAATTATAGCATGCCTTTTCCAATACTCATCAAACATTATCTCTTTATATTTATATCTTTGTTGTTTCTTTTCTTTCCTACTTCTTTCTTCGAAGTTATCCTTTGATTTTCTCTCCATTTGTGAAACAAAATCACCAATAAACAAATTGTGACATGTATTGAACTGAGGAGTAACTTTAGCATGAGTACCTGCCATAAGTCTAAAATAAAAATAAAAATAAAAGTAATTTGAAAGTAAAAAGAAGTCTCACCGAATATTAAGAGTTTCTATAAGACATTCTAAATTTCACATTAATCCTAACTAGTAATTAATCCCCACTAGTGTTGTCTTTGTTTCCCACTATATATATTTCGACCATGAGAACATGAATGATTCACAATTTTTTTTTTTTACTTTTCCATGTGACCATTTAACTACTTAATAAAATAACAATTATAAAAAAAAGTCTAAAATTATATTGATCCCGTGAAGATCATATCACTCACCTAGGTTGCTTATTGAATTTCCAGATTCAAATACATTTAAATTGCACGTCAATGCATATCTTCCGCTACCTCTACTTTATTGAACGGAAAAATCTACAAACATCCAAAGAAGAAAGCACTTGACACAAGCATACATGGCTAAATGATGCCTAGGTGAGGGTGTTGATAATAATCATCAGATGACCATTATACATCCTCACTTCACTTAAAAAGTAAAAGTCCTCACAATGTCTTATCCTTTTAGGTAGTGATTCTGCATATTTGCTCTTAGGTTTATCATCTTTTTGTTTTATAAGTTGAGTAAACATTTCTCTCAACTCTTCATCTCTTTTTCTATCTTTTTATCATTCTTATTTCTAAAGTTTTTTTTATTTCATTTCTTAGGTTGACTTTTCATGTTGTTCTCTAACATTGCCATGCACGCTAATTGATACGATGATTACTTGTTTTTTCTATCAAAAATTGTTTTCACAAAATATTTTTAAAATATTTTTACAAAAGTTTCAAGAAGTTTCTCAAAAAAAAAAAAGATAATAGAATTATTTTAGTACTGTAGATCATAAATGGACTAGATTAAATACTAAAGGAAGTCACTGATCATTTTATTTTGAATTTATATGTAACTGCATTACAAATTTTTAAAGATATGAAATTTAATCATTTTAAAGATAATGAAATTCAATAATTTTTAGATTAGATAACTAAAAGTGGATAGCAACCCCAGAACTTTTTGCTTGTAAATAAGGTAGGGGCGAAAGTTCAACTTCTTCCGGGAGCTCTAACAAAATAAGCCCAAACATAAAAAATTAAAATTAAAAAAGACAAATAAACAGCTATCCTATAGTTGGAGCGGTCACATTTGTATTTCGTAGAAATAACGCGGAGTTATGCTCCACGAATGCCACCATCCACTTGGCACACAAATAAAAATTAAAAGCCTATAAATTAAGTTTTATGTAAAAATATATAAAAGCCATTCCAGGTACTTATATTGAATTAAATCCTGCAACGCATTTACCCTCAACTTAAGTGAGGTTAATTTAATTAAAAATTTATTAAATAATTTAATAACAGTGATTTAAAATTATAACAAAGATTTTTACACTTGAAAGTAAATTAAAAAAATGACTGTATTGTATGCAAATTTAAATAAATTGGCTAAAAACTTAAAATCTTTTCAAAGATGCAGTTAATCTCATTTCAGGATGCCTTCAGGAGGACCCTCGACAGGATCCCTCAATGACGAGACATTCTGGAAATCAATAAATAATTTAAATAAAATAGGAGCAATAATTAATATCTCGAACCATAGAAAAATAAGACAGACCCAATCACATAGAAGTGAATCGATTCTGAACACACGGTATTTATTTATTTATATAAAAACTCGTCTCATTCTCCAATTCTTGCTCGCACCTTTTCTCGCGCTCTCCCTCTCTCTCTTGTTCGGGTTATTCGTTGCAAATCCGAAGGAGGATCTCTCTTGCTTTTTCTATAGGTATGCAAATATTTGTACGATGCTATGTTCTTAGCACGCGTGTTTTTGCGTTTTGATCTGATACGATTTGTTGTTTCAATCTGCTTTAGGTTTTCGCGATGGCGTCGAAGCGAATTTTGAAGGAGCTTAAGGATTTGCAGAAGGATCCTCCAACTTCTTGCAGTGCCGGTATATATTTCTCCCATTTTTTTATGTTTTGCCTTTTGTTTTTAGTTTTTTGTTCAATTATTTGGTGTTTGTTTGGCCTTAATGGTTTTAGATTTATGTTTGGTCAGGAAGAAACTGATTCCTTTTATCTAGTAGAATTTTTTTTTTCTATATTGTAAAATTACAACTAAAAGTTGTGTTTGGTTTTTAGTTGAGATTTGCTTAATTGGTTATCGCGGATGTTGTTTGAGATTGGTCTGGGCTGGGCTGGTTTTAGATTAAAGCAGTGTTTGGTTGGTTACGTGTTGCAGTGATGAGCTGCGAACTTATTGTGGGATGATGATGCTGAAGGAGAAATAATCGGGGGTTTGTGTGAATATTGAATTGATTTTCTATATGGACCAAAACCAGTTGTTTGTTTCATATGTTTCAAGGTTCTGGGAATACGATACATATTCCCCAACCACTCCTTATGATTGTTTTAAATCTCATTCAGTATTCAATATTTCCTGTTAATATTAATTCCTGCATCTATTGGCTGCTGTTTTGTTTTATGACAAAATTATGCAATGAAGGAAGCTGTAGCTAGTTGAAATTTACATGTTAGTGGAGTGTGCTCCAAACGTGATCATGTTCCTTGTTGGTTTGTCATCAAGTTCTCGAATCAAAGAGTGACATGTTGAGTTTTTCAATTGTAAAAGTATCATTTGGAGGGTAAGGTTAGTAAGGTCTTAATTCTAATAAATATTCTTTACTTTGATATTCTTTTGAAAAAATAAAAGTAAAATTATAGTTGTCATAATTTAAACTCTTATATAAAATCTGATTGGCTACTTAAGAGTTTGCTGAACAAGCAAAAGATTAATAGAGTCTTTGGATGATAAACATAATTGGATAAAACTGTTAGGTACTAACATTTTCACGTTTTCATTTCGTTGCACTATCATTTAGGTGTTTATACACTATTTTAATAAAAAAGAAATGTGCTACGTCCGAACATTGTAGGTCCTGTTGCTGAAGACATGTTTCATTGGCAAGCCACTATTATGGGTCCTCCAGACAGTCCTTATGCTGGAGGTGTTTTCCTAGTGACTATTCATTTCCCTCCAGATTATCCCTTCAAGCCACCGAAGGTTTGTATATCACTTAGGAGTCTACTTTATGTATTGTTTTATATGTTACCTATTTTGAATTGTTATGAAGTTTATTTTAAAAAATGATGGAACGTGTTTCCCTTATTTTGTTTCATTTCCTCAAAATTTATAAAATTTATGCATGTACTATTTTGAAAATGCTAATTTAGTATTTCATGGTTAGGTGAAATATTTTTTACTACGAAATTCCTTTTGTACATTTGAACATGTGTAGTATGTTGTCATCAACATCATATAATTTGTTCTCTAGTGCATACTTATATGTATGGTGATGGATCTTTCAGGTTGCATTTAGGACGAAAGTATTCCACCCAAACATAAATAGCAATGGAAGCATCTGCCTTGATATATTGAAGGAGCAGTGGAGCCCTGCTCTAACCATTTCAAAGGTAGGTTTGTTCATTTATAAGGTGTTTTGAAATGTGTTTTTGTTTTTCTTTCATTAAAAATGTTGAAAATCTCACATCAATTAAATATATGGTTAAATTGTTGTATATAGGTGTACAAACTTCACTAACCATTCCGAAGATAGGTTTGTTCATTTATAAGGTGTTTTGAAATGTGTTTTTGTTTTTGTTTTATTAAAAATATTGAAAATCTCACATCAATTAAATATATGGTCAAATTGTTGTATATAGGTGTACAAACTTCACTTTACAAGTTAGTTTGTGAGGTCGAGTTAGGTTTAAATTCACTTTCATAGTATGATAACCAGGTTTATCCTAGTGAGGTTTGTTGAGCATATTGTGTCACTTGTTTTTAGACTACTATCAGACCATTCACAAATATCTAGTCTCATGTTTGAGATATCCATTTCTCAGTTTAAGCAAGTATCTGAGTTAAATTTAATGTATAAGTGAGTGCAAACCATATTTCTAAGAATGTACGAAGTAAACCTAAGATAATAAAGCTTTATTCAATGAGGAGAAAGGTTATGGGTAGAATGTCTACATTTTATACTAGCAATAGCTCAATCATTTTAAGATGGAACTATTTCCAACAGGGAAGGTGGCCTTGGGAAGGATTTGGGATGACCTCTACTATATCATTATATATCGAAGATGGGTCTCATGTTAGAATATCAATAGGCTATGAATGATGTTGATATACTTAAAGTGGTGTGGGAGAAACATCCGAGTTATGGCATAGTCATTTGGTGCTAACGAAAAAGGATTGGCAGTGGTGAGAAGGTGGCTACACATGTCATTATTAGAATGTATAGTTGTATCATATGGAATAGAGTAATAGAAAAAAAAGTCAAAAAGTCAGTGGACAAACAATACCTATAAAATCAGGAGAGAAACATCAATATCCTTTTTGAGAGTGATGATACACCACAAAGACACATTTGAATGATTAAGAAAAAAGTTTATCTTGACTAGGTATAAGGTTATGTACAAAGTATATGGAACCAAAATACATGTAGAGGAAGGTTGTATAGATGAGAATGAGGAAAAGGACATAGTAGGGATACCGATCATTAAGAACAGATTATGACAACCAATTAATGAGACATGATGTAAGGATAACATCTTTCCAAAAATGGTGAGGAAAAATGGTTGTGAATAAAAAGTGCTTAAGTAGTTTCAGGAAGAAGTTTTTTTTTTTATTTTTATTTTTTATTTTTTTGTTGTGTTTAGTTAAGGATACCATTGAATTTCATGTCTTGCTAAATTGAGTTTGGTGAAATGCTAAAATTGGTTAGACTAATATTCATGAGTATAATCAATATGAAAACTAATATTCGTGAGTATCGTCACTATGAATAACAATATGAATACACCAAATTGTGTTTTGATTTCATTAAAAAACGTCTGAAAGCTAAAAAAAATAAATCTTCTAGTGATTCTTCATTAACCAAAGCCAAGTACATCTCCAATAATTATCAATAAAGATAACAAAATATTTAAAACCAAAAAGGATAACAATAGGGAAAGGATTTCACATATCATAGTTGCATGGTTGTGTTTGTGAACTGTTGGCAACAATTATAAAAGGCAAAAGCAAATTGGTAACTATAGTAAAAGAAGAAAAAAGAGAACTATTACCAAATTCCTAATAACTCAGACATCAATACATTACTAGTGTATCACTGAAACGGTGCTTCTAAAGGATTGGCGTGTCATACATCAAGATGGATTAGCCCGGAATATAGGAGTAACAAGTGACTCATCAATGAAAGTAGAATAGTTAGACCTATCCATCTTTTTAATACTAACAATATGTTTGGGGGAATCTATTTAGAAAGTTGATGTGGCACTGGAAGACTTTTTTTTCTTCTAAAAAGCTAGAGGAAAAGAACTTTGGGGGAGGGTGTCAAAAATAGTGAAAATGAACTTGGGAGAAAGTTTGCTTAAACAAGTCCTCTAGAGGCATTAAGTCTAGATACAGTGTTAAAGTATAAGGAATGGAGAAACATTGAGCTGAAATACAAATCCTCCATTTATATTGAGGAAAAGAAGTCAATACATTAAATAAAAGTAATTTGGTAACTCTAATAATAAAGATATGATATGAAAATAAATAAAAATATTCCTAATAATAAATATTTCTAATTATATAGGATTTACTTCTTACTTTATAACAATTACTTTGATAATTTATTAATCAAACTGTGATAAACTTAACACTATTTAAATATAATTTTAATTTTTAATTAATAAAGTGATATTCTTATAAGGAAACATTTACTGTCCATCCCTTGAGATGATGTTAGTAAGTTTTTTATAATATCAAGTAGAAAATATTAAATATAAAAAACATTAACTAAAAGTTAAGGTGAGATGGTGGTCAAGCTCAACTTATTACACACTATAAAGTGGACCTGCTCTCATCCTTAGTTTTACAATTAAAGCATATTTTAGCCTAGCTAGATCACGTTGATTCAGACTGTTTCAACGAGGCAGGTCCTGGTTTAACTGCTTATCATTCAGTTCAACATAACAGCTGGATCATCTTGACCAAACTGGTTCATGGCCATCCTTGTTCAACTACCCAACACTAGTACTAGTCTCTTTCTGTATATAATCTTCTGTCTTGAAGTTAAATGTCTTCTTCTGGTCCATATAAATCTTGATTTTCACTGTTGTAGTTGAAATTAAATTTGCTGTTTTGCATGAAGTTCGTGTGACAGGTTTTGAGCTAATCACATGCAGGTGGTTAGCGAGTTCAAAATAATTATTTTGGTATCGTTGCTTACTTTGTTTATCTTTGACATTTTAGGTGTTGCTTTCAATTTGTTCCCTGTTAACGGATCCAAATCCTGACGATCCTTTGGTCCCTGAAATTGCCCACATGTACAAGACAGACAGGAACAAGTATGAGTCAACCGCAAGAAGCTGGACCCAGAAATATGCCATGGGCTAATTAACATATAGTACGAGGGAGAGAGATTTTTATTTTCTATGTCTAGGCCTAACAGCCTTTGTATGCATATTTGTGGACTGAAATATTTCCCGTGTTTGTATTGCAAAATGCAAATGTTACTTCTAAAACAGTGAAACGTAGCCCCAATTAAAAGTGTCAAAATTTTAACCTTGGATTTGACAGCGTCGTCGCTTATTTAGAATGTTTGGGTTGCTTTTCTGTTATGCACTACAACATCCATTTATTGAAAATCAATGAATTTAATAAGTATATAGCAGTCTTGATGAATTTCATGTTTTAATTTTCAAGAGTGAATGGGTATTGAGTGGTTACGTATACTAAGTGTTAATGGACACGAACATGACTTTGGTAAAGCTATGCTTCAAGCTTAAATTTATAATGAACTTGATACTTAGTTTTCACTGCAGAAATTAGATCTGCCTTTTTTGTATTGGATAACTATTAAGCTTTCGAGTCTTGAATGTCCGAATCCTATTGATGATGTGAAGCCACAATTATAACCATAATTCCAAAAGTGAATTTTCCTCTCATGAAGAAAAACTTGATGAAGAAAGAAAAGGAGAATTAAGAGGTATAGAAATAACAAACATGACAAAGAACAAATAAAATGAAATCAAGGAAAATTCTAAAGAAGAATAACAAGAGGAAGAGGAAGACTCATAGCTTTGAAGAATAAGAATACAAGATTTGTATACAAGTATTTTTTTAGTCTTTAGTGTGTTGTAAAACCTCTCAACTACTAAATGTTACTTTTATGTACATATAGGGTATTTTGACTATTTTACTATCCTTCAAACTTTCAAGAGTTTTCTAAGACATCGCTAATGTGATTTCTTTTAAAGTTATCATTGTTTACTTTCAAGAGTCTTCTTAGACATTACCAATGTGACTTCTCCTAAAGTCATCATTATTTTTTTCATGTGTAATCATTACATTTTCGTATATATAAAGAACTATCCATGCGAATGTTTTAAGGGATTAAGATGTACTAATCATACTAAGCGGAGTTAACTATTGATTAACTAACTCATTTTTCTTGTCCATTTCACTCCTAGGTCAAGTTCCTCCATTATAAAAGGGAGTCTAGTTCATTTTTTAACTCACTTTTAAATATTGAAGATTTTTTTGTGAGTCCATAATTGAGAGTCTCACGAGTTTTATTTTCTAACTGTAATTTTTATGTTGAGCTTTCTTAAGAGGTGAATTTTCATACACTTGTCCTTTGATTCTTTATCAAAGGTGGTGTGTTCTTCTCCAATCTATTGTCTCGATCCATTTTTCTTTCATTTCTTTGTTTGCTCTTGTTTTTACGTTAAAACTAATACAAAATAAATGGGTTTCTCCATGAAAATGTACGCTTCTGTTCATGAATGTGCAAAATCTATATAGTTTCTCTTCTCCAACACCTCTTAAGTTGATCACGATCTTCTCAACCTTCTAAGGTTTACATCAATTCCCTTCTAACTATTTTTAACAATTTATTTTTGAAATCTTATTTGTAATATCATAAATAAATGTTATGTATAATACAATAAACTAAAATGGCCTTGTGAGATGGAAGTTATTGTTAGAGGATTATAAGGAAAATATGGTCAATCTAAAGGATCCTTTGGAGGAAATCATCAAGTCATAAGATCCATGGCTTAGAGAACGGAAGAAGACGAAGTCTCAATGGTGAAGACCTTACTACTTTGAATGTTAGAATATTACGATTTAAGAATATTAAATTGTATTAATGTACATTTTTTTCTTGTAATTGTAAGATTTTGTAGAGGCATATGTGGCTATTTTTTTTTTTTTTTACCTTGATTGGCTCTGATTTTGGACTTGAAAAGCCAACCAACAACCCGTAAAAGTAGGCGTCCAAAACCTTGAAGAAAGCATGGAAGAAAAAATTGGAGCTTCAAGTCCTTGGAATATGCCATTTTTAGTTCAATTTGAGGCATTCCTTCCTTAGGCTTTTAGGTGTTTTAGGTATTTTTGGCTTTCTTTTGGTACCGAGATGTTGCGGAGGTGATGAGAGGCTATCTATCTTACCTTAACATTCATTTGCAAAATGCAAATCTAGGGAAGCTTGCATGAAGAGGACTTCGAGCACTACATCTTAACATGGATTATGAAGTAGATGATAAGAAAAAGCTTTCGTCTCCACCTGGTTTCTATAACCTACCTCCTCCTCCTCCTCAAAGAGTCAAAGCTCAATAATCTACTTTAAAGACCTAATGCCACCATGGTGCTGATGGAATAGCTTGTACCCAACCCTGTTCTCATTTTTCAATGTTTATGTCTTTTCAAATAAAGGTAAAAACTGAATTTTGTGGAAGCATGAGAAGTAGTAAGAGAGTTCACAGTTTGAAAAAGGTTGCCACATGGCTTAAACCTAGCTTACGCTAACCTAAGCTTGGCACCCAAGTTAGGTTATTTATCCTAGCTTAGCGCCCAAGCTTCAAAGTAGATGTCCTACGGTCAGGTTATTTACCCTAGCCAATGTACAGCCTAAATACAAGGTCCAAAATTCTATTTTACTTCTTTGCATTTGTACAAAGACAAGAAGAAAAGAAAAGAAAAGGAAGTTTCAAATAATCCACCCTCCAAAGGAGAAGAGTCTTTTGAAAACCTTCTTGCTCTTCCATTCTTCTAGCCTTGGGTCAATGGTCTAGATTGTCCTCTATTAGATGCTTATGTGAATACGAGTCTTCTCTTACAAGACCATGAAACTTAGGCAATAAGTGATGGAATATACCCTAGTCACCTTAGTCAAAAATAAAGAGGACAAAGAGCCATAGGGTAGATCAAGAGCTTTCTAAAAGATTGGGCACATCTGAGCGTGTTTTGGCTTTCAATCAATTGCTGGGTCTGAATTCAACCATGGAGAGATTGCTTTGGAGAGTATGGAGCATCAAGGAGAAATTCTCGAAATTGTATAAATTGCTTAGAATAGTTTAAAATAATTTGGACCTTGTATTTGGGTCAAGTAGAATTGATTTTGGCCTTATATTTTTTGGACTATGTAATGTAAGTGTTGGGTCTTGAGGCCCATAAATAATGTTGGGTGTGATCAAGGAGTTCAAATTCCATAATTTGAACTTAACTTGATAGGGAGTGTTTATTTTTAGAGGATTTCCACATGGCAACATGTCATTAGATGAGTTGTGATGTCTAGGATTGAGGAAGCTTGCTCCACATGCTAGGACATGCTTCCTTGCCACATGGCACTCTATCAATGGAGAGGATCCTCTCTGTTCATAGGTTGCCACTTGTCATGTTCTTATCTGAGAGGTTTTGAAACACTTTGGCCTATAAATAGAAGTGCTCACTACATGTAGAAACAAGCTTGATTGAAGTAGTGAAATTTTCTTTAAGGAGGCCTTGAAGAACCTCTTGGTAGTTGGCCCAACCTCTACCAATAAATCCTTCATCACCTAGTTCACTTGTCCATTGAAGTTCCACCTCAAGTGCTTCATCTTCCATCTCGTGTTTCTTTAAACACTTAATCTTCCATCTCATATTTCTTCAACCGTTTATCTTCCTTCTTCAACGTTTCCGCATGCTTGAAGATCCTTCTTCCATTCCTTTGTTCAGTGCAAAACTTCTCTAGTCTTCCAGAAACTCAATTGGAGATTAAGGAAGCAAAGCATCGTGAAGGCTCCTCTATCATTTGGTTTGTTGAGCTTTGGTCTTCAAGAGATAAGTTCTTGCATCCTTCACCACTTTTCTGCATTTCCGTGTTGATTCCTTACTGTTTTTACATGTCTTGTTGTATTGTACTGATTATTTGTAGTTGTTTTTGAGTTTAAACGATTCAAACACCTTCAATCTACTTGAACCATCCAAAAATCTTGTGTTTAGGTGTTCTAATGAGTGTGCCACAAACTTTTATGTGTTCTTAAGTCTTGATTCAATTTATGTTCAGTTTCTTGTGTTGTTTTGTTGATTAGCTTTGCTTTTATAATCCTTAGACATGTTGTCAAGTCATGTGTAATTCCATAATGTCATCAATTCCATAGGTCTATACTAGAAGTTTAATTGTGTGAAAGAAAATTGTTGAACATCATGTGTTTGATAAAAAAGTCTAAGAGAAGTGTGCCTTTGTGTGGTTTTTCATTTTCATTTTTGAGTTCCAATACTTGCTATTAGACCATTAGTGAGTTCTTAAGAGCTTATAGTTCCTAAATGTCTTGTTGTTTTGTTCCAATTGCTTGAATCCCTTAAGTTTCCTTCATTGCACATAATCTATTTGACAAAAGATCATGGCAGTTACCTAAAAACGTTTCTGTTTTGTATTTATTTGGGACATTTCAGTTATCTGTTTGATCTGAAATTTCGTGTGGAACTTCCTGAGTGTGTTCAGAATTGGAGATAAAATTTTTGTGTGCAAACACGTTGTACTTTGGTTGCAATAAATCAAACATATGCAGAACTGAATAATTCTAGTTTTATTTTTTTGTTTTTAATCTACTCTAGAGACATTCTAAGTTAATTCTTTTGTGTGTTGTACCTCCATTTTGTGTCTTAATTTCTAGTTTGTCATTAAATAAGTCCATTTGAGTTGAGCCCTTTCAAATTGTGCATTATATTTTTATATTTTGTGGCCTCTTGGTGAACTAGAACATTAATGAGAAAATTTGGATTAAGTTGGTAACGAATGCATCAAGACTTGATTTGAGATCAAATTTGGAGAAGAGTCCACAAAGAAGGGTGAGACATGTTGTTAGAAATAGAGTGAGAAATTTGATAAAAGTTGGAGTGAAAGACTTGTGAGGAGTTTGGCAAAACACTTGGAAAGCATAGTATAGGAATTTAATTTTCATCAAATTATTTGATTGTATTTCTTTGAGTTGTAAGTTGTAATTACAATTTTATTAGTGGTGCCAAAGAGCTTCACCTTTAGGAATTCACCTAGTTAAAATTTTTAAGCTTTGTCATTTAAGTTTCCTTACAAAATTTGCTTTTACTTTGAGAATTCCAACATGACTAGATTTAATTTTTGCTTAATTAGTGTGAGTCGCCTTCGTTTGTGACTTAGTGAATTCACTGTAAGAAAGAACAGTGGAGTGCATTGGGGTCAAGCTCTGGCAAAAGAAAGTTTTTATACTTAAGTTGTCCTAGTGATGAAGTCGTATTCAGTCAAAAAAATGTAGTTAAATACAGTACTAGGAAGTGACTCCTAAGTCATCTCTCAAGGACCTAGTTTTCTGACAAAGGATTAAAAACGCAGAGGGGGGGGGGAGTTTTAACAATTGCAACAGAAATTCAAAATAAAATAGAGAAATTGATGATAATTAAACCAGTAACCAAATTAGATTAACCTCTTGATTAGATTGCAATCCAATTATCATAGGTTACATAAATTCATGTTCAACGTACTAAACCCTCATTCCAACACAAATTAATTAACTAAGTGAGAATTAACACAAGTTTTCTCTATGCAAATTAAGCATTCACAAACATAATTCATTCCCTCCCAACAACCCATAACTCACTCCATGAAGCATGAATAGAGACACAAATTTCATATTAATTGCTACATTAAGCATGAACCAGTGAAAACATTAAGCACAAAAATAGATTGATGAAGAGTTAAGAGACGGAGAGCACAAAAGTAACACAATAGAGAACCTCAAACCTTCATTGCAATCTGAATCAAGAGGATAACCTTATTGTTAGCACCAAGAGTTGTTGTATTGATTTGATGAAGCCAAACCAACTACATCTACAACTGCTGAGTTAATCTGGAGCAACCAGCCATGTTGACCAAGTCAAGACCAAGTGTTGTCAAGTGAAGATGCATGGAGTTTGGAGTTTTTGGGTCTAGGCTTTAGGTGGTGTTGATGTGTCTAGATTGAGGTAAAATCTGTGATGATGAATGTCTTGATCATTGATAAGCTCCATTGTGAAAATTGGTTTTAGCAAGGTTTTAAAAATCATCAAAAATAGATTTCAAATTTTGATAAACAGTTTTAACTGTCTTTTAAAATTTAGTCGACTAAATGTCAAATCAATCGACTAAGGTTTGATAGCTGTCACTACAGTTGTTTATAAATAGCTAGTGCGTTTTCAAAAGATAACAACACAGAGAATTTTCAAATATATTACACTGATTTGATTTGAGAGAAAACGCTACCACACTTTTTGAGATCAAGATCAATTTGAAGTTTTCAAAGAATTCATCAAGAAATGAATTTCTGCATTCTGCTGGAGCTTTGGAAAATGACTGCACATTTCTACATCATTGATTTGACCTCAGCCAAAGCACTCTATACCCATTTCTTCTTACATTTATGATCTCATGAGTGATGATCAGTGCCACTAATGGTTGACTACCAAGCTCTCACACACATACCAACCCAACTTAAGGACCTAGAACCGAAACACCCAACATCTTCATGTTGACCCCAAGTCATTCACTTGAACAATTCTGGTCCAGGTTGGTTCCAATAGATTCTTCATGAAGCAGTCTTCATGAACTCACTTGCTTAGCATTGAGCTAACATAGTCCAGATTAATTCCATCAGAACTTCAACAAGTTATGGTCTTCATTGACTTTATCAAATCACATGCTCAACATTGGTGCTAACAGTGGTGACGTGGCAAAAGACGTGGCAGTCCAACATAGTGCAATCGAATATGCTTCAAAAGATATTGTAGAAAGTCGAGGAAGGTCATGCTTTGTTCAATGCATCAAAAATAGGGTAAAATAGAGGCTTCTTATGTGCAAAATTTAAGTGAGTATCTTTGCAGAAGATGTGTGCAGAATTGTTAGCAAAATTTGCAATTATGGCAAGCACTTCAGTTGCAATATAGCAAGTAATAAAATTATGGTTATTCCTAAAACAATTATTGTATATTAAGATTCAGAACAAATTCGAGATTTGATAGAATATTGAGAAAATTCAAAAGATAAATTTTATCAACAATCAAAGACTGAAAAAGGTTTAACAATGATATGATGAACTTGCCAGGGTTAGATCGTACCAATCTTTACTCTCATGTATTACAAAAGTTATCTTCTTCTATAGAAATTATTAATATCAATCCACAAATTTACTCAAATTTGATTCCTTAGTGAATCAGCATGGCGATAATCTATAAACCGTCAATTCCTTGATCAATTATATAGATGAATCTTGCATAACACATGGATCTTAATAAAAAACAATGATATCTTCATTTGGTAAATTAAATCCACAACACAAGTTTTCATTCAGTAAATTAATTTAGATATATATTCAAAAGATATTTTCCAATACTCTTAAGAATCAATAATTGGGTTATGGATTCACACAACAAGCATAAGCACAATTATGATAGGACATAATTAAGCACAAATATGATTATATGAGTGTTTAGAAAGAATTTAACCTAACCCCAACAATAAGAAATTTAGCTCCTCAAAGACATGAGGAAACCAAACATTACAAGAAAAATGATGGAATGAGAAGATTATTCCAAATGAAGCCTAAAGATGCCTTCAAGAGTCAATTTCATTCTCTGTTCTAGCCAAACATGTCTAACCCTAAACCCCACAAGTTTATTGAATAAAATATGAAATCGACGCTTGGCGCCACATTCTACATCGGGGCGTTGTTGCCACCTCTTTGCTTCTATGGTTTCTTCAAATTGGGCCTACATCATTGGCTTGAACTTGGCTTTACTTGCTTCTTTTCCTCACTTCTTCAAGGCTTAAATCCTAGTTCTCCTCATTCAACATTGTAAAATATGTTTTGGCCAAGTTCAAGAGGGGGTGAATTGAACAGTTGAAAATTTTCGCAAACTGTTTGGAGAATGAATAATTTTTATAGAAAACTATTCAAGAAGATATGTAAAGCAAACAACAAAAGTTCAAAAACAGTTTCAGCTCAATATTAATCAACCAGATACAATAAACTGTAACTAGAAAACAATTCTTGAAAACACCGTGTACTGTAAAAGCAATTCTTCAAAAATTGAATCAAGAAATCAAGGAATTAGATCAACTTCAAATTTATAATGATTTACTGATTAAAGAACTTTTTGTCAAACAATAAAAACTATGTTAAGTGTATGAAAATAGTCTTTAATCAACAACTGTGAAAGATTAAGTTTTCTGGAAAACACACTGATGAACAGTTAACCCAGTCAGTTGCGAACACTGTAGATTTACAGAAAACTGATATACTGGTTATTAACAGATTCAAAACTTGTTAAGAAGAGACTGTGTTTAATCAGATTATATGTTTTCAGAAGTTACTAAAAATGTTTTCAGAAGGTTGATGAAATTATTCAATTAGCAAGATTCAGTTGATTCTGAAAATTCAAAAAACACAACAAGATTTAACAAGAACAGTCAAGAGAGAGCAAGAGAGATTCAAGACACAACAGATTTATCCTGGTTCACCTTTCCACAAGGGCTACGTCCAGTCCCTTACACCACTGTAAGGATTTCCACTATAAAAAGATCAAACTAGATCAATTTACAGAAAAACAACAACTTACTCCCCGCAAGTAAACACTGCTCCCCACAATAAACAATCTGCTGAACCTACAGTAGAACCCAGAACTATACAGAATCCACTGTATATTCCATAACAGCCCTTGTTGATCCCATCAACAAGTTACAACATGTACAGAACCCACTGTACAAACAAAATTACCAACCCAGGTAACTCACAACAGAATAAACTTCAATACAGTGAAAGAATTATCACAGTCTCAGGAAAACAAGCACTTCTATACAACAGATTACAATAGTAATGAAGAAAGGGTATAGAAGGCTTAGTCTGATGATCAAATCAGTGAAGAAACTGTCTCAGTCAAATCAAAGCTCCAGTAGTAGTTTGAGATACAGTTCTTGATGTAAACGTTGATTGATCTTGATGACTAGACACAAAGGCGCTTTTGCTCTCTTTAAAAACTCAAATGTTCTTGCTCAGAAAATGTTTAGAATGATTTCAATAATGTTTTCAAAAAATCGCGCCAAATATTTATAGGTAATTGTCTTGAAATTTCAATCGATTGTTTTGGTAAGCAGTCGATTGTTTTTCTCGAGTTAGTTAAAACAGTTATTCAAAATGTAATTTCTGATTTTAATGATTTCTCTAATCTTTTGTTAATTTAGAAAATACTTATGGAGCTTATCCTTGATTAAGATTGCATGTATCACCGATTTGAACTCAAACTTACCCCACAACACACAATCCTAGGTTCTAGACCAAGCTCTTCAATCTTCATGAAATCTTCATGCTTTTCACATATGATCATATGGTCTT
>Ga0099825_1003555_pt1 | contig 20720 bp, 6 predicted proteins | sample SiratroredBW_FD_76838 | JGI IMG/M metagenome (GOLD analysis project Ga0099825, IMG submission 76838) | Root nodule microbial communities of legume samples collected from California, USA - Siratro red BW | ecosystem: Host-associated > Plants > Roots > Nodule | place: USA: California | collected... | reverse complement strand
AATAATTATTACTCTGATTAGAGTGCTTAAATACGGGAACATGTAGACACTTTGTGCTTAAGAAAATTAATAATATTGAGTCGAAAAAATTGAAGTATAAAAATAGCTTACGACAAATGTGGATTGCGATGAATTCTTTCTGCACCCCAATACTCTCATCTTGCACTTCTATAAGTTTTAAAAATGTCAAAATTGTTCCTGTAAAAATGACTAAAATGACTTTCTGTTTTTTTTTTTAAATTACTGAACCGGATGACACTCCATCCGGTTTACATTTTAGAAAAAAAATTGTAAACCGAATGGGGTGTCATCCGGTTCACATTTTCATTTGGAAATGTGAATCGGATGGCTCCCTAAATCAGATGTCGGGCATCTGGTTCATATGAAGTTCATCTTCTCCGATGCAGATTCACTGTCGATGGCAACCCAATCATCAAATTAACTACCCTAATCATCAATACCACTCACAAATTGCTAATAAACATATTTTTTTTTTTACTTTTCATTTGTTTAAAGCTTTAATTCAGATTGAAGCAAATACGCAGCTTCTCCACCCAGATCTGTGATGTGAATGTTGCAGACTCTCACCCACACGCACAAATCACTTTTGTTGACGGTGAAGGTGAAAAAAGATACAATAACTAAACCGGATGCTACAGTAAAACAATGAATCAGATTCAAGCAAAGGAATAATGAATCAGATAAGAGCGATAAGGAGGTTAATGGGGGTAGAGGGTATTTTAGTCTTTTACTATTTATCATTTAAGGACATGTTTGTATTTTCCACTAAATTATGGAGGTACAGAGGGTATTGGGGTAGAGGAAGAATTCGTCATGGGTTGTATAGTTCTTATAATATAAATTATATGAGCCTGTAGGCAAAAGTACCAAGTGCAATTTTTTTCGTTCTGTGATGAAATTTCTTTTTACGAAAATGGATAAGTCGTGTCATGGAGTCACCACTTCTTTACTTGAAGTCGTGCCAATGTGATACGACTTTAGTTTAAAAAGATAAACTGAAGTCGTACCAACGAAACACAACTCCAGTATAAAAAAATAAACTGTGCCAACGTGGTACGACTTCAGTGTAAAATTTTTTTACCGCTAAAGTCGTGTTATGTTGACATGAGTTTAGTTCATTTTTTTTATACTGAAGTCGTGTCAATGTGACACGACTTTAGTTTAATTCTTTTTAATTCCAAGTTTGTCTAAAGTCGTATCACAGTGGTATGATTTCTTTATTTGAAGTTGTGCTTCCGTGATATGACTTATCCATTTTGATAAATAAAAATTTACACTCTTCTAGTAAAAACAAAAAAAAAAAATTGCACCCTGTGATGCTTTTGCCGAGCCTATAAATATAAATTTATCACTACGTGTATATAGCAAGACGAGTGTATCTCTCTCAACAAGTACGATGCAGGTTAAAAACAGCTATTTTTAATTTAAAATAATTTGTTTGAAAAATACTTTTAAACATTTATTCCTCAATTAACTCTATAAAGTGATATAGAAAAATCCACAAATTGAATTTTGTATCAAAATTAAACTAATTATAATATAATTTTTGTAGCTATAGAAAAGATGGTGCCATATATCTTTGATGCATGTATTTAATGTAGTTCAGAGAAGGTGCAGGTGCTTTGGTATGAGCAAGTTTGACAATGTAATTATTTTATTCCCAATGTAAGATGGTTACAAGAATTATATCTTCTTGCTCTGTTAAAATTCCATAGAATGGGACCACAGCAGAAAAGCTCCGAGTTTGCTCCCATACTCTCTTATCTGTCTTCAACTTTTAATTGGCGTTTTTCACAACTCCGTACCATGCCCCTTGGACCCTGCTGCACCTCCATTTGCCCACATTGTCATGCTGGTTTTTAAGAAAACAAAAATATATAATAAATAACAAATTTGTAATTAAATGATATAAAAATTAGTAAAATAATAGTACTGTGGGTTGTTAAGTGGATGTCGAAAAAAAGAGTTTAGGATCAAGTTATGTGGAGCCCCTTTTAATTTCTAGGTTATCTTCCTTCGTGGATTTACATTTCCAATGCCACTCCTTCCGATTTGGTAGAAAATTTCATAATTTTTTAAATATTTAAATATATTAAATTGGATAATTCTTATTTAATTTTTTTTATTTTTTAAATATTTAGAAAATTTTAATTTTCTTATTTAAATAAAATATTTCAATTGTTACTAAATACAAAAATATATTTAAATATTAAAAAACTTAATAGTTTAAAAATATCAATATTAGTTATGTTTTTTTATATCTTGATTGATATTACTTTTTATTAAAATTTGTAAAGCTTTTTTTAATTAACATTGACAAGACTTTTTTTTTATTGATGGTTAAGATTTTTTCAACTAGTTGACGGCTATTATTTAAACTTGTATCTATCAACATTAATTATACAACCATGATTGAAATATTTTTTTTTTTTTTGCCAAATTTTGACCAATGTAGTTAAAAGGTTCTCCAAATGACATTGGTGAAAAAAAAATTAGTTATTGTTGGTTAAACGATTTTCAATTAACATTAAAGAAATCATAATAAATTATTGAAAAAAAAATAATTTTAGTACCACTAATAAAAAAATCAATCATTGCAAATATGAAAAAAAAACCATCTACCTTAATAGGACAAAATTATTTTGTATCTGTTAAAAATATAGCATCCTTAAATTTGACCGAGAAAATAATAGTTAAGATTAAGTAGGAAAGAGCAACGAACCATATAATAAATGTAAATATAAAAATAACTCTTATTAAGATCAATTAAAAAATTCTAGCTGAATCAATAAAAAAAGTAATCTCCTAATTTGGGCTTTGAAATTTATATTAATGTTTAATGTTGATTGAGAAAAATCTCAACCTACATTGTTCAAAAACTAACTTTAGTTAATGTTGATGAAATAACTTTAATTGATGTTGATTAAAAAATTACCCCAACCAACCTAAACTAAATTAACTCGAGTTAACATCAACTAAAAAACATTGTTTTTGACATCGTTCAGAAAACTGTATTAATGTTGATGAAAATATCTATGACTTACATCAATAATAAAATAGTCTTCATTATGTTGGCCAAAACATAAATATGATCTACTTCAGTTTAAAATAAACCTTCAAAAAATTATAACACTCAAACCTCAAGTAAGCTAGCAATGCTTCAGTTTTAGTCAAGCTAACTACATGCCACCAAGATCGAATTGAAGAGAATATGAAAACGAGAGATAAAAATTTTAAAATATAAAAAATTTCATATTCTTACTTTTAAGTGAAATTTGAATTTTTTTTACTTTTTTAACTCATTCAATAGTCTAAATTTTATTTTATTTTTCAACTTTTTACTCAAATAATATATTTTATCATAAATATTAAAATTGATCACCTTCTTAAATTTTTCTATTCAAACATTATAATATTTCTCCTCTTCAAGGCCTTAATAGGTGAAGCTAACATAAGAAGTGCAACATTGCAACACATTTAATTGTTGATGGTATGAGAACAATTTGTGTGGTAATGTATCAAACCAATAGACTAGTCCTTTTTAGTCACATTCACATACATTCAATAAATTTTGCCTCTCTAAAAAAACGTTTTTATTCGGTTATAAATTGAACTTTAATTTGTTTGGATAATATTTACCGGACAACGAAATCAGAAGTTAAAATAAATTAAACTTTTTAAAAAAAAAAAATCAATGTCACAGACTTAAACTTTTATACTATAGTCGAAAAAACTAAACAAGAAATTATTGTAAAAATTGAAGTGCGCCGTTTTAACTTATAATAACATCTTAATTGATTCATTTGCTCACTTTTTTACTCAATAAATACTTAAAAAAAAAATGATCCAATCAAGAACCTATCAAGAGTTTGACATGGTGAGAGAATCTTAAATTTGTACCTATGTAATATTTTACATTAGACATGCATGTGGCTCTAATGGAAGTATTTGAAAACCAGAAGATAGGTCGAAAATCCTCATCATTTAACATTGTCTAGTACTCACATCACATGGTAGGGTGCCCTACAAGGCCAAGAGAAAGTGGGTCCCTTTCTATTATAAAAATCTAAACGCTTCACCATGTGAACTGTTAAATGAATCTCATAGTCATGATAGTGCATTGTCCCCTCCACAGTTTCAATTTCCTCATTGCCCTTTGGAAAATGGAATCTCTTTTGCACTCATCACAACCGACAAATCAAGAGAAACAAAGGGTTTTGATAAATATGTTTGCAAAGAGATAATTATACACTACACACTCCTTGCTTACCCCGTGATTCTCACCAAATGCACCTCAAGTTAAACTGTCACAACCACCACACTTAGTTTTGTTACTTCTTATATTATTACATCTTTATCTTTTCCATACACTTACCAACACTACACAACTTTCTGCACCCTTTTGAACTCTGGGAGTTTTTTACTATCATGGCCACTATGATCAAGCTGTTTTCCCTTACCATTTTGGTTATCTTGCTTTCAAAGGGTGTGAGTTCAGAAACTGAGCCTACAATTTCAGCTTCTCCTGGCGTTTTGCCTTATGTGTCAGCACCAGATATTTCATCATTTTTTCCTACTCCAAGTGGCTATGAACCAGTGAGTTATGATGCTTCTTCTGAGCCACCAGCTCCGGCACCCAGTTCGGGGGAATTTGAGGGCAAGAAGTCTTCTGGTTCAGCTAGGTTGGATTGTGCAGGTGCCATTGTTGCTGTTCTGCTATGTTTTGCATTCATAAGTAGCATGGTTATTGTTTGAGCATGTACCATGTAGCTTCCCTTGATGGGTTTTCACCCACTAGAGTAAAGTGTTCTTCTTTTCTATTAGTCCATGTTCAGCAATTCATTTGTTTCTTGCTTATTAATATACCTATGCACAAGATAATTCTCCTCTGTATTTCTCATTGTCACAAATTTTATTCCACATTTCGTAGGATTGGATCTTGCTATGGCAAAAATTAGTGACTATTTTTATAATATCTGTTCTTCCCGTCTTTCTCTAATTTTAGTGTGTTTTTTTTTAAGTGTGTTGTTCAATGCAGAGTATTTATATACCATGTTAAGTGACTACTTTTTTTTATGTAAAATCAGATTCAGTATCTTTCTGTTCTTCCAATTTCTTCCATAGTATGATAAAATGGTACATGCCATGTACCTATAATTTGTCAAATTAAAAACATTTATTATACTGGCATAAGTCACCGAGTACATTGCGAGATGAAGATTTTATTCAGTTTCATTGAAATGGAAGCAGTGATATTTGTCTAGGAAGTGATAAGTTAATTACTTGGTTTCAGCAAAAAGACGTTTTCCACAAATATTTTTTAAAACTAAAAAAATCACAAATAAATTGTCACATTTTTGTATTTTTACATTCTAAATTCAATTTTTTATATGTTAAAAGGTTGAGAAAACGAGTTATAGTAAAAAAAATTAACGAATAATTGAGAGTTAAAGTAAATAATTGGTTTTTTTGTCCATTAGTAATTCAAACGCTCGTATAGTATGAGGTTAAATAAAGCTTTATAATTTTTTAACAAATAATAAATTGTTGAACAACCAAATAATACAACATTATAGTTTTATATTGATTTACCTAATTTTATGTTACATTTAGTTTTTCTAAAAAAAACTTTTTAAAATGTTCCACCAATCAAAATATTAATTAGAAGTAACTACACATATTTGATTATATCAAATACACATATCATTCTTGGTTCATGCGTCTCAATCTCTTATATTAAAAACTAAAAGCAATCTCTTATATTAAAAACTCAAAAGAAACTCTCAAGGAAAAATTGGTTTAAGCTCATTAGGTGACTTTATAAAGTAAAGAAAAACTTAGAATACTTGGACAAAATATATTATGTAAGCTTATTCTCTTGAATTTTGAGTTTTTTTATATAGATTTCATAAATATGACAACTGCTCCATGTAAAATTTAAAAGACTCTTCATTTAATTCACAATCTCTTCTAATTACTTGAAATCAATGTTGCATGACTTTATTATTGTTAGTCAATGAGAAAACTAAAAGGTTGCATTTCCATAGATATTATAAAATTTAACATATTTTGAACATATTTGATTATATGTAATAAAAGCGTAATATGATTACATCAATTAAATTACTTTACAATTTTTTTGTTTCCTTTTTTAACTTCAATATGAACATTGTGAAATATTTTGTTTTTATATTTGAAGTGTGCTGGAAGCTTAAGCATTTATGCACCTCGAGGATATAAACTTACCATATATAATATTATTTTAATTCTAGAAAGCATTTATGATTAGATAGAGTATATTTAGCCCTTTATACAAATATATCATAAATAATTTAACATGTGCTCGTAACCTTTGAAAGGTTTGATACGCTACAACTTACACAAAACATATAGTAGGTTCATAATAAAAAAAAACATATATGTATGTATGAGCCATGTTCATCCTTATTAATTATCATCAAAACATTGAAGGATAGGTTCTTCAATCATGTTTATTACTTTCTGGCCTAGCTTAGCTTGGATATCGTCTAACATATTCTCATGAAGGATATAATAACCTTAAACTATAATTGCATTAAGAATTATTGTTAGTTTCTTCCAGAATTGATAGGGATAATTTGAGAGACAACATATTGAGCCTTTGATAAGGTTCATGGCTAGGAGGGTTGAAGAAGAAGAGGCATTAAAGAAGAAGACTCTCCTACTATAGAGTGTAGACTACTAGAAATTTCTTTTTCCTTTTAGTCTTGTATAAATTGTATAGGTGTATATTTTATTTGTATTTTTGTAAGAATTTGTAAAGGTATATGTGGGTCTTAATTAGGCCTCCTATGGAACGACCAAAACCTTAGAAAACTTAGTTAGAATTCAGTCGAGGCAAGGGAAGAAGAGAGCAAAAGGCATGGGGTCTCACATCACTTGGGAGAGGCAAAAAATAGGCCAAATTTAGGCACTAGGTTCAAGCCTCCTAGGTGTGATGTCCAACAATTGTTAGTCCCACCTTTTTTGTGCCATGTAGTATTAAAGTGCGAGACATCTACAAATAAGATCCCTTTGGTCCATGTACAACTCATCTTTGATTGAATAAGAATAGATTTGCTTAAATATTTGTCTTCTTGTTCTCTTAAGTCGTACATGTGAGTAAACTTCTCCTAGGAACCTTCTTTAGGAGAGGAGCAATATCAGTTTCTTCTAAGAGACTTAGAAGAGTTAAAATTCTCTTTCTTCCGCTGCTTGGAGGACAGGTGCATTCCATCATTTTGGCATCAAGAGCTAGGTTTAAACGTGTTCAAGAGATAAGTCCTTCTTCTTTCTTTCTTGTCTTAGTTTTCAGTCTTATTCTTATTTCCTTCGAGTTTATGTTAGTTTTCTTCCCTTACATGTTCTATGCCTAATTTTGGTCTTAATTAATTGATTTACTTGTTCTAATTTTCTTGAATTAATTGCATGTGTATAGGAATTTCTATAACATGTTTTGCTTGAATTTTCTTACATAGTTTGGTTTGGTTTTAACATGTAATTACCTAGCTTAATTTTTTGATTCTTCTAATTTTTTTTAAGTCTTGTTTAATCAATTCTTATCTTCTTTAATGCCTTAGATGTAGTCTTAAAAATTTTGCAATTTTTTCTAAGTTCAAATACATGAAAATTGAATTGTTTAGACTTATTCTTCTTGATTTAAGTTCTTCTTTTGCTATTAGAATATTAGAAAAATTCTAAATCATTTTTCCTCATATGTGTAGGTCAAGAGCTTCCAATCACGTTTCATAGATTCTAAGTTAAATAATTTGTTTAGAATATGTTACACCTCTTGCCTGTTGAATTTGGAGTTGATTTTGAACACAAATTTTGAGCTACTCTTGAAATTGAATTGAGAACAACAAAATGAATTATCTCAATGAATAGAAAAAAGAAAACAAAATATGAGAAAAGAAAGAAAATATTCGCAATTGAAAGATATTTAAAAGGAAAGCAAAAGAATAGAGCAACTATCCTCGTAAACAATACTCATTGATGCATTTGCTTGTACATTTAGTTAGTCTTATGACTTTAACTTGTGTTGTGAGCATAGTGTAAAGTTCTTTTAATTCCATATTGAAATTTCAGTTGTGTGCCTTTAATTATTCTATATTTAAATTTCTTTTTATTTTGCTTTTGAACACAAATTCTAGACATAACTACTAGGATTTCTTCTGTGTGCTTCTTACTAAACTTGCCTTAGTTTTTGCTTGTCATTCTTTTTGGAATTCCTTGAGTTATATTATTATATCTTTTTATTTGAAAGTATACCATCTCTAATTGATTTTATTTTATTTTATTTTATTTTCTTCTTCTTATTCTTAAGCTTATATATATATATATATATATATATATGTGTGTGTGTGTGTGTGTGTGTGTGTGTGTGAAGATGGGGAAGTTCAAACAAGGAGCATGGCTAAAAATGACAAAGAATAACAAATAAAGAGGAGTCTTGATGGGAGATTAACAAGAGGAAGGCTTAGATATTTTGAGGAAGAAATTAGAAGAATAAATATTTTTAAACTGTAGAAATTAGAAAGAACTTTAGAGAAGTACAAATTGGAGAGAAAGAACTTGAAAGAGTTTTTGAAGGCTTAAGTTGCCACATGCACCTCACATAGCTACTTAAGTCATTTTTGACTCTTCAAAGTTCAAGACACATTCATAGTATCTAGCCTTCATTTTTTTGTCCATATATATACATTGTATTCATCATTTTAGCTACTACCTAGTGCATTCTTCCATGTACATGCATCCTAGTCATCTTAGAGTAATCATTACATTCATGTATCCTAGAAACAACCAAGTGCATCTTCCTAATTTTGAGGGATTAATTTAGCTTAAACATAGTTAAATAGAGTTAACCTTGATTGACATATTTTGTCTTTTGGAGCTTCTCTTGACCATACCATCCTTGTTATAAATAGGATTGCTCTCCTTTGTAAATTCATAAGTTGAATGAAGAACAAATTCATTTATGAGATTGTGTGAGATCTTGAGTTTTCTCTCCACTCTTTCTTTTTTTATTCTTTTCTTGAGAAGTTTTTTCAAGTGGTGGATCCTCCTTCACTCATCCTTAAAGGCTTCAACCTTGAAGGTGGCGCGTTCATCTCATTTTATGTCTTAATCCATTTTATGTTTTGTTTCTTTGTTGTTTCGTGTTTCCAACACTTATTCATTCCATTGTTTGTACCTTGTCGCAAGTTTCATGGCTTCCATGGAGTCTTTGGTTGTGCTAACTATTGTTCTCTCTTGGAAAATAAAATCTTCATCTCTTCTTGGGTTAGTCTAGATCCTACAAACCTTCCAAGGTTCACAATACGAGTTGATTAAAAGTGCTTAAGTCTTTCAATGTTTCTTTCATGTTAGAGAATAGTTGAAACTACTTTTTTGGTCACGTCAAGAAGCACAATGTAGACACTTGAGAGAAAAACTACAATCAGAGCTAGACTGAAACATGTACAAAAATTCACCAAACACTTTGAGAACAATTTAGTGACAAAAGTTTTCATCACTTACACAAAATTTTGTCACTAAAATCCGTTGAAAAAATGCACTTGATTCTTAGTTGCTTTTATTACAAAATTTTTGTTGCAAATTCTATTTTATTGTTTTGTATACTTTTCTTTCTTTTGTTCAGTGTCTTGGGAAAATTTCTTTGGTACAATTCCATCTCTCGAAATGAATCGTGTAATATAAGCATTTTAGTCTTGTGCAAGAGTGTGAAGGGGATCACAAGTGTCACTTGGACTTTCATACTAGGATAGTCTAGTTTACATTTAAAGTTTACTTTCTTTTAAAGTTTTTCTTCAATGGCCTTATCTATGACAAAAACCAGGATCTGGTTTCAACACATTTAGTAGACCTTTGGGTTTGGTCCAAGTAAGAGTATGTACATACACACTTGAATCTTTTTGTGAAAAGTTTTGTCACTCTATTTTTTTGAAAGCCTTTCAAACTTTGAGAAAATATTTTGATAAAATGAGTGACCATTCTCATCATTCTAGACAGTGTGCATGAAAACTCTAGTGATCATGATAAAGTGTTGAATCTAATATATGAGATTAGAAACTTAAAAGAAGATTTTGATTGAATATTTGAGAAAATAGATTAAGATTTAAAAAGAGAAACATGTTTGCTCAACTTATGCAACAAAAAGAAGAAAAACCTAAGAGCAAACATGTAGTCATCACAATGATGATTACTACCAAACTTCCCCCCCCCCCCCCCCCCCTATCATATGCCTAGAACCTAAAGTTATCTCAAGGAACCTAAGATAGATATTTCTTCTTTCTATGCAAAAGATAATATAGAGTAGAATATAGATTGGAAGATGAAGATAGAACAACTTTTTGAGTGTCATCAAATAAATCAAGAGAAAAGGGTGTCCATGGCTATCCTAATTTTTCAAGGACATGCTACACATTAGTGAACTTCCTTAATGAGAGATTTGAGAATTCATAATATTGGATTGAATTTAGTGATGTCCTAAAGAAAAGACATGTTCCATTTTATTATGATATGGGGTTGATGGACAAGTTGTTAGCCTTTTATTTTGCTTCCAATGACAAGTGTATCAGTTGCAAATGTAATAAGTAATAAATATCATTATCTTCCAAAGAACTTGTGCAAAACACGACATTACTCACAATTATAATAAAATTAGACTAAAGAATAATTTCATATTTTTTATTGTGTGCAAAAATAAATAAAATTGTGCAAAAACAAATTAAATACTTTTATGTATTTTTATCAAATACTTGGAATGCGAAAAAATTGTAAGGATTGATTACATGAAATTGCTAAGGTTAGACTTTGCCAAAACTAATTCTCATGAATAAAAATAATTACCTTTGTTCCTAACAAATATCAATGTCAACCCACAATAATACCCAAATTATGTGAATGAGCCTAAATTTTTCTATTAACCGTCAATTCCTTGACCAATTATATAAAAAAGACTTACTTTTGTCATAAGGGTCTTAAAACAACAAATGAATCATGTTCTATTCCTAGATACAAGTTTTCATTAGGTATTTCTATTTAGATCTAGATTACAAAAGATATTTTCCAATACTCTAAGAATCAAATTTTAAGCCACGAATAATCAAAACAGACATTAAGAATAAAATAAAAATATTGACACTAAAAGGAAAAACGTATATATAATACTGTCGCGATCTCGTCGACGATGACTAAGGGCGATCCGAAAGAGAAATTAAAAAGATAGTAAAAAGAAAGAGATTGAGTCGTCACCATAGTTTATTATGGAAAACTATGGAAAACCAAGAAAAGAATAAGGAAAGGTCTGTGAACTATTGATGAGCTCGGGAGTCGGTTACGCATGGAGAAGGTATTAGCACCCTCACAATGTCTGTCCTAAGACAGTACCTTTAATCAAATGAGCAAATCAAATGTGGTTTTAAAAATGTTTATTTTCCCAAAATAAAAAACAAAATAATAATTTTTAAATTAAAGGATCCGACAAAGATTGACCTTGCTCTTACGTATCAACATCCTTAATGGGTGAAGAATCAGGGAATATGTATTTCTAAAAGATAGATGAGTTGTTTCGAGAAACTTAATATTTTTTTATTTTTATATTTTTATTATTTTTTTGGAAATTAAACTTTATTTTGGATATCGTTAGACACGTACGGCCTTTTTGATATTCCAAACGAAATTAACATTTTTTTCGAATTAAATCCCGCATAACGCCAATGATCATTTGGGAATTTAATCAAAAATTTATTCAAACTAAAATCCGCATGACGCGTATAGCTATTTAGATATTTAGTTGAATTTATTTTTTTAAATGAAACACTAAGAAAGAAAAAAATATTTAACTTTAATGTGCTTTTAATAAAATATAAATTTATTAGAAATATATTACAAAAAGTTAAAAAAAGTTTTAAATCTAAATAATAAAAAAAACTTTGAATCAATTATTACGTACCTAAACGTAACAATATGCCACTAATTTTTTATTTCATTTAATTTTTTTAATCTATAAATACTTATCAAACTCAAATTCCATGGCACCTCACGTCACTCTCCTGCAACTTTTATTTCATTTAATTCTTTTGTTTTTTTGTTAATTTTTTTATTATTTTTTTAATCACTTTTTTATTAATTTTAAATAAATAAACAAAGCCAATGAATCTAGTCTACTTTGTGCCTTACGTTTATTCTCCTTCTTAATTTCACTTTCAATTCCATTTTTTATTTTTTATTCTTATTTCCATTTCAATGCTAAAATCATGTCTCTTTTTTTTTTTTTACCAAAACCAAAAACTATTGGGTTAAGCCCAATTACCACATTCACGTTTCTTTTTTATAACTCTTCTTCAAAAAGAGTCTTAACCTAAATGAATTAAAGTTAAAAGGAGAAAGTGAAATGGCAGCCATCATGGCAATATATATATATATATAATATGGTGGCTAAGAAACTTAACGGAGGAAATGATGACTTGCGGCAAGGATAGGATGAACAAAGCATAGTGGTGGAGGATTTGAGATGGCGGATTGACAATTTTGAGTTTTAATGGTGATGGTAGCATAAAAGTAAAGTGGAATTTGCAGAACTTATCATAGAACTATTTCTAAGCAGAAACGTTTAACAACCATTGTGTTGGAAGTGCATAGAAGAACACAGTGGAGATGGTGGTTTTTGTTGTGATGGTGTTAAAACTTGAAAACAGGAGGTATTTGAAAATGAGGCGAGAAACAAAAATTGATTCGACACTGTGATGTAAAACGAAATCAATTCATGAATAAGGAATTACACCGAGACTAGCTCGGTGCCACAAAAACACATATGAGAGTAGTTACGAATGGCACATTCAAATATGCAAATGTAAACTCACAAAACACGCTTAAAATCCTCAGTGCAAGGTTTCAACCATTTATTTTGGAAGATTTACATGAAATGATTCAAACTTTGATTAACGGTTACAGAGGTTCAGGTAATTGAGTTTTCCAGTGAAGGTTTACAACACTTAATGTCTAACCAGAAGCTTCGAGATGCATGCATTTCATCACTCATCATTTAGTATATACAAATCCAGAGCATTTCCAAAGCATTTAAGCAGTCAAAACAGTAAAACAAATCATGAAAATACAAATGAGAGTGATATGATGCAATTTCACATATGGAAGATGAACAGTGAACTCATGATATGTAATTAAACATAAAATTGAAGGAATTAAGATCCTACATGTTGAAGCACAGCACGTTCCTTAGCTACAATTCCTCTTTCCGACGAGTTCTTTCTCTTCTCCGATGAACTCTACGACTTCCGACAGACTTCTTTCTCTTGCTTTTCCTCCACTGATGAGCTTTGTATCTTTATCTTTCAGAACTTCGAAAATACTCTCTTCGATTTCAATTTTGAATTCCCCCCTCACTTTTGTGCATAAGTGGCTTTATATAGGCACTGCCAACGTGGTTTTTTTGCCAGTTTGTGTTCCAGTTTTACATAGGTAACCCATCCACCTTGCTTTTCTTTTTTCAAACGACACAACATGGGGTGTGCCTTTACTTGTGATCCTCCGTTGCCATATCTTCAATGTTGAACGGTGATTTTCTTGTTGAGCGGTGTCATCCGTGTGAATGAAAATGCAATGAATTATTATTGTTTCAGTAAGAGTATGCCACGTCACATTTCTTTTCTTTTTTTTATTATTTTATTACTTTTTACAGTTTTCATCATTTTTTTCTTCTCTTTCTCATCTCAATTTCTTATTTTATTTTGTTATTTTATTTATTTTCTTTTACTTCTTTTTTTATTATCAATTAATTAATTTTTTTTATTCATATTTTTTTAATTTTAATCTTAATTACTTTTTAACTCTCTTCTTTTTTTTTTTAAAAAAGAAAATGAATATAAATAAATTAAATTTTTCATTTTCATCTGGACAAAATCGGGTGTTGACAAATACTAATATTAATTATATGAGAATTCAATAGGTAACATCTAATCCCAACAACAACGAGTTTAGTTCATCATAGTCATGAGACCAAATATAGGAAATGAACAGTGGAAAAGACGATTACATCAAGAAATTCTAAAGTTGTTATCCAAGCCTAACCTTTTACTTCTCTCTCTGGCTGAAGGTGTATAACCCTAACACATATAGTTTTTAAATATATTTTATCAATGTTCGCGCCTGGCCCAACTCTAGTGGTGTCAGGCTTGATTCGCTGCAGAGGCCCTCAGCTCAACTTCAGTGACGTCGAGTGCAATTTGTCATTCGTGCACTCGACTTTTTGCATGGTTGGACTTAGTTTTTCTAACATTGAGCTCAATTGTCTTGCGTCAATCTCTCTTTTATATCCTCCTTCAAGATTCCAATCCTATTCCTCTAAATCCAGTACTTCGTGTTCACTTTTTAGGCAAAATAATAGGAATTAGTGCAACTTTCCATTCTCAGACTCCAGTAATCTATTATTAACAAAAATCTAATAAAATAAGGAAATAAGCAAGTTCCAAGCTTAGAAGAGTTGAGTTCATTATAAACATTTGCTCCAAATATGTTAAAAATAAATGTCATCACCAGTTCCAATAGATGCAATAAAGAAACATGAGTATAGAAGAATATAAACCATAAATGGAACTACTCATGATGAGGACAAGTAGTAGAGGATCATCCAACCACCACATCTTTGGCTAAGTGGAAAGGAAAATATGAAGCCTCATAAAGGAAGACTCTACACTTGATAGAAGACGATTAGAAATCTCTTCCTTCTTATTGGTCTTGTATACATTGTATATTAGTATATTTTCTCTTTATAGGAATAGTCATTTTTTCTTGTATTTTTCTTATTTGTAGTAGTGTAAGTGGGCTCTAATTGGGCCTTATTAGAGGGTCAAAACCCTATAGGAAAATAGTCAACATTTGGCCAAGCACAGGGGAGAACCACATGAAGTCCCACTTCAAGCAAAACACAGCAAATTTAGGCAAAAAGAGGAACTAGGATGAAGCCTCATGTGTGCGTCAAAATGCTTCTCTAAGTATAGCTACAATTTTCTTCGTAAAATTAGTCTCACATTCCTTGTATCATGAAGTGCAAGAGGGCTTAAGCATTTATATATAGAGCTCCTTGCCTCTTGCAAAAATTTGTTGGATCAAGTGCTTACTGCTAAGCTAAAGTTTCATTTTACTGAATGCAATAAATGATAACGAGATTCATACAAGTTGCTTTGTCCATCTTATTATGATTGTATATCCATTTCTTTTGAAGATATCATCCAATTTGTTCATTCAGAATATCGTCTAGTCTCAATAGGTCTTTTCATTTCTTCTTTCTGGATGATTGCATCATCAATTCCTCCATGTGCTTTAAGATAACAGTCTTTATCTTGATAATTTGTCTAGCACGTCATCTCTTTCAATTCTTCTAGTTCAAACGTCTTAGCGAGTATGACATTTAGATATCATCTTTGATGTTTTGGCTCAATCAGTAAAGCCATTGTGCATCTTATCCCCCGTAAACTGATGTTATCAATTTGTCTAATGGTCTTGGTTCTTCATCTAATGCACCGTTTGTATGGTCAACAAATTGTTAAATTTTTTGCATGTCTTATAATATTTGTTATCATCAAAACTATCGTCTAAAGGACAGTGTCATCTCGTCCAATGACTTAACAATAGGCTTGGTATTGTTTATAGCATGGTAGAATGACTTCATTAGAGGGCACTAGATTAAGGATTGTATCTGTATTGCTTATGAAGTTGTTAAAATGTAGTTTAAAATGGTTAAGGGTGATAATGTTGCTAGTAAGATTGATATTTCTAAAGCTTTTGACACTCTTAATTTGGGTTTTTTTTACTATAGGTGATGCATGATTTTGGTTTTCACCCCACTTTTATCAATTGAATCTATGTTATCTTGCAATCCGATTTTCTTTCTATCAAGATATATGGTAATATGGTTAGCTATTTTCATTATGGGAAGGGTGTCTGTCAAGGGGATACTTTTGTCACCCCTACTTTTCTATTTAGCTGAAGAAGTGTTAGTAGAGGAATTTCTCAATTTCCTTCTTCTCATAAGATTATTCTTATGATTGGTCCTAAGGGTAAGTATTGTCCTACCCATGTTCTCTATGCTAATCACATTTTTGTTTTCTGTAGGGCCACTAAGAAGTCTTTAACCCATCTTATGGAGTTCTTACATATTTATAGTTCTATCTTGAGCCAATGGATGAACTCTTCTAGAAGTCTCTTTTTAACTATTAATGGGTCTATTTCTTTTAGTAGTAATATTTGCAGTAATCTTGGATGTCGTAGAGGCACTATTCCTTTTAATTATATGGGTATTCCTATCTTTTATGGTTCTCTTAAGAGGGAATTTTTTCAACCTTTAATTGATAGAGTCAAGAGTAAGCTTGCTTCTTAGAAAGGTAAGTGCCTTAGTATGATAGGACATGTGTAGTTTGTTAACTCCATTATCCATGGTGTTATGTCCTACAACTTTTAGATTTACAAATACCTATAAACCTATTAAAAAGGGTAAGTAAATGGGTCAAGAATTTTATCTGGACTGGTGATGTTCTTAAAATTGACCTTATTATTGTGAGTTGGGAGTTTGTTTGTGCTCCTAAGTAGAATGTGGGGTTTGCAATTGAGAATAAAACTTACCTTCTTTGGCTTATATAGAATTTTTCATACAGTTATCTACTTGGTCTAGTGTAATGTGTGATAGATTCCTTCACTCTAAATATGTTAAGGTTCGTGTTCATCAATCTTTTTCTATTTGGCTAGGGATCAAACATTTTTATGATATTTTATAATACTTTATAAAATATTGGTCAGGATGATAGAGTAAATTTTGGAATGATCTTTGGTGTTCTTCCAAATGTATTTGTCTTTTGGTGGATACACCTCCTCAGAAAAGGATTACTCTTACATTTGATGCGCATAAGGGATGGAATGATTTCTCTTAAAATTTGTCTCAGAATCTATTGTAGCATACTCAATTTTAGACTTTGCACTATTTGGCTACCACCAATATTCCTGATAGCCAGAATCTGAATTGGAAACTTAAGGATGGTGATATTCTTAATCAGAAAGCAACCATGAATTTCTTTTCTATCCATTCATCCCACTTGTGATTGGGGTAAAATCATTTGGTCTAATTTTATTCTCCCTACTAAAACTTTGGTGTTTTGGAAGCTTCTGCATAAGTCTTTGCCAACTTATCTGTATTCTTATAAAAGAGTTGTTTTTCTATGCAGGTTGCAAGTTGAGGATATTGATTATTTGTTTTCTAATTGTTCTGTTGTTTCCTCTATATGGACTTGGCTTAAAAATATTTTTCCTGATCGTATGGACTTATCTTCTACTAGCTTTATTACTTTCATTAAGCTCCTTGTAATCCTCTTATTTGTTAAGCTTCAGATTATTACTCTTTCCTTATGAATGACTTAGAGGATGAGAAATTTTATCAAATTTTAGTAGGTTATTAGCACAAATACTGATTTACATATTAGAGACTGTATCCGAACTTCAATTAACACTTCCAAAAATCATATGACTAACCAGATTTCAAATTTTCTATTTTGAAACAATTTGGTATTAGCACTATAACTGGAAATGTGTCGTCTCTTGTGCAAGTTTTTTAGAACTTTCCTAAAGTTTGGTGATTAAAGTTAACACTTATGGAGCTATTAGAGCTACTTTTGGTTTTGCAGTTTGTGGAGGTATTTTCAAGGGCAGTCGTGGGGAATATTTGTGTAGTTTTTCTGCTTTATTGGATATTCAATATGTTCTTTATGTTGAAGTCATGAGTGTCATTTTTTTTCTATTGAATATGCTCATTTCAAGGGTTTAAAAAAAAATTGATTAGAGTATGACTCTTATTTGATTTATCAAGCTTTTGGTTTGACACATATCATTCCTTGAATTCCTAAAGGTAAGTGGTGTAAATGTATATAAATTTGTGCAACTATGGATTATAAACGACGTTGATTTCTCTTGAAATTTGTCTCAAAATCTATTGTAGCATACTCAACTTCAGACTTTGCACTATTTGCCTATCACTGATATTCTTGATAGCCCAAATTGGAAACTTAAGGATAGTTGTATTCTTAATCAGAAAGAAACCATGAATTTCTTCTCTACCCATCCATCTAACTTGTGATTGGAGTAAAATCATTTGGTCTAATTCTATTCTCCTTGTTAAGACATTGGTGATTCACAAGCTTTTGCATAAGCGTTTGACAACTGATTTGGATGCTTAGAAAAGAGATGTTTCTCTTTGTTCTATGTGCTCTCTATGCCGGTCGCAAGTTGAGGATATTGATCATCTGTTTTATGATTGTTCTATTGTTTCCTTTATATGGACTTGACTTAGAAATATTTTTCCTGATCTTATGGACTTATCTTCTGCTAGCTTTATTACTTTTATTCAGCTACTTGTAATCCTCTTATTCGTTTTATTAAGATTTAGGTTATTACTTTTTCCTTATGGATGATTTGAAGGATGAGAAATTTTACCAGATTTTAGTAGGCTATTAGCACAGATACTGTTTTATATATTATATTAGAGATTCTATTTGAACCCTCAGTTAACACTTCCAAAAAAATTATATGACTAACCAGATTTCAGATTTTATGTTTTGAAATAGCTTGATATTAGCATTAGAACTGGGAATGTTGCAAGTTTTTTTGACACTTTCCTAAAGTTTGTTGATTACATTTAATACTAACGGAGCTTTTAGAAGTGCTTTTAATTTTGTAGCTTATAGAGGTATTTTTAAGGATAGTAATGGAAAATACGTGAGTAGTTTTTTATTGGGTATCCAATATATTTTTTATGCTGAAGTCATGAGTGTTATTTTTTCTATTGAATATGCTTAATTGAAGAGTTTTAAAAAAATTTAATTAGAGTATGACTCTTATTTGCTTTATCAAACTTTTGGTCTGACTCATATCATTCCTTGTATTCCTAAAGGTCGATAGTGTAAGTGTATACAATTTTGTGCAACTATAAATTATAGAGTGACATTATATTAATTTTAAGAAGAATAATAGTTGTACCGATAAATTTACTAATTTAAGTGTGAAAAAATATAGTTGAGTTTCTTTTATATTCTACTTTATCTTATATCTTATATGACCATAAGAGATTGTAATTTTTTTTCTAATAGGTTTTATATTTTCTTATTTTATAAAGAATTTTCTCTTTTTTAAATGAATCTAGTTTTCACCCTAAGTTTTTTTATTTATTCTTTATGTTTTAATAATGTGTCTTTTTGTTAAAAAAAAAAAAAAAAAATCATCTTTGATTCTCCATTCCTAGGACGTCAAGCAAGTTCAAATCACATTCCATTGCATGGAAACACCATAACACTGACGATGACTCGGTTAGTGTTGAGAACAGCACCATCAACCGCACGTCGCAAACTTGCGTACTCCACATGGCAGACCAATACCGCCAACCTTACCAGCATGTTCGGCAAATACGTCGACAAAACCAGCGTCTCTAGCTGGAACACCGTCATCGCTGACCTCGCTCGAAGCGGCGATTCCGTCGAAGCTCTCAGCGCATTTTTCTCCATGCGCAAGCTCTCTCTACGTCCCAACCGCTCCACCTTCCCCTGCGCCATCAAGGCCTGCGCCGCGCTCACCGACCTCCGCGCCGGCGCGCAGACCCACCAGCAGGCGTTCGCCTTTGGCTTCGGCCACGACCTCTTCGTCTCCGCCGCGCTCGTCAATATGTACTCCAAATGCGGTTACCCTGACCACGCGCGCCTCCTGTTCGACGAAATTCCCGCCCGAAACGCCGTTTCGTGGACGTCCATGATTGCAGGCTACATCCAAAACGACCGTCCCCACGACGCCGTTTGCCTCTTTAAGGAGCTGCTGGTTGAGGAGAGTGGGAGTGTGGAATCTGAGGATGATGCTTTCGTGGATTCCATGCTTGTGGGGAGTGTTCTATCGGCGTGTTCGCGGGTGGGGTGGAGGAGTGCGACTGAAGGGGTTCATGGGTTGGTGGTCAAGAGGGGGTTTGAGGGGTGTGTGGGTGTTGGGAATACTTTGATGGATGCTTATGCCAAGTGTGGAGAAATGGGGTTGTCGAGGAAAGTGTTTGATGCAATGCATGAGACTGATGTCTACACTTGGAACTCTATAATCTCTACGTATGCGCAGAATGGGTTGTCAGCTGACGCTTTCTGTGTTTTTGCTGACATGGTGAAGAGTGGCAACGTTAGATATAACGAGGTGACATTGTCTGCGGTGTTGTTGGCCTGCGCGAATTCAGGAGCTTTACAGCTGGGTAAATGCTTACATGATCAGGTATGTTATGTAATGCATCGGTCTCTTTGGTCTATAGACACCGATTTCATTTTTGGTGGTCAGTTGAAAAACTCTATATTTTGGTACCTACCTGATAGGCATTGGTCCAAACTGGTTGTTGAAGTTATCATGATGTTCGATGTTTGCTGAGTTTGTTTACATTTTATGACGATATTAGATATTTAATTGACAAATGTTTGTCAAACCCAGCAAACATCTAATATCATTGTAACTGTTGAAAATGACGGGCAAATTTGTTTTAAGTTTTTTTTTTTTTTTTTTTTTTTTTTTTTTTTTTTTTTTTTTTTTTTTTTTTTTTTTTTTTTTTTTTTTTTTTTTTTTTTTTTTTTTTTTTTTTTTTTTTTTTTTTTTTTTTTTTT
>Ga0099825_1003554_pt1 | contig 20720 bp, 7 predicted proteins | sample SiratroredBW_FD_76838 | JGI IMG/M metagenome (GOLD analysis project Ga0099825, IMG submission 76838) | Root nodule microbial communities of legume samples collected from California, USA - Siratro red BW | ecosystem: Host-associated > Plants > Roots > Nodule | place: USA: California | collected... | reverse complement strand
TTATATAAAAAAAAAAAAAAAAAAAATATATATAAAAAAAAAAAAATTAAAAAAAAATATAATTAAAAATTTTTATATAAATATATATATATAAATATATATAAATATATAAATATATATATATATATATATATATATATTTACTTTAACTAATCAATTCTGATGATACAATACTTTTGATTTTAGGGAAAGCCTAGGATACATATAAATAAAGTAATTTTCTTTAATTTGATTTATTATTTTGAGCTAAGATTTTTTTTTATATTTTTATTTTGTATTGATGGATCTATAGGTTAAATAGTGGGAGAAATCTAAATTCAATAATACTAGACGCAATATAAACACATTATACATTGAGAGAGAGAGACGAGTGATAAAGAACAAAAGAATATACACAATTCCCATACTTTTATGGTCATTTGCAAAGTCTAATTGAAATGCTGAAAGTCCAGAAATTCATATAACTTTCTAAGATCGTAATAATGAGAAGAAATAAGTTTATGCTAATTCTATATAAGGAAGCAAAGAAAGTGCAATAGTAAAAAAGTTATATGAATGCATTGTTTGGGTTGCAAAAAGCTAGATAAAATCAGAAGGGGTGGTACCTACTTCACCAAGCAAATCGTTGACAGGTAAATAGTTATTCCGATGAACATTGACAAAGAGACAGAAATTAAAGCATTAACTTGTAGACATTAAAGACCACGAAATTAGAAAACATGAGAGATTAACATGGTGACAGGCTGTTTTTCCTATAAAAAGATGATTGCCATTTCATGGTGTTAAGCACATGGATGTACGTGTGTCACATGATGCAAACTATGGACAAAAACCTTGGTGTCTTAAGTCATAGCATAAAGTTACGTAGTTCCAACAATTCAACAGCTTAATCTTCGATAAGATCAAATCACCCTTTTCCAAACCAACACAATTCAGAACCAGTTGTATAGCAAAAACACCCTCAAGTCCGTGCAATTTCTTCCCTTTTCAAGAGTTCAACAAAATTTATATTTTTTTATATGAAAAACTACAATTTTCTTGACCCCTCCTTCTGCATAAAAAAGGAAAAAGACCTTGAAAAGGGTTACGTATGACTAATTGTTAAGATAGAAAGTTGCATCACTAATTTGCATACAGGTGTACCCTGAAAAAAGAAAAATGGTCCAGTGTTTTGACGTTACGGAGAGGACCACAATTGGGTCCAATGGACTCACACACCCAGTAAGAATGTGGCCTACTGTACAATGTGTCTTGGACCAAACTCTGAAATCATCAGCCCACACCAAAATCACGTTCACCAACGCCCATTCCTGGTGCCAAAAAGGAACCATTACAACTTCATCCATCCTAAGAAAAACACCTTTTTTTTTTCACCAAACTATGTTCCTTGGTGGAACTCAAACTCAGCCCTGTAAATAATAAATACTAAATTTTGAATGAATGAGGATTTTAGAGATGGAAGTGCATTGAAAGAAGAAGGGTTTGATGTAGGTGATTGGAATTCCCATGGACGCCCTATAAGAAGAACCCTAAAAAAAGGGGATGAAAAAATGATTGGAGGGAAGCAGAGAGCGGCAAATGCAAATGAACAGTGGTGAATATATTAATTTAATTTGTTATTTTGTTTAAAAGAAGAAAGGAAAAGCAGGAGAAAGTGACAAAATCCCAGTAAAGCGTGACAGTGCCAGCTCCATTCGGCCTCTCAACCCAAAGTCTTGTGCTTTTCACATACCCATTTCCCCATTCGCCCCACTCCCCCTTTCTGCTTCCCCTTTCACCAAATGGGTCATCTCCTTCTCCCATAACATAACAACATACCCACGTTTTCTCCTTTTCTCTCTCCTCTTCCCTTCGTGGCCTTTCACGTTTCACTCCACAACATCACCAACAGCAGCAAGAACAAGGAGAACAGGATTAGGATGTTTTCTAGGTTGATACATCCCCATGAAGGGGGTGTTGGGCAGGAAGACATGCAGGCTGCTTCCAATCACGCTCACCTCGGAGACCCTTGTCTTGTTCTCACCTCTGATCCCAAACCTCGTCTTCGTTGGACCGCTGACCTTCACGAACGCTTTGTTGATGCTGTCACTCAGCTTGGGGGTGCCAGTAGTGAGCAATTTTTTCCCTTTCATATTTCATTCATGTTATTAAGTCTGCTACTGTGGTTTTTTCGCGTGCTGTAATTGTGATGACATGGATTGATTCCATTTGGTGAAAGTTATTACTAGTTTATGTATTTTTGCTCTATTGGCTTGATACCGTTAGGAAGTTGTTTCGAGTTGTTGGGATTCGTGCAGTGGTTTTATTTGTTGTTTATGGAGGCCAGGAGTTAGGTAGCAGGGAAAGGAGGGGCCTTTCTTATCTGAGTTGTAGTGATGTATGTTGGGAATTGCAGGTTTGGCTGAATGAGATGTGGGGTTATTCTCCTAATTATTTGTGTCAGCATATTATTGATTTGTGGCGTGAAAGAAAACTCTGCCGTAGTTAGTGATTTTGTGTGATCAGTGTGTCTTAAACTGTGGCTTAATTAAGCACTCCATATTGCTATCCCTCCAAGAAATGAAAAAATAAACACTGTAACCACCCGACATTAACCATCACAAGCAAACCTTAATATTTTGCTTATTTCCTAACAAGTTGAAACTCATCAATTTTTTTATACTGAATAATGTGATAAACTAGATGATATAATGTGTGTTCAGAGGCAAAAATCACGTCAAATGGCCAGAGCTATAACAACTGGTAGTATCTATTGAGACGTGGCAAACCACATTAAATAGGCCTCTTGATGTGTGTTACCAAACACACTAGTGGCATTCAGAAAGACCTAAAATGATTACCATGTGCAGTACTAGGTTTTAGCCCCTAGAGTATAAAACTTATTATAAGGCTCTTTTGATTGTGTCTTCAATTTCATTGCAGCCTGTTGATTTTCGTCATTATAGTAGTTTGTTGCCATCTGTATATATTTTAGTATTACTGTATGTGCATCCTTCCCATGAACTCATGCTATGTGTTCTTTGTAATGCAACACAATTCTCAAAGGAAATTGACTTTATCTAGGACCCAAAAATCTTGAGCTAGCATTTACCTGGCATAATGCCACGATCCAGGAATTATTGGAGGAGAAAGCCTTCAGTAATTGGTACATTAGCCTTAGTTCCGATGTTCGAGATATGTTCTTCAAGTCAAGTGTATATTCCTTTATGATTTTTCTAAATATCACGGGGATTTAGTCGTCTTCATGTTATTCTTGATTCATTTAATTTTTTCTCAATTTGTAGTGGGGTTATTTATGATTTGTGAATATTTTCTAGGAAATTCTTATGTATACATGAGTAATATCATGACGTGTCTTCTTCTCACTATTATACTTTTAAAATTATAAATTACAGAAGCCACTCCTAAAGCAATCATGAGGACCATGAATGTCAAGGGTTTGACGCTCTATCATTTGAAGAGTCATCTTCAGGTTGATTTTGCATATCATTTTGTGACAGTTGATTACATAATAATTGGTGAAATTGAAACTTTATGATAATGTTCTGTTTTATACCATTGTTCATTGCATTGCAGAAGTACAGGCTTGGTAAGCAATCAGGAAAAGATTCTGATGAGGGATGCAAAGATGGTAGGTTTATCTATCTTTATTTTTGAAAAATACGCCACTAGCAATTTCATACACTAGTAATCAAAATCATACACTAGCAATACTGTTTATATTATAAGCTTTTGTATTGGTCTAAACTGTCTCACTCATTGAAAAACCCATGCAAGGGATGTCAGGTTCGTATCTTCAAGAAAGCCCTGGTACTGACAACTCATCTCCAAAGTTACCAACTTCCGAGGCAAACGAGTAAGAATCCCATGGTATCTTGAGAAACAATTTATTCGTGCCCAGATGTCTGAATGGTTGTTGATAAACAAATTGAGAGTTGCAATGTCATGTATAGGGGTCATGAAGTCAAGGAGGCATTAAGAGCACAAATGGAAGTGCAAAGTAAACTACACTTACTAGTGGAGGTAAATTTCCTTCTCACAACGTAAGGTGCTTTATCGTTTTGGCATATTATTTAAGACTATTTTGACTGGTAGTGGAGTTAGACTCGGTGCACTTTTTTTTTCATCTCCCTTATTTGTGGACAGATATCAACTAAATAAATAATAACTGAGAATGTTTAATTCAGTGTTGTATTAAAGAAATAGTTGCTGTATCTTATAAATGTACCCTAACACTTACTATTTTTAAGAATTATGGTATTGCAGGCAGAGAAGCACTTGCAAATTCGCCAGGATGCAGAGAGGAGGTACATGGGCATGCTTGAGCGAGCATGCAAGATGTTAGCAGATCAATTTATTGGGGACATAATTATGGACACAGATGGCCAAAAATTTCAAGGGCTGGAAAGCAAAACAGCCAGAAGTTCCATAGTTGATCACGTTGGGTTTTTCCCCCCAGTGTGTTCGGAGGTAGGTGGTGGAATGCATGTTTCAGAAGTAGCACCTATTCTCCAGGCTCAGGGGGCTGACTGTTCCACTGAAAGTTGCCTGACATCACTTGAGAGTCTGGGAGGGTTGACACTGGAAGGATCTCACGGCGGATCAAAGAAGAGGATGCTGAGCTTGGATTCAATGGTGGCACCTTTGATCTGGAGTGAAGCCAACACCAGAACTCAAGGAATCCATTTAGCTCAAGTCAATCCTCCAGGAATAACTAGGTATGGCATGTAGGATAGGGTTGGGAAGGTTAGTTCCTCATTAAGAGAGTTGAGGAAGTGCTTTGTTCCAAGCTTTTAGGATTAAGTACTAAATTAGATTCTTATCTGTTCTTCTCCATCATCAAGTTGGTGAGAATCAACTTGCTCACATATCATTGTGTAAATTGAAAATACCATGTGCCTTAACTTAGACCTTGGCGCTGACCATGTAACGTTCATTACCTCGTTTCTCACTTCTTCCTTAGTGGCCTTCGTACTATAACAAGAGTTACAGGATTTCAATGCCCTGAACTTTTTATTTATTTATTTTTCTGATTATTAACCATTACGAATTCTTATAACTACTGTGTTCTGGTGGTACAATGGTTCTACCTCCATCTGGCATATCAGATCTTGGTTCTTTGTTTTTCTGCTGTCACTGAGGGACTTTGTTTTTCATTTATTTATTATTGCCATTAGCAGAATCTTCACAAATACCCTCCTTTTATCATTTGTCTTGGCAAATGATTGTTAGATTGTGGTTTTGTCCTTGTAGAGTTGCAATAAACAGAATAAGCATTATAAATAAAAAGTAAAATTAAATATTCAGTGCAATAAAAATCCTGCACATTAATGGAAAAGCAATCCTCGAATATATTGTTTTTAAAAGATGACAGCATATGATTTATAATAATATGCATTTCCAGCTGCCTGCAACCGCATGATGTTTGAGATTACATTACACTGATGTAGCATTGTTAATAAATCTATGTAAAAAAAAATTGCTGTTAAAAAAAAATGTAAAAAATAAATTTTGTTGATTCAAGGGTTAAATTAAGTGATTAAATGATATATATTGTAGTATGTTTTGCAGAATATGCATTAAATTGATTTTAATTTATCGAAGTTAGATATTAAATGATTTATATTAATATATTTTTGTATACATGATATATGTAAAAGGAATTTTCTATTAAATTATCTGTTTTGAAATTGTAATCTAATGAAAAGATGTTGAATGAGATATTATGTAATTAAATTTATACAAGAGTAATTTAATCATTCCCCAGACACACAAATATACTATAAATAATTGTATTACCAAGATATATCATTTAATTTTTAAATCACATAAAATTCTGTATTTTGTAGTTTGTAAACTTAATAGACCTCTATAATTTCATTCTAACAACTGAAATGCAAGACATACATGTTAACGACAACAAAAGTACATACTCAACTCATGAAACCAGGTTTTGTATTACACAATCAGACCCAGCCTTCACCCATGGATCGATTGGTGGAGACTTATTCGGATTACATAGTGGTATAATCAAAGAAAATAAATAACGAGTCCCCAAATTGTTGAGATTTGAATCACACAAGAGAAGCAGAAAAAATATGTCTGGGTACAAATTGTTTCAAGAAAATAACTGAATTTCAATTTCATACATTTCCAGGAAGAAGCAAACTTAACTCAGCTTCAATATTCCTTCAGCTATCACAAACTGGCGTTGACAAACATCTGGTGACTGCCAAACACATTAAATGTTGTGTAAGTAAACAATTGAAAAGGAAAGAGAAGGAAAATGAATGAAAGAGGAGGCACGCAATGGCACTTGCAACTAACCATGCAAAGATTAAGAGCAAACTTCACAGTTGGGAGGAAGGTGATGAGTATTGATTTCCATAGACATGTTGGTGACTTTCAGCTCAAGGAGACTGATAACACGCCACAGTCCAAAAGGAAGCTCTGTCAAGGCAGGGCACGATCGGATTTCCAGTTGTCTCAGAGAGCGGAGTGCCTTCTCGTCTATATCCCACTTCTTCAAGTGCTCCACCTTCCAAACTTTCAAGACACGCAGCTGAGGAAAGCTTTCAGAACAGTTTTTGAAATCTTCTCCAGTGTAGGATTCTGCAAGTAAAGACAAGGAGCGAAGGTTCGGAAGATCTTTCAAAATGTGCATGGGGTCCTCCTTTAGTCTGGAATGTGATAGGGTAAGTTCCACCAGGCTTGTGGGCAAGTGGGATAGAATATCTGGAGAGTCCAAGCATCCCAGCAAATACATGTCATAGAGATTGATGTGATTCTTCAAAGAATTCAAGTGTATCTTCCAAGGCTGACCCTTTTCATCTCTTGACTTTAGCCTCAGTGATTGAAGGTATCCTAGTTTTTCAATCCAGTCAGCTACTGCCTGGAGTTTTTCTTCCATTTCACCTTGTTGGAGTGACATTGATTGGCATGCTATGGCCAGTCTTTTGATATTCACCAATTGGTCAAGACCACCCTTCACGGGAGTCTCTTCGTCCACGAAAAGTCCCCACAGTGTTTGGAGGTCAGATAGAGAATGATGTATTCTTTCTGGTTTGGGTGGAAATCTGGTGCGATATGTCTCACTCAAGAACAGGTGTCTCAGTTCCGTCTTCCATATGGAGCTGGTTAGGGTATGTATATAAGTATACTTGAGATCAAGAGTCTGGAGTTTCAGCAAGGTGCTTATAAATGACGGAAGTGACTCTAAATAAGTCCATCTTAGGCCAAGATACCTCAATCTAGTAAGTCCTTTAATGTTTTCAGGCAATTTGGGCTTGTGAACGCCTTCAAGATCAAGCACCCGCAGTAGTAGAAGACATTGGCTGGAAATACACTGGTCCAGAAAGTTGCATAATTCTAGAGCAGGTCTTTTTCCTTCTCTGGTGTCAAAGGACAGGAAAGAGAGAACGCCCTTGAATTTGGTAGCAAGCGCAGCCGAATCGGTTGCAGCGTTGCGATGAATATATCTGTGCCAGGTATCTTTTTCGTCAAGACGATCTGCCACATGACGTATTCGGGAACTATTTGTTACTGCATTCAGCTCCGTGCTAGAGTGGACTTGACCAGCGCTGGACTCTTGAGCTTTTCTCGACAAGAATTCTTGCAAAGCACTAGGGAGACGGCACGTTTTGATTCCGCCGTTGGGCTTTCTCTTGGCAATTTGAACCATGTTGTGATTTATCAGCTCTGTCAGGTACCTTTCTGCTACTTGCTCTGGTGACTCTTCTTGGTCTTCTCCAAGATGCACTAGACCCTCTGCCACCCACAGAGCAACCAATCTTCTCAGTGGAATCTCAGAATCAGCAGGGAATAGCTCAAAACAAAATAAACATCTCCTGAGGTATGAAGGTAAGTTGATGTTCACTGTGTCAAGTGTTTCAGACCAAATGTCATCGCGCTGCTCTAGGAATTGTAACCACTCTTCTGTCACAGGTATACTTGAAAGCGAATTGCTCAATTTTTGTATTTCCAGTGGCAGCCCCCCGCATTTGGTCACTAGTTTTTCCGCAATCTCTTGTACCTTTGGTTTTGATTGAATGTCCACGCTCAATTTTCTTGTGAACAGAATCCAACTATTTTCATCATCTAACAACCGTAAAGGGTGAACAAAGGAGTTTGTACCTGCCTTTTGCGCTATAACTGCATTGCGAGTGGTAAGAAGAAACCTGCTTGCTGTTGACCTGTCAGCTAGGGTATCTCTCAAGGTATCCAAGACATGGGGAGTTTCGACGCCATCAAAAACTATGAGATGCTTTTTACTCTCTAAGGTTTCGAGTACGTCTTTGGTTGTCCATGTCTCTGGTTGGTCTCCCATGATTAATTTGGCTGCCTTCTTGGCTATTTCTTCTCTCAGCTCTTTAACTGTGTAGTAACTTGAAGACACTGATACCCATATTCGACAATCAAAATTATCTACAACAGACTGGTTTCTAAATATCAACTTGGCCAGTGTTGTCTTACCCGTGCCTTTAATTCCAACTATTGAAGTAATGCACCGACCTTTCTCGTTGGAAAGCAACTGAACCATCACTGCTCTTGCGTCTTCATCAAATCCAACGATTCTTTGTTCTTTAACGTGAAACTTTTGCGTCTCGGGACGCAATACTGGAACGGTCCACAATAACTCACCTCGGGATTGACCTTGAAGCAAACCGTATGCCTTTATACTTCTGGAGAAATCTTGAATTTTGTGTCTGATATTCTTTATCTTGTTCACAATATTAAACCTCGCCTGGCAATCCAAAATGTTGTTCAGCCCTGCCTCGTACTCACCACCAATGACAACATCAATTTCACGCGCAACTTCTCGCATTTGCTCCACCCAGATTTTGGATCTTCCATCCAAATTTCCCCATCCAATATCTTCTACATCTCGAAACAGTGCCTCTATCAATTCCTTTTCGCCTCCGAGTGATTGCAACTCCCGTTCCACCTCTGTCATATTCCAATACCAGAAGGAATCCGGTGGTGCATGGGAATTTTCCTCCCTGCCAGAATTGTCACTCCCACGAACACTGATTTCCCTCTGCCTCTCTCCTGTTCCTCCTTCAACATTTTTAATGCCGTAAGTGTTCCTCCTGTCTGAGATGAGAAGAATTTCATTCAACAAGAACTTTACGTCCCTCGCAAATATGATTCTGCTAGGGAGAAAGAGAAACCCATGATCCTTTGGGTAAGCATCAACTAGAGAGTTCCCCTTTCGAGCCACCGCTCTTAGTTGCTCCAACCACACTTTCTGTCTTTCATTCAGAATCAAGCCTTCCACGCTATCAATATCGCTGAAAAACGCTTTCATGACAGCTAAATACCTTCGGGTAGTGTTCAAATTCTGGTCCAAAGACCTCCACGAGGACATAAACACTGGAAAACATGTAAAGGTAAGAGGTTTCGATCTTGATCCTATTATATCTCCCATCACTACTTTCCCTCCATCTCCGAAAGTCCACCTTCTGTAAAATGCATCTCCAAACTGAGTACTGATATGCTCCATCTCTTCCATAAGGTTCATCTCCATAGCATGCTCATAAGGATAAAAGACATGCCAGACACTCCTTTCTCTTCTCTCAATGAATTTGTCAGCAACAGCCACTGTATAATCACAAATGTCCTTTACCTCTTGCAACCACACCTGTTGTCTCTGATGACTCCACTCCCCTTTTGTTGAGTTGAAATTGGAGAGAATAAGGTAGGCATCCCTCACATTTTGTACTATCTCAATCACCTCGTCCAGGGTAATTAAATTTTGAGTCAGAATGTGATGAAGCTTCTGCACTGCAACTGTTGGGGTGGCTTCTACTATTTCAACGCCGTTCAGCAGTCTCTCTCTCATCGTGTCACTGTTGGCCTCCATCTCAATCTCCTTAGTTCTTCTATATTGCTTTTCAAACTCCAACCTCTTTCTTAACTCAAAGGAAAATGAGCTCAATAGGCATTAACACCACTCCATTCTCAGGTATCTTCCATGCTGGTTCGGATTGTCAGTCAATGCAGAGAGATTTTTTATTTTTTATTTTTGGGTAAACCAGGTAATATTGTTCCAAGTCTAACACTAATTCTTTCATATATTATAAGTTCGTCAACGAGGTTGATTGATCTCTTCTAACCCACTTTTTTTTCATACACACGACTCAACAAGTTTGATCACATATTTACAAAATAAGGTTAGTTATGAACTATATACATGGTGGAAGTCAATGCTGAGAGATGTTCACTGAACGGGTACACGTCCAAGTGATAATTTTTTTGTTTCTTGTCTTATGGGGTTTCTTTCACTTGAATGATAACGTTAAATGAATTAAAAAAACGTATAAAAGAATTTCTTGCATCTTCCTATGTTCAAAGAAAATATTTCGTCCACATGCAACCGGTAAACTTTTTATGGGTTTTGTTGGTTGTTTGAGAGTGATAACGTAAATGAAAAACGTCTAAAATATCTTTGTTCTTTTCTAATTTCATTGTCTTTGACAACGAGGAATGCTGGAGTCTAGAAAGGCTAGTTTTATCTCTTCTTTTTTCGAATGATATGTATTGGGTTGTTAATGATTTTCCTTCTGCACGCTACTATTGTCAACGGTGCAAGGCTTTTCGCCTCTCTGCATTAATAAAACCTTTCATTTCTGACAATAAAATGTTTAACACATTGATACAAAACATGACATGTTAGAAGAAGAGCCTTACCAACAGTATACATCATAACTAACAACAAATAGAAGTACATTCTAGAACGAAGCAAATTAATAATCTCGAAGCTACAAAGTTCATAAACATGGTATTCGCGTCTTCACATAGCCACACACACACACACACACACACATATATATATATATATATATATATATATTGTTTTGTTCATTTTTTAACCTTTTGTTATTCCTTCCAGAAAGAAACTTGTCTTAGAGCAATACCAACCAAGACAACCAAAGAACCTCTCAGTGAATGCAGAGATGTTGACTAGAACAGGTTCACGTCCATGTGATGATTTTTTTTTTTTATTATTATTACGGTGTTTGTTGGGTTGAGTATGAATGATAACTTTAATTGAATAAGGTTAATAATAAATTCTTTCATTTTCAAGATCGAGGAAATGGAAGAAAAATGTTTTAGATGTGCTGAGTGATAATGTTAAATGAAAGACTTGTAAATAAATTATTGCAGATCGAAGACGAAAATCATTGCTGAAATGTAAGCGATAACTTTTTTATGAGGTTTGTTGCCTTGATAGATGACGTTAAATGAAAAAAAAAATAAAAAATATAATAACTTCCTGCGTGTTCGTGGTCGAAGAAAATCTGTGGTTGAGTATGGCGTGCAAGTATAAAATATTTTTCTGGGATTTGACGAGTTCAGTGGTAGATAAGGCTATATGAAGAAATAGTCTTAAATAAACTCATGTATCTTCATGGTCGAAGAAAAATTGTTGTTGACATGCAAGTAATAAGTTTTTTATGTGACTTGTTTGGCAGTATGGTAGGTTAAATAAAAAATATAGAATAAATAAACGAAGGTCAAATATCGCATAGCAATACGTTCAATTATTCAACATTTTGTAATTTCATTCTCATGCTTGAGTACAGGTATTCAAATCCATCCAAGCCCAGAAAACGAAGAATACATAAAAACGACTTATCTTTGACCGTTTAAATCAATTCTCCAAACTTGAGCTAGGCAGGCTGCGAGAAACAGCAAGTTGGCATTTGCTTGGAACATAATAGCAATCAAAGAGAAGCGCTATGTTGCTCTCCAGTAAGACTAATGTTTGTTTCAGCAATCAGATCAGTTCATTCCCTTACGATTTCAATTTTCATTCAGTGTAAACAACTTTCTCCTGTCAAACAAGTAGAAATGGTGATTGGAATGACTTGTATCAAGATAATGTGTATGCAATTGACACTATATTTTGACTAAATTTATTCCATTAATAAAAATGAACGAACATATATATAATTGTTGCAGAATGAGTGATTATGATTGTATATTTCTGCAGTAATTAATATTAGCTAGTTCTTTGATTAGCTTGTATGCAAATTGATGGTCATTAATTACACTTATGTTTTTCAGTTGTCTGGAATTTATTGGAACTTAGAGCTCTGGTTTTGTTGAGTTTGGTCTTGCAAATAGTCCTAATATGGTCTGGCAACCAAAGAAAGTACACAGGCAATGTTTGGGTGCAATTGCGTGTGTGGGTGACCTATCTGTTAGCAGATTGGGTTGCTACCTTTGCTTTGGGCATTCTTTCCAAAGACAGTAAAAATTCTTCAATGGAGTCCAACTTCATCTGGGCACCCTTTCTTCTTCTGCATCTGGGTGGCCCTGACACAATCACTGCCTATTCGTTGGAAGATAATGAGCTATGGCTTCGGCATTTGGTTGGATTAATCTCCCAGATAGTAGGAGCAGTTTTTGTTGTTTACAATTCATGGAGTGGTAGCAAACTTAATTATGTCACCATTCCAGTTATGTTTGCAGGAATAATCAAATATGTTGAAAGGACTGTGTCATTGTGGTTAGGAAGCAGTGAAAAGTTCAGAAAATCCATTCTCCCTCTTCCGGATCCAGGACCAAATTATGCCAAATTCATGGACGACTGCTCAGCAAAAAGAGATGAAGGTTATATTGTTGAGTTGAAGGTTGAATCTACTACAATATTATTGGATCATCCTCAAGGGGAAATAGTAAATAACAGTGTACCCGATGCTGAGCTTTTACACAAAGGATTCTATTTTCTTGAGATTTTTGAGTGCCTATTTGCAGATCTCATCCTGGGCATTCAAGACCACCAGAACAGCCAATATTTATTTCAGAGAATGTCATGGGATGAGGCGTTTCAAGTAATCGCTGTTGAGCTTGGGTTGATGTATGATAAACTATATACAAAAGCAGCGGTAACATACTCTCCATGTGGCATTTTCTTAAAATTTGTGACCTTTTTCTGCACTCTCTCTGCATTTGTTACATTTCTTTTTCTGGTAGATAAAGCAAACATGTATAACGACCAGATTATTACTGTTGTGCTTTTCGCTGTGGCTATTTGTCTTGAGATATACGCTGTCATTGTTTCACTTTCCTCAACTTGGACGATGCATTGGTTAAGCAAGCATAAGAACCAGATTGTGGATCTTCTAATCTCATGTCTTCAAAGACGTTATAAACTCTCACATGCCAAGAGGTGGTCTAATCTTATATCGCAATTCAGTCTCTTGAGTTTTTGCTTGAAAGGTGAGCCAACCAAACGCATAAAAATCTGGAATTACCAATTCATGTATCAGCTTTTCAAGAAGTTTTACCACCAAGACCCGGAGCCTGTCCATGATGAATTGAAAAAACTCATTTTCAAACAGCTTCGGGAGAAGTCTTCTCATGCAAAAGACATCGAAGCATGTAAAACATTATGCGCTCAAAGGGGTGATTCGGTTCTTGACAGCTACGGTTCGGGTTCCATCAAATGGAGTACTAATAAAGTAGAATTTGATGAAAGCCTTCTGCTTTGGCATATCGCCACAGATCTTTGCCATTATTCAGATGTAGATTGTGGCGGGCTCCGAAGTTATCAAATAAGTAAATTGGTGTCAGATTATATGTTATATCTTCTTGTTAAATGTCCTTTTATGTTGCCCAGCGGAATTGGACAGATCAGATTTGAAGATACTTGTGCCGAGGTGAGCCAACTTTTGCAAGAAAGGAAGTACATATCACAGATAAAGCAAGTTTGCGAAGTGATTGGTCGAGTGAGTGTGGATGAAAAGTTTCTACCATCAGATGTTAAAGGAGATAGAAGCAAGTCTGTGCTGTTTGATGCACATAGGCTTGCTAAATCGTTGGAGTCTCTAGAAAGGGAAGAGAATTGGTCAAAAGAAAAGAAATGGGAAATGATAAGTCATGTTTGGGTGGAGATGTTGTGTCATGCAGCAAGCCAGTGTAGAGGCTTTCATCATGCCAAACAGCTTAGCCGAGGGGGTGAGTTGCTTTCCCATGTCTGGTTTTTAATGGCTCATATAGGAATCACTGAACAGTTTCAGATATCACAAGGTCACGCAAGGGCAAAGTTGATACTCACTTGAAACTGCTTTCCTCACCAAGTATGCTTCAACTTCTTAATTGCTCACTTTTAGTATTTTTTGTTCCTCCTTACTTAACATTTCCAATCCCTTTTCTCTAACTGTCAACATTGCTTATCTGCAGTGTCTAAGGTCTCAAAACCGTCTTCCACTGCGATCTCAGGTTAAATGTTCAGGCTCCTGGAGTATCTGTCACCAGTGTTCGGCCTTGTCGTAATATCAATAAATATAACAAAATTGTGGCTTGTGACCATTATCACAATTTTAAACTTCTGCACTGCTACACTACATATGTTGTGTTGTGTTCTAATATAGACAAATACTAGCCATCTTCTATAAGGACTCTTTTTAGACTTTAAAATAAGTGTGAACTAAATTAAAAAGATAATTAATTTTAGTTTATTTATGTATGAGAAGTATGTGAATTAGTTTTAAATTAGATGGAGCATGATAGATGAGAAATAGTAATTACGAGTGATATATATAATTTGTGGGTTTTTGTTTCTAACTAATAGACGAAGGAAGAACCACAAACTCTTACAAGTTAGAGATCATTATAGTTTCTCCCGTCATAAATATTATTTCTCTTTCACTGCTCTTGAAACTCATATTACACATTGTTCTTACCAAGATCCAAATACAAACTTTTACGAAGTGATCTGGAGTGACTTGACCCGAGTTCGAGTTGTGTACACTTGATCTGAGCTTGAAGATTCGAGGATGAAGGAGATCTACCTACAAAAAATATTCCGACGCTCAAGTTAGTGGATGATTGTGGAATCAATTAAGCATGGAGTGAGTGAGTTGTACAGTGAGTATGAAAGTAAAAGAGAAAGTTAGGGGAATGAAGTGGTATTTATAGGTTGTGTTGGGCCTAGGTTAGACAGTTGGGTTACATGGCCCATGAGAAGTGAATAACTAACTCGTTTATTAGTGAGACCAAGTTATACGAAATCTGCAGGTAGTTATTAAGACATGCAGACACATGTTTGGGTCGGTTACCCACATATCTCGGGAATTGAAGTATCTGTCCCGACTATTTAGAGTGTGGGTAGTACATAAGCCTCCCCAACTCTAAGTGAGATACTAACGAACATAAGTTGGGATTTGGTGGCTTAGACTATCTATTCAACCGATACACACTTGAATAGGTATGAATATGTTAGGTGGACGCATAATGATCAATAGTTTCTATGACCAAGCTTTAGATGAAGTAGCTTGTGTGATCGAGTTCAAGGTGTAACTTGTATCACCAAGCTTGAGATAACGTAGCCCGTGTGACTGAGCTCGAGATAATGCAACTCGTGTGGTCAAGCTCAAGATAATGTAGCTCGTGTGGCCAAGCTCGAGATAATGTAGCTCGTGTGGCCGAGCTCGACATTTAGGGTTGAATCTTGAAATTTATCTTCTCAAGGAAAATTAATGAGGGGTTTTGAGGTAATGATGAGTTTAGGCTTTTGTGGATTTCGAATTACGAAGTGGGTGATGTAGCATGCCTACTCGTTGTCATGTTGATGTGACGTTTTGGTGACGAACATCCACGTGGCTCTGGATGATTGGATGACATAACATCCTTATGACCCTAGTTTTGAAGACGAAGCGTTTCAAACGTCTCAACGCTTTATCTTCTTCACATATCTTCGTCTTTCCCATGCTTCGTCTTTATAAATGGGGTTTAAAGGTACATTCCACTATTACTTGCTTCTACGTTTTTGAGGATTTCTATGAGTGCTTTTGTCATTTCGAGTCTCATCCATTCTTGCCAAATGTTCTTGGTAACTTCCTTTACCCTTTCAATCATGTATTCTTCTTCTAGTTTAAGGTTTAGGAACATACTGAGAATATAGTCGCTCAGTTCCTTACACCAATAAGTGTCGAGAAGTCCTTGGGTGGGAATGCCACGAGGCAGTCGGTCCAGAACCAAAACGGCTACTAGATCCTTCTCCGACATGCTTGATCTCGGTCAAGCTTGGTACCGAGTAGGAGACCTAGTCCAGTGCAGAGAAAATATGGGCATATCACCGTCGTAAACATATGACTTACCTTTCCCTTCAAACAAGACTTTAAAGAGTCATTCTTTAAAGTGTTTGTAGGATGAAGTATATGGAAGGAGTATGTGGTTCCTAGATTGGCTTATCAAAGATAACCAACCAACCTTTTTACTCAAACACATACAATAATGATGAAGAAAAATAGGAGGGGTGACTTTTAGCCGTAAGGCCTAACACAGAATCTAGAACCGCTTTAGGTAGGCCCAACTATTTGGATGAAGTTGGTAAAGAGCTACGTTCAAAGCACTTAACACTCCATTTGGAACTCGTCCAAAGGAGCAGAACACATGAGTCTCTTATTACGCAAGAATACATATAGAAAAAAAATCATAAGTTGACTTCCCCTGACCATGGAAAACTCGCTCGGACGAAGTACAATGACGTAAAATAAACGCCCTGTCAGGGATTGAACTATCCAAAATATCGACCGTATGTACAAAGACCTTGAGTATGGAAGACGTTTTAAAACTGGATACCACTTTATTAACCTTGTTGTCCACTCAATCATCTTTCTAGGGGACGACTTCATCGACACCCTTGGTATTCTCTTCAGTGGCATGAACACCCTCCCTACTATTCCCGACAACTAAGTCACCCTCATTACCCTCTACAGCAACAACATTATTAACCCTGATACTCACTTCATCCTCTAAGGACTCTTGACTGTACTGACTAGACTCAGTAGTGCCCAGAGAACTGCCAACTGGACTAACCTTATGCTCACCCAAGCTTGAGCGCCTGGTCAATGAGACGGATCCACCCAAGGACCCAGAGGAAGTGAAAGAACCGAGAGAAAAAGGAACCCATTTATTTACCTGAAGGGCGAGTAGTTTGAACCGAGAACTTGTCAAACCAAAACGCTCTAAAAAGAAGACGATGATGCAAAAATGGGCCACCTTTTTTGATATTTATAGTAGTGAGAAAGCGAGGCAGTGACTCATCTCAGCCATTCGATTAAGGGGCAAGCGACGACTCATAACGACTGACCTTGCACATCACGTGCACAAAACTAGAATGCCCAAAAGTTTGAAAATTCCTGCCCAACAATTGTGTGCGTGGAGCACTAATTGACTCCTTTCAAACTGACCGGGTAGACATCCCGAACAACAAAATTCCTTTTCGGCACACTCGTTCTTCAGAACACTCGTTACCTAAAGGACTTGGGAGTGTATGTATTATACGACCGACTGGGCTTCCTACTCAATCCACAATTGCATTGAGGCCTCACCGACCAACATAATCTCGGTCAAAGTGGAGATGTCGCAACCTATAAGCTGACAGAGAGCAACCCAGCCATGTGTGATAAAGAACCAATCCATAAGCTGATCGAGATCCCCACATTTTGGTCAACCATTATAAGTCTATCCTGGACATGTGGCACTAACAAAAGGGCATGTGGAACTAATAGATAAATATGTGACACTGACAAATGGACACGTGGTGAGTACTTTAGACACATAAGACAAAAGCACACAAATGGCCCCCAATGTATTGGGCCTCTAGTCGAACTATGAAAAAGTCCATGTGAAACCATTATAAATAGGAGTGTCATCTTAAGACATAAGTTATTATTACTCTAATCTTATTTATCCTATATTACTCAGAACTTCACTGACTTGACCATCGGAATACTTGTAGGGACCCTTCCTAAGATCGATAACACTTTAAGGAGCAGCGGAGATCAGTCACAAGAGCTTGGAAGCAGTAGGAGCCGATCGAAGACTTTACGATTGTTAGTGCTAACTGGTCTTGTAAGAACATATATATATATATATATATATATATATATATATATATATATATATATATAATATAATATAAAAAAAATTCTCTCTATATAGATGTAAATTTTGTATTACGATATACATTTGGAAAAAATATAACCAAATTTTGTATAGAAAGAAACCATTTAAAACCTTATGAATTAAGAAACTTCACCATTACATACCTCGTTTATAAGTTTAAAAGAGGAAATTTAAGTTAAAAATACAATAAATATTTTATTATTTAAAATGTATAAAATAAAATAAATTTATTTATTGTTATTTATTTATTTAAAAATATAGAAGTTTTACATTTTTTAGATGTCTAAAGTTGTTTTATTCTTTTTTTTTTTTATTATAGTGTACAAATTAGAAGCTGAGACATTATAAGCCAATATGACACAATCATGTTTTGATTTTATGCTTATTTTCTCTCAAATATCTTCTTTTCTGTTTTTCTGGTTGCATCGTGTTTATGTTTGCATGTCAGATTTGAATCAAACAGACCAATTTCTATTAGTCTAATCATACTAATATATTTAGTTTTTGAATTAGGCTTTTGCGGGAGAAAATTAGGATATCCTTAACTTTTCTTAGTCTTTGGGACAATTTCTTGAAAAACACAAGATAATGAGATCTGAGTTGATATGAAAGTAATTAATGTTTGATAATATTGATAATTATAGATCAATGAGAATCTGATTTGGTGCGAGAGTTGTAGATATTGTTTTGGAGTTAGTTGTATTTGTGGTGATTGAAGTTCTTGAATATAACATTGGATTTTGATTAGTCAATATGTAGGAGTTTAAGATTTATTGATTTTATCAAAGTGATTTAGTGAAACGGCTTTAGGCTTTGTTTAGATTTGAAGAATGAATTTAAGTTGATTTGAGAAGAAAGTATGTGCAAAGAAGAAGAAATGAAAAAAAATTATAAAACTTTGTAAGTAGTGTGATAGGTGTAATTGATAAAATAATATTTTTAATAAATAAAATTATAATTAAAATTAATTTAAGATTAAACATAATTAATTTATTAGGAATGATTGATAAATTATTATTATTTTAATTGATAAAATTATAAAAAAAATCAATTATTTAAAATCAAAATTAAAATAAAAGTTAAATTACTATTGTTAATAATATTATTATTTTAATTATTACTATAATTTTAATTTTATTACTTTATATATTTTACAATTTTATTATTATTAATGATTTATTAGTAAATTTATTTTACTTTATGAATTATTTTAATATTTTATTTTATTATAAATTTAATTATTATATATTTTTAGTTAATTATTATGTTAGGATAAAGAATAAATATTTTTTATATTTTTTTTAATTATAATCAATATTAAAATAATTGATTATAATTTTTATACTCAAACTCTCTTCGTACCTAGAAGAGAAAGTTAGAGGAGAAGATTTTTTTTTTCGTGTCTTGTTTTTTCAACTTTAATCGTTTTCTTTGTTAACAACTTTCTATTGTTACAAATAAGCACCGGGTTAGTGTTGTTCTCACTTTTTTTTTTTTTTTTTTTTTTTTTTTTATTTTTTTTTTTTTTTTTTTTTTTTTTTTTTTTTTTTTTTTTTTTTTTTTAATGTTGAATAGTGATAATTTGTTTGAGTTGGTATACATGCAAGTTTGAATGAAAAATATGTTTATTTTGATGCTTACGGACTTTATAGAAGAGTTCGAATTGGTTGTTTTGATTTTGTATTTGTCATTTGAATTCTGTTGAATTTCTAGTACTGCATAGTTTCACATAATAGTATTCGTTTGACTATAATTGCATCCAAATAGCAAATAGTTACTCTCCAAGTAAACTTTACCTAGTGAATTTCGTAACTAAACTAGTTTTTTAATTGTAATTCACTTAGTGAATTATACTTCACCCAAAGGGTTTAATTTGATTTAATAGTATGTTATATAAAAATATCTTAAAATGGCGTGAATGAAGATATATGATTATTGGATTGGTGTTTTATTTAAAATATACGGATGAATTGAGTTATATGATGATTGTACACATGTATGGGATGAGATGTTTTGGAGTGAAAATTGTTATATTCTTGGGATGTTATTATGTTTATTTATTGTTGTGGGATTAAATACAAAAACCTATTTAGGAAAAGATAAATCAACATTTCACTAATAATCTAAATTACATGGATTAAGAAATTGCATTAAGATTTTTTATAAATTTTTTTATAATAAATGCAATGAACCACATTAACATAGGAAGCTCTATTTAGTTCTTGCCAACAATGCTTATGACAAGCTTCTTAGTCTTTGGTGGAACGTACGTACTTGATTAAGTCTTCTGTTGTGTAAACACTAGTTACCCTAATACCACCAGAAATGTGGTTGAAAATTCTTATTGTTTTAAGGCATTTCCATTGCAAGAGTCGTATTAAGGGTCATAAAGACTTGTTCATTAGGATATGCTCACATGATATGCGTGAGTATTATAGACCTCCAGTAAAAGTTGCAAGAAACCATTAAAAGTAATGTAGTAGATTAAGATCCATAAAAATAGTACATTAAAACCTTGTAATGGTTCTTGTTGCACTCAACAAGACCTTACATAATGAGTAAGGTGTAGTTTTGGATTTCCATTTTTCTTAATTTGAATTGAAAATGTGTGATGATGTCAGAATGTGAAATATATTATATCTTGGTAAATATGAATTATTATGTTAACTAACCTTTATATTTGTTGTGTTTTATTTAGTATGAAAACAAATGATAACAAGAACAAAGCTAGGACTTATATATATATATATATATATATATATATATATATATATATATAATATATATATTTTTTATAT
>Ga0099825_1003553_pt1 | contig 20721 bp, 7 predicted proteins | sample SiratroredBW_FD_76838 | JGI IMG/M metagenome (GOLD analysis project Ga0099825, IMG submission 76838) | Root nodule microbial communities of legume samples collected from California, USA - Siratro red BW | ecosystem: Host-associated > Plants > Roots > Nodule | place: USA: California | collected... | reverse complement strand
CAAAGGTGTTTGACCTCCAAATTTCTGATTAAAAATTACACTTTGGAGTGCACAAAATAAAAAGATTTCGTCTTTATGCTTAAATTAAGTTCCTTCTCATACTTTATTTACCTAGGTAAATAACAACCAATAAGACGAACTCATTGCAAATTATACTCTCTTTTTTTTTCACGTCTTATTTTACTTGTTTTAATAAATCACTCATTTCAACAACTATTATTTTCTGTTAAAGTATCAAGTTCATTTGGAGGTTATATCATCAAATAAATGATAAATTAAGAAACCGTCATTATACAAGTTTCTTTAATGTCTATGAATTGATAAATTAACATGTGTTGAGAAATTTACTAAAAAAACATGGGGATATGTGTTATATATACAAATTGGGAATATTAGATTATATTGTTTTGTTTTGTACTTATTAGATTCACGTTGTGAACATTTGTGATATAACAAAATCAGTTATCTTGCAAATTCATTGAGGAATTGTCTGTGTTTTATTATTAGCATTTGCAAATGACACACTTTAAAAAAAAAAAAAAAAAAAAAATCTAAGGGGCCAAGCATGGTTGGGATTTACTCACCTGATCCATTAATTAGTCTGTTCATAATCATTTAATGACTTAAATCAGAGCGTTACAAATCCTATTTAGGACGGTGGTTTGCCTTGGCTTTCCAAAAGATCAGAATCCAATTTTCCAACTTCAAAAATGGATGGAGGGCCTAAAACCGTATGTGCAGTTGCATACAGAATAGTCTAGTAAAAAAACCGTCAGTCACGCGATTACACTTACTGATCTTTGATAAATTGTAATTAAATATATATATATTTTTTTGTAACTCATAAGTTTTTTTAATTATATTTTGTCCCCACTAGTTCAGGGTCTTGGATCTGCCGCTGGCCATCATAAAGCTTGGCTGCACGGGTTGGCCTTCCCAATTGTAAAACATTAGGCAAATTCAACTGACCGAAGTTTAAGGATGAACCCCTCCATTGTTTTGCATCATGATCATCTAAGTGGGTACTGCCATAATTTTTGAAGTGCTTGATTTACTTTTCCCATAAGCAATCCTCATTGGCACTAAGAAATGATCATGTATTTCGAGCAATTAACTCCGCCTGTGTCTCATAATAAAACACAGCCGGTCCCCAGCCCGGATAAAGGAGGAGGGTTGCAATTTCAAGTTTATGATGAAAATTAAAATATGACCACCAATCGTGTACATCTTCTTTAATCAAAATAATACATGTTTCATATAAATAATTCACTTATCAACTTAATAATTTATATATTTTTTTAACTAACAATAAAAAATTTAATTAAAAAGAGACAAAATTTATACAAAACAGTGCTCTGTGTTATATCTCTTATAGAATATATTACTTTAACTATATAATGTTTTGGCCTATACATACCGATTCATGACTTGTTTTATTGTATTAATTTTATGTTGAACTAGTTTGATTTAGATTTTGTAATGTTTCATTTAATCTTGTGTCTTGAAGTCTTTATTTTGAATTGAATAGTCAAATTCCTTACACTGATATTTTTGTATTTTAACCAAAGTTTGGTGGTAGGAGTTCCACAAGAGACATAATGTTTTGTATTTGAAGCATTGAACGGTTTCACTTGTTTTTGAGTCATTCCCACAAGTTATTCCATTGGGAGTAGCCAATGTTTATTTATTGACATGATCAACGAAAATGTCTACATAAACCCTTTGTTTGAACTATTAATAAGTTCTGCATTTTTTAGTTAACATCTCAAAGATACAAGTAATCTAAGGAATAATTTAAGGAATTATCCACGTAATATGACCTCACTACTCTAACTAATGTTAACTTTGTATGGAATTACTATGGAATTAGGTGATGCAATATATGATTTCAGAGTCCTATTAGGAACAGAAAGTTTAGTTGTGGATTTAATGATGTAATTTTGTTAGTTTTATAAGGTTGTATGTTATTGTTTTCCTGAGATCCTATAACCCAAGATTTACTTGCAATAGGAAAGAAGGTCAAGGACACGGTAGCATATGGAACTTTTAACAAAGAAGACGTAGTCATGTAACAGATCTAACTTTTTACACGTCAACGTTTTCGGAGTACACAAATTCAGTCCGAATGTTATTTAATCCAGATTAAATCAACGTTTTTTTAATCACATCTAACCCACACGGGCTACAATCATTTTAAACATAATTTTGTCAATTTAATATTCAAGAATGATTAAAGATAGTGTATCTTTACAATAAATATCACTGAATATATATATATATATATATAATATAAGTCTTTAAGAAATCTATACTTAAAAAGGACTCAGGACTACTAATGAACATTATGTAAAGTGTCCATTCATTCTAAAATTCTAACTTCTCTTAGCTCTTTATCCTCTGTTAAAGGTTAGGGTTTAACACACCTTATTACTTCAAGTGTGTAATTTTACAAGAGCGGAATGATGTATATATGTATCATCACACTTTATGTATTTTTGTGGTAAAGGAGTGAATTGTTACGTTGTGATTTTGCATGTCTGATATATGTTGGAGTTTTCATTTTGCATGTCAAGGAAAGAGGTCAACCGAAGAAAACGGAAGAATCATGCTGAAGGAGGAGGGACAGTGACAAAAGGCTAAAGAAGAAAATATCTTTGCTTTTTCGAAAGAACAAGTGATTCCAATGCCCACAACATAATAGAAGATGTTACATACATGTACAATGGGAACAATTTTGCTTTGAATGGAACAATTTTGCTTTATTAAAATCAAATCAACAGGTAGAAAAACTTATATGAACAAAATCCATTACTGAATACTTTAATAAATTGTTATAAAATTATATAATTTTATATTAATTTATTGTTATATAATTATATTAAATTTCTTCAAATTAATTTTAGTTTTGTTAATAGTTTAATCTTATTTGAATAAAATGATTTCAAATAAATGCGAAAGGAAAGTAACTATTCCCTTACACTTCTATTTCAAAAGGAAAGAATAAAATGAGTATGGGATATTTTGACACCTCTTTTTCACTTTCACCATACATTATTGGCAAGGGTATCTCTATGCTCTAGTGGGCTTGGGGATTGCAACCGTCAGTATCATTTTTTAGTCTATTAAGGTTGCACGTGGTCTTATTATAGCACTCAAATTTAATTTATTTACTTATTTATGAATTTCAATTTTGTGTTTTTATCCATAATTTATTTACTTATTAGATAAAATTGATAAAGATCAATTTTAGAATTTAATTAACTTTACAAAAAGAGACTAAAACAAGAAATTTAACAAATTTAAAAAGAGACGATTCTGATAATACAGATCAATTAAATATTATAATAAAATTAATATTATCATTTGAGAGATTTTGCACAACATATATCATTATCATCTTGATACATTATATTGGAAATGACTTTGCCAACAAGATCATTAACCACATTATTGACAAAATATAACTAAGAATAAAAATCCAAAACATAAACTTCCAAATTTTGCAAGGAAAAGAGGTTATTATTGTTTCTATGCTGCTTTACATGGATATTTTGTTCTTAACAATATTATGAAAGATTAGGACATCTATCTCCATTAATAAACCACTACATTATATCTTTCCAAAAAGATTCTTCCAACGCGAGGGTGATATTATGTTCTAATTTAGCTTTTAATTTTCTTTTTTTTCCAACAATGTACATACTTCATCAATTGGGGAAGCATTACGATCTTGCAAGACTTGCAAACACTATTGTGCAGGGGTGTAGAACAATGGTCAAAAAAGACCAATGATGATAATTAGCCCATGATTTACTAATGTAGTCTATAATTTCAGTGTCTAACTGCTGTGGATTTCTAAATAAACACACAAATTAAAATAAGTGGATAATTGATAAATAACTAATTAACACATATCAGTTTTAAAATTATATTTTACATATTATATCCTAAACTTTTTTTTTTCTTTTCTAATTCCCACTCTTGTTGTGGTTGTAATCCATTACATAATGTAGTTACTATTTTTTCTTATTTTTTTAAAGTATGTTCTTGAATAATTAAAGGAATCTTCTTATTTATTATATTTAAATTTATCAATCTTAATACTGTTCATAATTGTGTGAATTTAGTTGAATTAAAGTAAAACAAAGTTTTTTTATATTTAATTTTTTTTTTCACACACTTGCATTTGTGAAAAAAATTATACTCCAACATCACAAATTATGTTTTTCAATCAATTTTCCATATATTTAAATCAGCTGAATCTTCGATTTAATTTACATTTAGCAAATCAAAGTGTAATATCTTTCTTATACTCATTAGTTTACGAATTTTGTTAATTCAACTTTGATCCATAGCTAAATTCTATATATGTGGAATGAAAATTTTAATGCATCTTAATCTCACTTTTTTTAATGAAAGAGTTCTTACCATTCAGAAAAACTAAACTTTTTATAGTTAATTAATATGTAATATTTAATCAACATTTTTTATATTTCACAAAATTTCAACAACATTTTATATTGATTTTCGGATAACATTAATAAAAATGATAACATCAAATCAACCACTTTAAAATATGTATTTAAAGATTGATACAAAATATAATTGGCTAAAATTTTATGGAATATATGAGATATAATTAAAATATATATACTAATAAACTAATACAAATAATTAATATTCCTAAATTATGTAACTGAACAATTTAAAATTAAATACAATTATTTTCAACACTATCTGGTATATAAAAGAAATAAAAACATTTTAAAATATAAATAGTATTTAATCTTAATATTGAATGTCAATTAAGATATTAAAGTTCATTATAATTTGACCTAAAATTTCATGATCATACATCTAAATTATGCACATTGATTAAACAATAAATTTTAACCTCAGCAGTTTCAAAACAAGGACACTTTTTATTAAACGCATCATTATGTAAGGGCTTCTTACCTGTTGTGAAAAATATTATATTTTATTATTAGTTTTGTGATGAATATTAACAAGACATTCTTTGTTTCTTACTTCTAACAATTTAACCTTGTTAAGTTTCTATTGCATAATGTATATCCTATCACCTTTTCTTAACCTGACAAGATGTAGAATGTTCTTTTGAAATGGATAGAGAGACTCCAACGATAGATATTTTAATTCAAACAACTATTTATTGATATATGTTGTAAAACAAATACTTTTCAAGTCACGGAAAGATATGTGTTTAGATCTCACATTTCAAATCTTCCTTTCTTTTTATTTATTATTTAAGTATTTTTTTTCTTTGTTGATATATATCAACAAAGAAAAATGTGAAAAACAATACAAAACAACTTTAAAAATAGATCAATATTTTTTTATAAAAAGAAATAATAAAAAGATAACTTTTTTTATTAAAAATAAATAGATGTATTAACATGTTAAATATGTACGAGGAAATAGTAAAACACATATATTACATTACATGTTATGTATTGAGGTTTGAGTAAAATATGATAATGTATTTATATAAGAGTTGAAACACTTCTGAACTGTTTTCTTTTAATTTAATTTATTTTTTACTGTTAAAAAAAATTAATTTATAACTTTCTTTTTATCTTTATTAGTGAATACAGCTCATGATTCCTGAAAAAGAACTCATTTTGTACTTACTTTCTTATTTTGTATTTTGTACTTACTGTTTTACTATATACTCATTTTGTACTTTACTTGATTCTTTTGAAAAACAAGTAAAGAAAATATGTAATGGATATCCATAATGAATGAACTTTCCTTATTTTTTCTCTAAAACGAATAAGGAATTACTATGTATCTTTTGTTCTTATTCATGTGGGGACAAATGAATACGCTATGCTCATTATTTATATTCTGTTTTGAAGATTGATTTTCTCCCTTCCTTCACCAGCCTTTGTTTTGACATCAAGGTGTGGCATCAAATTATGTGGGGATGATAACTCTTAGCAGAAGGCATCCCAAATGAAACAAATATTATTGGTTTGCCAACACCACCTGTCACATTTTCATTTGTTTCAGACTCTATGATCAAATCCTGATTAATATAGTGCAACCCAAATTTAATATTTGATTATTTAACTCCTTATAGATTGTTTTGATTTTGCAATTAATTAAAAACACTCTTTATATTGTTAATTAATATCTATATATAGATTTTATTAAATTTTTATTTTATTTAATTTCATAATTTTTTAATTAATAAAATATATGTACTAGAAATAGCCTTCTATGATTTGAGTAGTGTATATTTATCATAATGCTAATGCCATGACAAATATATATATAGTTTTTAGGTAACATATCATGGTTTGATTGACAAGACGTATTAAATAAAGCTAAATATAAATAAGTTTTTTCTCAATTTAAATTCTATCTTTTATATTTCTAATTTTGTGGTTTCTCTGACAAAATATATGTTTTTGTTTTCATTGATATTTGATATTTTTCTTTTTAAACTCTAGTTAAGTTTTGAATATGTTTGTAAAATTTATTCAATAAGAATTTTTGGAAGGAAAAAAGAAGAAAAAAATATAATAAAGTTTATATAAACTAAAATTAACTTAGGTACAAATTGATTTTTTTTTTATAAAATTTATATAAAATAAATTTAATAAAATGATTTATCCATTAATTAATTAAAACTTACTAGAAAATGATTAAAGATGATAATAAATAACAACTTTTTTCACGGTTTTACAATTACTTTTTATAATGTAAATGTTATATTCGACTTGGTTTGAAAGGAATGGATAAGAAAATTAGAAGTGATGAGATTATATATATATAAAAGTATTATTATTAATCGCTCTCTTTTTCTCTTAGAAAAAGAAAAAAAAGTAGAATTTCTATAATATTTTTTTCTTTTCTTTCTCTTCAGTTATCTATTTTTCATCTAAACCAACGAAACAATGTCACAACTTTCATAATGATTTTATGTTCCCCAACAATGATTTTCCTGCAAGTATAGGATATATGTAATATTATCTTCAATATAGTTACTTGATTATGTTAGAACTAGTATATAGGACGATTAAAGTTTTAGTTTCATTTATAAAAAAGTAAAATGTTAATTAAGTATATTGTTGGAAAATTTAGTGAGTATATTTAAGTTCATATTGAGAAAAGAATTCCATGTAAATATAGCAAGTGGCATTAGAAGTCATGACTGAATTAACAAGAGTATCATATTCGTGATCCATTGATGAACCTTTATATGTATATATATAGATCATTGTGTGTGAATGAAAAGTGAAGAAGTGGAAGCAGAAGATAAAAGTTGTAGTTTCTTTGTTATATAAGGATGCAGAAGGAACAAGTTTGGACAGATTTATCACTAAGTTCACCCCCCTTGGAAAGGAAAAAGAATGAGAGTTCAACATGTTACAAGAAGCCGTGGAAGATAAGTAAAGTGTTGACGAAGAGCGACATTGGGAGACTGAGCAGGCTCTTGCTGCGGGCAGATGAGGTGGAGAAGTTCATGCTGCCCGTGCTGGGTTTGCATGCGCAAAGAGAGGTGCAAAATGGAACGGGCAGCCCGGTCAGCGTGTGGGACGTTGACACCATGTCCATGCACCAGCTCATTCTGAAGCGTTGGAAGTCTTCCGGTAACTTTGTCCTCAATGGAGGATGGAGCCGTGACTTTGTTCGGAGAAGAGGCTTGGTCAAAGGCGATCAAATTCGACTTCTCTGGGATTCCTTCAAACGCTGCTTTCACTTCTCTGTGCTCAAACCACTTCACTGCCCAACTGTGTCTTAGATATGTTGAAGTTTAAATATTTCATAAATAAATTTCGAGATATCATGTTTCCAACTACTATATTTTAAGTTAATAATGGGTAACGATATTATAACTATTGTGTGTTTCATCTTGGATTTTGATTAATTTATGTTTATGATCCGTTCTAAGTTATTCTTTTATCTTTAATCTTGTTTTGATTGAGTGAGTAATTTATTTGACTTGTTTAAAATGTTAAATTATATTGCAATGGATTAAATAACTTTTCATTGTTAAAATATTCTGAAGCCTGTTGGGATAATAAGGAAAAATATTTTAATGGATTATAACTATCAAAAACTCAAATTAATAGTTTTAGAGAAGAATTAAACTATTTCAAGAGTTAACATTGAATAAGTATGAGGTTCATCTTAAACTATAATTGAAATTATACCAAGGGGATTGGCGGAGTGAATCCTATTTAGCTAATCAAGCATTATGCAAAAAATAAAGGTTAAAGCTGAAAACAAAACATAAAAAAAAAAATTAAAACTCAATAAAAGTTAAAACACATTTAAAAAGGTTGTGACAAATGGAGAAATTTAAAGTATGCCAGTCACAACAGTTCAATAATTTACTTAAAGAGTAATATTTATATAATACTTTAGAAGTAAATAGTATTAGATTGTATTTTCCTGTTTTAATAGAGACATTATGCACTTTACTCTATATTTAATATTGGGAAGAAATTAGTAAATAACGTAACAGGAATTTGTAAGTAGTAGGATGCCAAGAGGAGCTATAAAACCAAATATTTTGAATTTGTATTGGTGGAATTAGGTATAGAATGCTGTAATTGTAAACACAGACGTGGTAAAGAGTGTAAATGTGCCAATTGTAAGTCTGACTATTTGTCTGGGCGTAAAGTTTCGAGACACTTTATTGTTGATATATGAATTAGTGTATCTTAAAATATTTCATTTTATTTAATTTTTTTTAGTTGTTAAAAAAAATTGTATAAGTAATAAAAAATAGGAAATAATACTTGTTATCATTTGTAATTAATAAAACTGTTAAGAAATTATAAAGAAGAAATAAATGTCTCTCAGTATGAGATAAACTAATATAAACTACGCGTTCAATACTTTATTTATTATTTGAGTGATTTATTTGTTATCCTTTTAAAAGTCTTCAAAAAATTGTTTATGAACTAGATTTTTAAACTCATTAAACAATGTCCAACGCCTAATTGATTTAAACTTCCAAACATTTTTTAAATATTTTCTATTCTCTATTCAACAACTCTTTTTTTAATTAAGTGTCCCTTTCGAAGATATAGGAAAAGTCATTTACCATTATTAAAGCCAACATAAATGAAAGTAACAATAATAAAAATAAAAACAATTATAATATCCAAAACAATTACCTTATCTTCATGTCTTGGAACAACATCTCTCTCCAAATCTTGGTTCCCAAACTTGAGGAACATCAATATATTTGATGAGGCACAAGAAAAGATGACTTGGGATATTTAGAAGATATATATAAAAATAGCACGATTAAACATCAAGGTTTGATTTCTCTAATAAGATAGTCACTGCATGCATAATATTAACCAATTGAGTACAAGTATTCGATCTCACAGTACTAATAGCGTAGGTTTTCCTAGATTTATGTTTCAAATCATACACACACATCAAAGGGCAGTATAGTAACTGGATTTTATCACATACCAAATTCTCTGAACAGTATTGCATAACGTGTACAAAATTCTCCATGGTAGAAGAGGAGACTATAAAAAGAATTTCAAAAACTGAAGACTAGGTATACCTGAAAAAGGGTGAATCAATTGATAGCTCAACAATTGAGGAATCTTTTACTCCCAATGCACATGACTAAGATAAGTTAATCAGTTTAGCAAGAATGATTTGGCACCAAGTAGTGTAATAAAAGAAAATTACTAATATAATTAAGGTGGAACTTACAACTGCACTAGTTTGTTGCCAAAGCAGGTCTAGAGGACCACGAAGGATGCGATTTAGATGGGCAAAGGCGACACCTCCATGTGTTACAAACAAGAAGAATGTTCCAACTTGATGTAACTTCATATTTCTTTAAAACTCTTTTCTTTTTTGACACAGTGATGTTAAAGTTGAAGTATAAAACTTGATGTATATCAATATTATTGGTTGACACAAGTCGATTAACTCATTCTTTATGATACTGCATAATGTACCAAAAGGGAACAATATACCAGCATCATTGGGTATGGTTAAGGATCTATATAAGTCAAAACAAAAAAAAATTATTACAAAAGCTCATGTGTTACACTTCCAAAAGAATTTAGTGATTAATGATATCAAGACTTTTGGTTAAGTTAGCTCACCACTTTGTTATTATTATGATAATGGAGAGTCCCTCTAATTCTATATGAGTTGGGGTAGACACATGGTAGTAATGCAAATGTGTGTAAAAAAAATGTTAAAATACAAAACTTCATGTTTATAATAAATATTGGTTAACAAAATTGTAGATTTTGGTAAAATCGGTATAAAAGTTGTGTAGGTATTGTAGTCGTAACTCGGTTATACTTTATTGCAAGAGAGTTGAAAAAATTGATTTTGTGGCAGGGAACTGATGTATATAGACTGCATAAAGCTGCATAATTGTTAATTTATCCAATACTAAAGGGTGGTTGTTGGAAAGGATTGTTATATGATGTTTGGTTTTTTTTTTTTTTTTTAGTGGGTTAGAACATTTTTAATTCTTGTAAAGGGTAGCAATAATCTGAATGGGTAGAGGCAATCTCAGATGTTTGTAATCGTTTGTAATTTTTTGATTCTATTATTTATAAATGCTTTCAGTGAAAGTGATGTAGATATGTTGTTTTGCTTATAGGTTAGAATATCTTAATTGTTCTATATTTATTTGTTTTTTTATTGTTGACAAAAAAATTGTTTAACTTATTATCTTATAGTACTTCAAATTGTATCATATCAAAACACCTTGCTTACATCCTAAAAGCAAAATAAAACTGAAAAAGAGTGTTATTTGACTCAAATCCAGTTTTTATTATGACTTGAGAGGAAAACCGACATAGGGTTTAAGAAGAAATGGAAAGTGAAAAGTGATGAGAGATGAGTGGAAAGGAATAGAGCATTGACCTTAAAAGAAAGAGTGCATGGTGGGGGTTTTGGAACATCACGACTATAAAACGAAACTGTTAGAACTACACCAAGAAAGGAAACATGAATAAGAAAATCAATAAAGAAGAAACTGTAAATATGTAAATCAAGAAAAATAAAAGAAATGTAAAATATTAAAAAATGAAAAAATATTTAAGTAAAAAATAAAAAATATTTAAGTAAAAAATGAAGTTAGCGTATAGATTTACAATATACTATATGAAAGTATAGGTTTATAATAACTCTATTAACAATAAAAAAAAAATATTTACTTGATCGTACGTAGAATCTACAAAAGATTAACAATAAAATGTTAAAAGGTTGCCCATATACACTTTTAAAGGATATTATATAGAAAGCACGTATAAATTTAAGAGAAAACACATATATAATATTGTAATATTAAAATAATGTAATTATTACAATTACGTCTAACATAATTCAAAATTTGAAATCAATCAACATATGTTTGATCTGAAATTTTGTTATTACGAATATATTTGACCTTAAGTTTAAGTATGTTTTGATTTTGATAATACATTCACGCCAATATATTTGTTTGAACTATAGTGTTTTAAATCAAACTAGATTAGTTCCACATTTTAAAAGTGTTTTATTAGAAAACTAACTGTATACAAAAGCATGATTTTTTATGATGACTCCATGGTGTTAATTTGATCACACGTTTTCTATAATTGGAACTTCTTTAGTAAAATTGTAATATTCTCTCTTAGGCATGCCACTTTGGAAAAGTAGCAAGAGGCTTTACCTATTGAGTTGCAGAGACTGCCCCTCTTGGGCACATTAATTTCTTAAAATAGCTCATATAGTTTTAATTAAAAAATAATAAGGTGGAGTAGTTTATTTGGTCAATTTGTGTTAGAAAAACTAATTACTTTTCACTGAATGATGTAATATTATATTATCACCTTATTCACAGATAGTTTTATCTCTTATTATGATGTTTAAGATGAGTTTAATCTCTTAATATTGAGAAAAATAAATTCTTTAAGTATATCTTATTATTTGAAGATATTAGGTAGGATGTCTTGGTTTAAAAAAAAATGTAATATTATTTTTACTTGAAAAAGACCAATGCTTCATTTTAAAATGACAACTAAAGCTAATGGTTGCACATTTTTGGGCCTATAGATAGGTAATGCTGATGGGTTTTCTTTTTCGTTACATTTTTTTTTACTAAACCTTAAATATATACGATTATAATTGTCAAAATCTATGGCTATATTTTTTGATCATTATTAAAAGAAATTAATTAGAGTATGTATTATCTCTTCCGCCTTTCATTTTATAATATTTTTGGGCCTGTAGATAGGTAATGCTGATGTATTTTTTTTTCTTCCACTTTTTCGCTAAACCTTAAATATATATGATTATAATCGTCAAATCTTTGGCTATATTATATGATCATTATTAAAAAAAAAAGACTGAACAATTAGAGTATTTATTATCTCTTCCACATATATTTATCATTTAAGTTGAAGGTGAGAATTTTAAAAAACTTTATACATATTTTATTTTAAGACATATAACTTTATTTAGCAAATTAATATAATCTCACATCATTACCTCCTATTCTATTAAGGAGATAAAAGTTCTAAAAAGATAAATTTGAGTAGAATGAATAAAATGAAATGTGGAGTCACATTGTTTACATTCTAAGTGACTCTGTTTTAAGTAACTTTCAATTTTTCACTTCCCAAACATAAATTTGAGTATTGAATATTAAACCAAAATGAAACTTTTTAAATAGTTTATGTTAACATCAAGAACATGTCTCGTTATTTCATAACCTGTCATACTGATCTAAGACTACAACAGCCTCTCCTCTAGTCTCAACTTGCATCATTACTGAATAAAGCTCCAAGTCAATGCAATTGATCTATAACGTGCAAATTTGTCCCACTCTACCACAAGGTATATATATTTTTATGATGTCTAAATCTTTCTGTAAAATTCTAAATTTGACATAATATTTTATTTTATATTGTGGTTATTGAAATTATTTAGTTTACTGTTTTTTTCACCGAACAAGTAACAGAAAAAGAAAGAAGCAACTTTCTGACAGGTCTCAAGGAGAATTATGTTTATTGAAAACAACTCCTATATGCATATCATGGTGTTCTTTCAGCAGCAGGACAAGAGCTTAGAAAGTAGTTGTCATAGCTGGTTAGCAGTAACAATTCTGCATCTTGCAGAAATGGGTGGACCAATGGAGCATGTGATCAAATTTTAAGCATTTAGTTATATGTGTATGCAAAAGAATACTATTGTTGGAGACTTCACAGTTCAAAGTGAACCCCAAGAGCACAACAATGTGAGTTGTTACATAAATAACAACATACCCAGATTTAAGAATATATTTAATCAAATTTTGAAGGAGAGTTAACCTTAACCCTTTGTCTATTAATGAATTATAAAAAAAATTATAATATATTTTAAGAATCTCAAACAGACATTTAAAGGTTGATTTTTAATGAATAACTTCAATATAAACTCATAATGATTACCGATACTTGAATTTCTTATAAAAATTCATAGGAAGAATATAGGAAATTCCCAGCCATAATACAGACATTTTCCCCAACAGAGATAACAGTTGTCAAACAATATATTTCCTGATGTTAAACCAATATTAAGTTCAATATCAATATCAATATTAACAGTATGTTATCTCAAATACATTAGTGTAAATAACTTATTGATCATCTCAAATATCTTCATGTCCTAAAACCAAACAGTTAAACACAGTATATGAATTTAGTCTATCATTCTCAAACATTTAATTCATAATTAAGTTTCAATTGGTATAATATAAATTGTTAAATTAAGGCCTAATATAAGTTAAAAATAGATCTCCCTACCAGTCCTAAATCAAATTGGAAAAACTTAATGTAATAGTTTAGTCCAAACAAAATATATACTTTTAGACTATTAATTTTTTAAATACACTCCTTATTTAATATATATATACCACAAATTATGTGATAAATGCAATCTTTTAAACCCCAACTTTTTGTACTTTTTCTATGAAATAATGTATTTGCTAAGTATTTACTTTTTAATACTTATTAAGACTACAAATAAAAATATTGATACATAAAATTAGAAAAGAGACCTTATTTAAGCTTTTTAAGAATTAAATAGCCTACCTTAATTTTTCTAGGACCAAAGCAATCGTTCTATCTTTAATTCATCAACCATGTTTATATTTGTACATGATTAATTAAAATTTAAAGCAACATCTCAATTCCCAAATGCAATTTATTACATAAAAGATGATTATTAGAATAAGTGAAGGAGAGAGATAAGCAATTTGGTAAACAAACTGTTGTAATAAACATTTTCAAAACTCAGTCAAAAGTTAAAGAATAAAAGAGCAAAATTTTGAGCATCGGATTCTTGTCACTCACTTTTTTGTCACATTCTTCTGTGTCCCTGATAATTAAGATTACAAAACCTAACTAGAAAGTAGTATAACTATTTTTTTCTTGATATCACATTAGTTTAGCGAATGTTCTCCACCTGAAACTCTGCCATATGCAATTTTACAAATGTCAGCAGCACTAAGATTAAATTGGAAATTGAAAATCAGACACAGCTCCCAAAATTAGTAGACAGCAACACTACAATTGGGTGTTTTGAGTCATTCAATAAATACAATACTAACCATTTTAGCATCTCGATGAATTTAAAAACAAAAGCAAATATACATAGTTCCAGCATTTGCAATTATGTACGTGTCTTCTCTGCTGAAGGTCCATAATAAAGAAATAGAAGGGGTGAGGAACAGACCATGAATACTACTGTTTCGGATAGCTACAAATGAAGGAGGCTTTGGTCATATGACCAAGCTACAAACCGAGGTAGAGCTACAGACAAACACAAACTTAACCTTCACACACTGTTTATGTCTTCATCATGCCATAACTTCTTTAGAATAATGAGGATAAAATTTTGAATTCACTAGGTACATAATCTAGGTAACTCTAAGTTTATAACCTCATAACTGATCTTTGAATTTGTTAAAAATAGAGCTATACTCATTCTATAAAAAAAAATTACAAGCAAGCACACATTATGTGAGAAGACTCCTCACTATTAGAATATCATTATACACAATGTTATTCTTTCATATGAAAAAAAAAAAATCTACACACCCATATTATAATATTAGCCAGTATATTTTATTAATAATTAGTATATCTCCCTTGTAGAATAAGGGAAATGGATTCTTTATGCTTTGTCTCTAGATAATTTTAAAAAATAAAAATAATGTTCAATACTATCTTTTATTTACATTACTTTTAATCAGTTTTCTTGTAATTAGGGCACATAAACTATGTGGAGAGTGATGATCATCAAGTGTATCAAATTTAATGTATGTTAAAAACTGATCCAATGTGAAGTTTAAAGTACTAAATCTCAAATTTAATGTTTTTAAACCACATAATTGGGTATAGTTGTTTTGAATTATATATAACATAATATTCACAAATTAAATTTTATAGTTTATATATCTTATTTAAATGATATTATTTTTAATAAAAATAAATATAATCTATAAAAAAACCTAGTGCACTGTAAGGTGAACCATCAGTATATGTTTTATTTTATTTTACTTTATACATAAAGTGTTATATTATTCCCCACATATTATTATGATTTTTGAATGATCATTGTTGCGTGATAACAGCCAAGAGGAATGTGAACTATTTGACGTAACTGAATAAATATGATTTAAATTTGACCAACATGATTGATTGGACAGTACAGACCATAGCTTTCGAAAGATCTAACACAATTTACTGTATATTGGTAAAAAAGAAACTGTACTTGCTTTCTTTTCTATTTTTCTAAATTGAATTTAGTCTCAAAATCCAATCATTACAATACTGCTCAATAGGGTTTTCTTCACTATGTTAAATACCATGTTTAAAAAAAATTAGGTTAAATATTTAAGTTGTTTTCTAAAAACAAAAATCTTACATTTGGCTTTTTTGTCTCAAAACATGTGTTTCTTGGTTAAGTAATGGGTATTCAAACACCTACAAATTCAAGGAACTTTTCTGCACAACTGAAAAATGCTACGAACTCAAAATTGCTTGTTACAATTCAACTAGTTGGACAAATAACAATTGTAGAAATTAAAAAATAAAAATAATTATTCTCTATTCTTACCAACCAATTAAGAGAGAACAAATTATATAATTATTCATATAATTAAGAGAAACAATAAGAGATAAAAGAGAAATAAAATAAAAATATGAATATAATAATTAATGTAATCATTAGATTTAAAAATATGCTTCCTAAGATGTTGTATAAATGATGTAACTCGTTTTGAATCAGTTTATAAAAATATATAAAACTCATAAAAAAAAGTTATTACAGTAATCTTTACATTTTATAAAACTTTAATATTTTTTGTTACTTTATGAAGAAAATATTAGATAAAAATTAAGATTTCTAGTATTTTAAATAAATAAGAAAATATTTTTGAAAAAAACTTATAGTCATTCCAGTATAATTAAATTCATTTATAACTCTCAATTTTGTAGTTGACTTGCATATATCAAAAATATAATAAATACTTAAATTTAATAATTATACTATACTTATTATATATTGAAATGTATTAATATTGTTAATTTAAATGTAAAAAATAAATAAGATTTTTCATGATTAGATATAACTTTTATAAAAAAAATGTTGGATTTTATTAAGTTTATTACTCAACTCAAAAAAATAATGTTCTATTTTGAAACTTTTGAGACTGTAGAAATTTTATCAGCATTCTTGTAATATAGGAATGCAAGAACAACATTTGTTGCAAGCTTATTTTGACCATTAAGCAGCTTCAATTTTTTTAATGACTTATTCATTGTGATGAGCTACATTGTGAATAATAATACATTAAATATATTATATGTAACATTAAATATTTTTTTTCTTTTACATATCATTTTAAGAATTGGATTTACTTATCTCTTTTTGAACAGTGTATTTTTTCTTAAATTTGTCTAAAGTATAAAGTAATAGGAAACAGATAGTCTATCTAGAGTTGACAATGTTAGCTTTAGAGAATTTATTGAAGAAAAACAGGTTTAGCTCTTTATCCAAGAGATAACTTAATGTGACTTGTGCTTTGAAGATAAATATTCTTGAAAAACAAAAGTAATGACCATTCTCTGTAGTATAAAATAAGCATGCATATGTTTTTGTGTAGTACGAGGCTGACTAGTTTAAATTTATGTGCTTATTGTTTGAGCATATTCATGTTTTATCATACATAAATTAAGATTGTATAGTGTTGTATGATCTATCTATTAGATGGAATACTTGCATTGAATAAACTATGATTTTTCAGATAAAGAATGATCATGTTTTATACTTAGTTGTTTTCAACATTTAATCAAAATCATAAATGTTGGGTTTTTCCTTAATAATAACTCAACACAAATTCAAATTTTTGAACTACTTAATCAATTCTCACTTCTTTATCATCAAAGCAAATATTGGAAGAATTCTTTTATCAAGACACTTGTCACAACATTGACCTTTCCTAAAATGTACATTAATTAAAAATCATAGTCTTTCAATAACTTCATTCATTCCCTTTGTATTATGTTTAATGTTTATGATAAAACAAGTGCTGCTCGTTGATACATCAAACTTGGTACCATAAAGATAATGTCTCCTATCTTAAAAAAACTGTACTTGCTAACTCCATGTCATTAGATGGATAATTTTTACAAATCCTCAACTTCATTGAATCATAAGCTAATACTTTCCTTTTCTGCATCAAATACATATAACTCAATCGTTGGTAAGATGCATCACGATAAATCTTAAAAGGTTTTCTTATATCAGGAATACCAACACTAATCACTGGTCAACCTCTTCTTTAACTTCAAAAAATTTCCTCATACATGTCTACTCAGAAAAAATATTGATCCTGAATTTTGATTGAGTTAAAAAATTCATTATCTTGAAAAATCCCTCAATGAATATCTTATAATAGCCAACTAGACCCTAAAAAATTTCATCTCTAATATTATCTTAAAACACTCCTTTGTAGCACTGTCTTTATTATAAAAAGATTTGCTAAAACTCTTTGAGTTTGTCACATGTCTTAAAGAATTTCATTTTAATCATTCAAAATTCAAACTTAAACAATTCGATATACAATTGTTTCCATTTCAAAACATCCAACACTATTTTAAAATGCTTCTCATGAGTACAAGAAAATATTAAATTGTGAGATATAACCAAAAACTTGTCTAAAAATGAACAAAAATCTTGTTTATGTAGTTCATAAACAGAGGAGGAACGTTCTTCATTTAAAAAGACATTACTATATAATCATAATGGTCGTATTTAACTCACAAAGTCATCTTTTGTATATTATTTCATTAAAATATGATAATATCTTAATTTGAAGTATGTCTTTAAAAACACAACCGCCTCCTTCTCACCCCATTTCTATGTAACTGATTCATAAAATTACTCAAAGGTTTAAAATTATTTAGTTACATCCTGGGTTTTAAATTGATTCAAAAACTCAAGAAAATTTATCATGTAAATATAAACCTAATTTTTTTGTGCTTGGTTTGGATTTGTTGATTGAATTTTAGTTGAAATGTGAATATAAACCTAACACCAATAAAATGAAATATGAAAAACCATTTACAATAAAAAAAATAAAAGTTAAACTCTTTTTAAATTAATTTTCCTTTCACATACCCAAGAAAAATATAGAAAAATAGTACTTGTTAGAAAGCAGGTAAGTGAGATACAAATATTTTTCAGTTACTGATCTTAGAAGGAAGAGCTTTGATTTACACATTTCAACTTTATAATATAGAGAAAAGATTATTGTCCTTAGGTGTATGATACTTAAACTTCAGTTTTATATTAATGCGTAAAACTGTACGCTTTTATAAATACATATTCTATATTTTAATTTTATAACTAGAGCCTTGCACTTCAATTTTATTTAAAAAGATGGTTAAAATTTTATGTTTTCTTTACATCTTTTGTTATATTGAGATTGAGATTAAAATATCAAATGAAATGTACCATAATAATTTTTTTAAACGATTCTCGAAATTTTGGACTCATATGAAATAGTTCACTTTATTATGTTTATTCACACATTTTAACAATCCCATGTCGGTTAAATGATACTATTTGCATTACCAGTTTCTTTGTACAAAATCATTCATATAAGAGGGAATAAAAAAAACTGGACTTCATAAATTTTTTATAAACTTGATAGTTAATTTTATTTAAAAATTAATTAGTTATTTTTAGAAGATTAGTTTTTTAGTTATATTCTTGTTGATTAATTTTCCAATTAGTACACGTGCCCGTAACAGTGCTCCCCTTCTTTCATTTATAAGAATAGTACAAATAATTGCACACAGAGCAGAATTCATTTTGGGAAAACTAAATTCTGATCTCTTCTTTTAATTAATGAGAATCAAATATCCTCTATTAACCAAAAAATTTAGAGTTCGATTTATGGACAAGAATTTTTGAGGAGTTAAATTCTGTTTTGTAAACCCTAAAGTTGGTAAGAATAAAACATGGTCTGTAAAGAAAAAACAGAATCATAGTGGAATTTATGGGCAACCCAATTTCAGAAAAACTAAAGTTTGACATCACAGAATGAATTATATTTAATGTGAGATGAATTTATAAGATAATTTAGAGTGAGATTAGTTTTTAGAAGGAGAAGAAGAAGAAGAATTATGTATGTATTTATAGAAACATACTATTTAGTTGTAAAGTGGTAAGGACATTTGGTCAAATGTAAAAGTGGAGACCTTAATAAATGAGGGGTATGACATGGTGGAGAGTGCTCAGATGACTGAGGGCAAAAATTGTTAGTATGCACAGACAGTACACATTGGTGGGCTGTCTTCCCGCCATTAAAACCACTCTGCTCTTTCCACCACACCATTCATTTCTGTCACTGTTTCTTCTCTCTCCTCTCATTTTTCTTTTATTTTCTCTCTCTCTCACTCTCTCACTCTCTCCAACCTCTTCTATAAATATATATATATGCTCTTTCTTGTGTTTTCGCTAGGGTTCTCTTCACCATATAAAAAAAAATAATGAAAAAGAAAGTGGTGAGTAAGAAAGAAATCAACATCAACCAGTTGACATAAGCAAGTAGCTAGCTGCTAGCACAGGGGCAGAGGGCTCAACTCATAAATATCCATCTTCCAAGGCTTTTCATTTTTCATTCATTCATCATCTTAAGAGTGAAGGGAGAGAGAGAAGGAGAGAGGAGAATAATTTGAAGACATGGTGAGAGAGAGAGACATGATGGGCACATACTCATCATCAAGAGGGTGTGGTGGGGGAGACATGAATGAGAAACCTGCATGGCTAGAGAGGTTGATGGCTGAGACATTCTTTGGTGGTTGTGGGGTCCACGAGGATCGCAGGAAGAACGAGAAGAACGTCTTTTGCTTGCACTGTTGCCTTAGCATCTGCCCCCACTGCCTCTCTTCCCACCGTTCTCACCCTCTACTCCAGGTATTATATTATTATATTCTACTATACTACTACATGCCAATTCTCATCATAATTTCATTCAATTACCCTTTTGCTTTTAATCCAAAAAAGCTTCCATTTTTGCTGCTACCATGGTGCCTCCTTCCCTTTTTTCTTCTGCTTTTCAACTTGTAGCCTTCAAATTTCAAGAGGGCAAGTGGAGATTGTTCACGTGATGGTCTTTTTGTTTGCAAGTTCCTTTTTTTTTTTTTTTTTTTTTTTTTT
>Ga0099825_1003547_pt1 | contig 20739 bp, 8 predicted proteins | sample SiratroredBW_FD_76838 | JGI IMG/M metagenome (GOLD analysis project Ga0099825, IMG submission 76838) | Root nodule microbial communities of legume samples collected from California, USA - Siratro red BW | ecosystem: Host-associated > Plants > Roots > Nodule | place: USA: California | collected... | reverse complement strand
AAAAATAAAAATATATAAATAATATAAAATAATATATATATATATATATATATATATATATATATATATATATATATATATATATATATATATATTATTTTTATATATTTTTTGTAATGATTTAGTAAAAAGTATTTATTTTATAAAAAGTTAATTATATTAATAATCTGATTATATTAATATGTTAAAGAAAAAGACGTTACCTCCCTGCATAGCTTATGGATCCTCTTACCATATTTTTTTTTTTGTCTCTCTTACTTTGGATAAATATGAAATACATTTTATATTTCTAAAAATTGATTATATTTATTTTTGTATAAAATTATTAGATGGCTGCAAATATATAATTATTTTCAAATTATTTTCGTAACCTAAATTGGTTGGAAGAGAGTTAGTTGGCAGTTAAAGGAAAGGAAGGTGAATGTACGTGGTGACCACGCTACCTTAAATCATAACTGACATCACCTGTAAGGTAAAGTGTTCTCATTCAATCTTCAATATCTCACTCAAAGTTATTTTTTATTGTTTTAGTTATTAAATATTCAATGCTGGTTATAAATTCAAATTAAGTAATGTATAAAAAAAACTTTTATAATGTAACCGCATATACCAATAAGAAATAATTAATTGAATTAAATTATTGAATTTTTAAAATGACATTTTCAACGTACTAAATTATTACTTTTATTTTTTCTTTATAAAGAAATACACATATTCGTAGTATTTAATAGAAAAAAATAAGGAAAATAAATTCAATGTTTGATAGAAACTACTTATTGCTTCTTAAGTATCCTTCAGGGTTCGTTTATATAAATCAATAATGCAGTATTTTTTAATTTTAATAAAATATTTATAAGATATTCTGTTTTCTCTTTTTAATTTTTATATTGTAATAAATACATGTATGTAAAATTAATTAATTAATTAAATATCAAGTGAATGATAATAGTATAAAATGACAAAATAATATATATATATATATATATATATATATATATATTTAAGATTCTATAAGAAGGAACATAGTAAATATAAAATACCTTATAAAAAATTTATAAAAAAATAACGCCTTATAATTATTTTAAACTTGTAATTTATTTTTTCCTTCAAAAAAGATTTTAATTATTGTAAAATATTTATCATTATACAAAATACAAAATATTAGTACTCTCTGTATGAATATCTTTTTACATGTTTTTTTTTTTTGGTATTAATATGCTCACTCTTAAATACTTAAATATATCAACAAACACATTTTAAGTTATTTTAAAAAGTTTGTGGAAGCATTATTTTATCACAATAATTTATGTGATTGATAAATCTGAAAAGATAGATAACAATATGAGACGAATGAAATACATTAGGTTATCAGAGTCCTTGATACAAAACTTAGGGAAAAAGGAAAGTATGTTGAATAGATTATTCACTTTATTATTGATAGACGCGCGATACAGAACATATATAACGTGGTGGTCAAGTTATGAGACGAAACACTTAGTAATATAAAATATTCGGTGTAGGATTAGAAGCATTTAATGAAATGTATTTATTAAGATAAAAAAAAGAGTGAAATTACTGTGTTTGATTCTATTAACACTAAGAGGTTTCAGACATGGCTTTCTTGTGAGTTTTTTAAAGTTCCCCAATTTCTTTTCCAGTGAAGCATGGTCCAATGGAAAAATGGTATGGAAAAAAATCCACACACTCACATGCAATACCCAAGAATGATTCATTCACCGGAATAGTATAAGGGACTGAAGTTTCCAGAACTTTAATTGAAATTGAAATCGTGTAAAATTATAAGGATTGTCTTGAATCATTAAAAAAAAAAAAAAACTATATGAACACCCAGATTAAGTCAACCTATTAAAACAACATCTTAATCTCTAACCTAATAAATCATTGGTGTTAAAAACTATAGTATTTTGACCAAACTGTGGATCATGTAGAACAAATCTAGAATTATTCACCGGAAATACATTTTTTTGTAATTTTTTAATTCTTTAGCTAGTTTGTGAGAACCTTGATTCTAACAAAACCATATTAACAAATTCCATGTACATGGATCAGCACCAACCCTAGAAAGATTTAATTACAATGGAAAAACGTTAACAAGAGAAGGATTGAAATTTGAACCTGTCTCAAGAACGTCACCAACAAAAAGTGAACATATTTACACAAAGGAAACTATCCTATTTCCAACCCATAATTGGGAAATAGGAGAAGAAACCCCAAAAAGAAAAACAGAAACAGGTTATATCAGAAAATCAATCTTCACCAGCTTTTCTGGTGGCCATGTTTGCCACTGGAATAAGCCTTGAAATCACCACTTCTTGGAGATGCTAACTCTTCAGGATTATTCACCATCTTCACGTCATTCAACCATCCCCAAACATAATCTCTCTTCTTCCAATTCATCACCGATTTCCTTGGCTTTGAACTATCACAATAACATTCACTCAACGTGGGAACCACATACCACACAACACAAGTGCAAAGTGTTGCAACGGATCTCCCAAACACAATCAAAAATACCAAAATCAAAATCACAACCGCTGGCACGTAGAAAGAAGGCCACTTCAACATATTCCAAGAAAAGCTCAAATTCTTCTTCTTATGAGATTCCAACTTCTTGTGTTGTTGCTTCCTTTCTTCCACGGTTGCTTCTTCAGCTGACTTCTCCAATTGCTCCGAGAAAGATGTCAAGTGTCTTATTCTGAGTTCTTCACTCTTGTGTTTCTTGTTCTGATCCTTGTTTTTCATTTTAACCACTATGGGAACGAAATCATCGTTGCTTGAATACGCAAACCGAACCAGAGATATCTCCTGAGGACTCGTTTGAGAGTAAAGCTTTTGCCTTCTCGCGTCAAGATCAGCCAAAAGTGCTGAAAACTTATCTAAGCCTCGATCCGAGTAAGGGTTGTTGTTTCTACTTTCTTTCTTTCTCTTGGACCTCTTGGGGCTTGAACATGCTGCAACATCTTCTTCTTGGTGCTGGAAACTGCCACAGACAAAATGGTTCAACATGTGTGAAAAGAACAACAAAGGTGGTTTTTTTTTTTTTCTGTTAACGTTGTTGGGCGGAGTTTTCTGAGGGTTTAAGATTATTGGGAAACAAAGAGAAGATGAATGGAGAAATATATATCGATCGTGGTTAAGACTATGACTTGACTGGATCCAATCAAATAATAATGAAGCACAACACGCCTTAGGGTCAAATCAAACATTTTGAAATTTAATATTGCAAGAGTTTCCTATGTGGCTATCTTAATCTTTGACTTATGAGAGAGAGAGAGAGAGAGAAAAAAAAAAAAAATTGCTTCATTGCTTAGGCTATTCTTTCAAACAGTATTATGAAAAGAATTTTAGGTTATAAATTATAGACAAGTTGTTTCTTCTTTCAAATTTAAAATATAGATACTTGTCGAGGAGGGTGTTGATTAATTGAAGAAGTCTTTGTCATTCACTACTGACACCAAATTGGACAACATCCCCTTCAATATTTTTTTGTTTAATCAATATCAGATATATGAATTATTAAGGACATTTTAAATAGTAATAGAAAATTATAAAGAATAAAATTAACTTTATCATAAATTTATATTAGTGTATGCATAACTTTATTTACAAAGATTATTTATATCGCTTCTCCTAATTTTTTTTTATTTTAAATTTATATATAAAGTAATTTTAGTTTACAAATAAATATTTTTCTTTTATTTTTTTGAAAACGTTTATGGATATATACTTTTCCGAATATGTCTAGGTTGAATTTTTAGAAGGAAATTGGGTTGATTGAGATGGAATGTGAAACTGCGGCAGCAAAGAAAAAACAAGAAAGCAATCGTTATTTACAATGCTTGCTTCTGTTGGTCACACGAAGTTTCCAAATTAATCAATATATAAATACAAAGTACTGCTATTTCAACTTTTTTAATTTTAATTGATACATAAAAGTCTATTCAAAGACTTCCTTGATAAAAAAGTCTACTCCTAATATGACAATATTTAAATTAGATCTTTTGTTTAGAAGTTTCATATAAATTAAAAGTTACTTTCATTAAACTATAACATTATTGCATTTTGAATCTCATACATGGTTACTAATGACGCACCTACTTGATCATTAGATGTCTCATGCAAATTCATTAATTGTTTGTTTAAGTTATAAAATTAATTATTAATCAAATTGGTGAATTTATAATTGATAAAAGGGCTTCAAAAAAAGTATGTACATCCAAAATCTACATATTAATAATTGTAGTAAATATTTTTATTTTTAATGTAAGGATAAAGGGCATTAATAATCCTATTAGAAAATTAGTAGTTAAAGTTGTAGTGCACATTAATTTTGTTATATATAATGAATATGCATGAAAACTAGTCCATACTCTGACTAAAAAATATAATTACTAAAAAAATGTATTTTAATTACTAAAGTTTACAGAAGATACCTTTGTTATTTTATGTTTCCCCTATTATTTATAAAATTATTTTGAAATGAAGTAAATGATGTAGTTAGAAACATTCTCAAACCTGTAGAAAATCAGTTCCCTGAAATTTGCTACTATTCAATAATATTCACGGGCTGGGAACTTACACGGTAATCATTTGACATGTTCAATGTCAAAACTTGACATTTTCCTATTTTTTACATTCGTCAAGAAATGTGTGGCTCTGAAGCATCCTCATCACGCATTTTCGTGACAGTGAACCGCATTAATTTAACATGTTTATGGAAACTATCAATCCATGACTTCTGGTGGAAGAAGGGTGCACCTGACCATAAGATAGCGTAATGCATTCGCGCAGCATTTCAACTGCTATGATGTCATTTTAATTATTCAAATTATAAACAACTACTATAGTCTCTCTTTTTATAAAATGTAATTTTCATTTCAGCCCTTTGTGGTATTAATAGATATCCCAGTTCCCAACTATACGCTTGATGCGATAATTAAGATGAAATGACTTAAAAAACAACCAAAACTCTCATTCAGAAATCTAAGCTAAAGGATTATAATATTATACAGTCAGCCAAATCTGGAACGTTTTTTTAGGCACATGCTATCAGTGGAGTTCACCATGGCTTCACAGGTACGCAAAACAACCACTAAGCAACGCAACAGGGAATGGAGAAAGTAAAATTGCTCTCACCAATGTATCATTTTCTTTCATTGGTTCACATTTCCCCATCATTCATTATCATCGATATTTTCATCATCCTTCATATACTTCTCTTGCACTGCTGCAACTGTAGATTGCTGAGTTAAGGGAAGCATCAGAATTAAAAGAGGTCAAAGGAGAATAAGCAATAGCATTGATACATCCATGATTATCAGAACACTGGTTAAGACTACAGCATTAGAATTCTCAAAAGCAACTTAGAGACTATTGTTCCATTCCCTTTCAATATCCATCCATCTTCATGGAGATGGTAAGTCTTCTCACAGCATCATTGAAGACGTGGATTGATCACACAAGTGATTGTATAAAAAACATCCACATTTGGCATCAATAATGCAAGGTTATGTTCTAATGGGTTTGAGAGCAATGTCATAATCTCTATATATCAAATACAAATATGTAATAAATCCTCAAAGGAATAATGGCAAAATGTGCCCACTTACCTGCACAAAGTTACAGAGCTAATTATGATTTTCAAATCGTCTAAAAGATTGGTCATTAATGCTCCCATGAACAACTGATTTATAAAATAGGGTAATTTTTCCTCCAACCAGAACATTTCCAAAGAGTTTTTACATGAATCTTCTACTACTAATGCATTGAATCTAGATTCCACAATAATTTAGTTAACATGTTCCCCAAAGGAAAGACAACTATTGTGTTTATAATGTATATGACACCACTCACGATCACTGTTATTATAGGCTGCTAAGAATCATTAAAAAACAGTATATGCATTGGAAAACAATGAACAAAGGTAGTCCTGTTATGCAATAGTGAAAGTTATGGTACTTTCTATAGTAAATCATCTCAACTGTTCAGAATTCAGAATAGATGATGAAAAAAGGATATCTATAATAATCCCAATCAACAGGACCAACTGCAATCTTGCTAAATTCAACTGCACTTGCTTCTATACCGGTAAATATGTACCCATTGCATTTGTCTATCAGCTTCACTAAATTCCCTACACTCTCTTTGTCCTGAAAAGGGAAATTCTGATTTAGGATTCAAAACATTTGATGCAAACAGATGAAAATAATGGACATACTTAGTTTACCTGAATATCTAAGGTTGTAAAACTCACAAGACTGAAGTTCTCAATAACTTCACATAGTTCCTTTGTGAGCTTTCTGCAAATACCATTAAGATAAATACTACTCAGAATAACAACAAATGTCAATCTTAAGGATGAATTGGAGAACAGAAGAAGATGATCAACAAGAAAGAGTTAAGTATGATGTATTCTCACAAAACAATTTCTGACACATGTAAACCTTGATCACAATTTCCAACATTTTATTCACTTTTTAAGGCTAACATTTAAAACGTACTCGGAATAATGAAATATAAACCGAGGAATTTGATTAATCCACCCACGTTGGTCTATTTCAACATCTGGACAGATTGAATCCTAGCCCATTATAGACATTGCAAGTGGGGCAAATGAATGAATGATTCAATTGATGCATATTTTTTCTTCTTTCTTTTAAACAAAAATTGTTGCACGTTTGTCATTATAAGTTGCCACACGTTGAAAAAAAAAGAGAATAAAATGATGAAGAAGATAAATGAAACAAGAGAGGCTGCTAAATAGTATATTTATTTGAATGCAACTTAAGTTTTAAATACATTTAGAATATAACTAAGAGATCATATCCCATAATTCTAGCAACCACTACTAATAACTTGACAAAAAAATAGGAAACAGCACATTCCAGGTAAAAAAATATTTTAACATATTCAAACTAAAACAACTCTGAAAACTTTTCTAAAAATCTGCACCAACCAAAAGGGCACATTCTCAACACTCCTTCTTGCCTTGGAGGCTGCAACTCCTAGTTTCTTCCTTAGAAATTTAAAAACGAATCATGCTTCAAAAAGAGCTTAATTTTGTATAACTCGTGTAGGAATTCTATTTTGAATAAACACAACTGTATTTGCAGCTTCAGCCCAAAACTTCTTTGGTAATTGCTTTTGATAAAGCATACACCTGGCCATTTCCATGATTGATCTATTTTTCTTTTCACTCACTCCATTTTGTTGAGCCCTCCAACTACTCTCGGGAAATGGTTTCCTTCCCAAATTTACAAGCTTCACATTCAGCCACCTTTTCTGTCAAATAAGGAACTCCACGGACTAGATGATTTTTCAGCATGTAGTTCATCCGTTAATGATAGAAACGACTCGGCCTTTTATGCCAAAGATTGATTGAGCTTGCTGTAACTAGAAATGCAGCCTGCTCCTCCTTCATTGGATCAAATGAAAAGCTCTTGCTCCTCATTTTTACCTTGAACATTTCAAGGTTTTTTGGATCTTTAATTATGCAGCTCTTTAATTTCTCGCTTCCAACATTTGAACGGTGGGTGACCCATTTTTCCACAATACTGTCAAGGAAGCGACCAGATGTGAAGTGCAATAAGTGCAATTGGATTGGAGATGAAGTTGTAATTTGCAAAGCAAATATCCAACAAGTTGTAGCTGATGTGGAAAATGCACAAGAGGATGAAGACCAACTCTTTGTTGCTACTTGTTTCTCTAGCAGCAATTCAAGTGAATCTTGGTTGATAGATAGTGGTTGCACCAACCACATGACCTATGACAGTTTCATGTGTTTGGACGACACTGAAGTCAAAATCGGGAATGGTGAACAAATTTCAGTAAAAGGCAAAGGATCCGTAGCTATAACAAGCTACACAGGTACAAAAACAGCCTCTCTGATGTTTTATATGTATCTGAAATTAATCGAAACTTGCTTAGTGTTGGACAGCTGCTTGAGAAAGGGTTCAAACTTATCTTTGAAGATAAGAACTGCATAATTAAAGATCCAAGAACCTTGAAATGTTCAAGGTAAAAATGAGGAGCGAGAGCTTTTCATTTGATCCAATGAAGGAGGAGCAGGCTGCATTTCTAGTTACAGCAAGCTCAATTGATCTTTGGCATAAAAGGCCGAGTCGTTTCTATCATTCACGGATGAACTACATGCTAAAAAATCATCTAGTCCGAACTACATGCTAAAAAATCATCTAGTCCGTGGAGTTCCTTATTTGACAGAAAAGGTGGCTGAATGTGAAGCTTGTAAATTTAGGAAGCAAACAAGGAAACCATTTCCCGAAAGTAGTTGAAGGGCTCAACAAAATGGAGTGAGTGAAAAGAAAAATAGATCAATCATGGAAATGGCTAGGTGTATGCTTTATCAAAAGCAATTACCAAAGAAGTTTTGGGCTGAAGCTGCAAATACAGTTGTGTTTTTTCAAAATAGAATTCCTACACGAGCTATACAAAATCAAACTCTTTTTGAAGCATGGTTTGTTTTTAAATTTCTAAGGAAGAAACTAGGAGTTTGCAGCCTCCAAAGCAAGGAGTGTTGAGAATGTGCCTTGTTTTTTTTTTTTTTTTTGCTGCTGTCATTATCACTTAAAATAACCAACACTACAATCAATGGAGCACCCTAATGAGAAATTATATATTCAATGTTGATGTATGAATATTATGTTAGACCAGTAACTCTACCAAAGAGGGAACTGTTGACAGAAGCACTAGAATTTAAAATCTGTCTTTACTCCTTTTCGTCTAATATGTAGTACACAGAAACAATTTTAAAACAATGTAGCTTTGCAACGATTCAGTATGGCCTTAATGGCCAGGGTAGACAAGATATAGCAAGATGCAATAGGTCTCTTTGGATAAATTGTTCTCCACAAGCATTTCTAGGAGAAGAAAGTAAGAAGCAAAAAAAAAAAAAATGAGCTTCCAGAAACTAAATTTTTACATTGTTAATCCAAACAGAACTAATGTTAAATTCTGCATCTAAGAAAGAAAACAGTTCAAAATTATCAACAAAACATCAAAATACCGTTAGAAACAAAAGCTGGCTAGCAGTCAAAGAATCACCATATCACATCACACCTGTACTTAGCAGAGCGAGGATCTTGATCAAGATGGTATTGTAAATAAGACAAGTCTTGCACGTCTGTATAGAAATCAAGGTTAAAGGCTGCAACAATCAAACATAAAGTCAGCATATAAATCTGTCACTGTAACCAGAAAAAAGTAAAATAGACCTAAAGTCTAATATCTGAAAATGAGTAATGACTGCACCTAGCTTTCCGTAGCTCTCAATTAAATCAATTTTAGACAAGACATTTATGTGAGGGAGTTCTAGATGTAGCATTGTGGACAAGGATAAAAGCAATGCGCTAATATACTTCCCAGGGTCACTGCAAAGATGGGCATCAATCAAATGCACTGCAGTTAACTGCATAGAATAAACATATAAATGAGTTCATAAAATAACATACGATTTGACACCAGTAAGGCGTAACGAACAGTACTATACCCGTAGGTTCAATTTCTTTATGAGCTTCATGATGACATTCTTGGCATTTGAATGAAGAAAAAAGAGCTCAACTTGGCCAGGAAAATCAAAGAGTAGGTAGTGATCTGAAATGTAAATACTGCCAGGTTACTCTAAGTGTGTTGTTAACTGAAGTAGGGTCTATATAAGAACAATTTTGGAATTGAAAGTTTGATTATTTAGCCTGTACATCTAGTAATTAAGGCACAATAATGCTCTTACCTTTCAGAAGAGGTTCCAATTTTGCTTCCAACCAGTCGATATTTTTCTCAAGATAATCCATGCAATACACAAGACCTGCTTGTACAAGACAAGAAAAACTTCTGAATACATATACAGCAAGGCACCAATACATTAGAGAAGCTGGTGTCACACACCATTGCACACTAAGTAACTTGTTTAACTTCTGGTCATAAATTTACACAGAATAATCAAGAAAACCATCAGCTCATGTCTATACTTTCAGCAGTCCAATACACACAGTAATTGTAAAGGAAAATTTCTTAAAATAAATAACTAGTTTCAACAAAAAAAGGAAGTGGCTTACCCCCATTTGGACCAAGCGAATGTTCCACCATTACATCACTTAGTTTCACAAGATCCTCTATGTTCACAGCACATTCATAGCTATATTCTTCATTAGGGGAAACCATAACAATTGAACTATACAACTAAAATGGGACACATCAATAGAACTATACAACTAAGATGTGTACTTTCGAGAACAACAATGTAAAAGAGAAAGTGGAAAGGATACGGCAATGAATCATTAGCGGGATCCAAATTGATAACAGCAACCTTCCTAAATTCCAAAGCAACGCAAGGCAAATACAATACCCCAAATTAATAAAAAAAACCTACAATCAGCATAATAAGAAATAATTATATATCTAATAATATCCCTTTAGAGAGCAAGGCTTACCTTCCAATGAGTCTTAGAAACTGAGACATGCCATTGCAGTAAGTTGTTTTGCCAGAGCCAGGAGGCCCAACTACTATTTGCCCAAACACCATTTTCCTTCCTTCCTTGTGGTCAAATGCTATCTCCCTATATGATAATAAGTCGAATCAAACCTTGTAAAAGGACAAAGCAGAATCTGAATAGCTGATTTATGTTAACTCAAGGATTCCAACAACCATAAGAGTTCGGAATATTTATGTAAAACCATAAGGACTCCAAATATATTTATGTAACTGAGAGAAAATATGTTTTAAATTGTAATATTTTACTAAAATGATAAAATAAGAAGTATCTCTGAGAAGAAAAACTCTGAACAGCCCAAACAAAGACCGACGCACCTCTAACAGTAGTGTCACTGTCGGCGAAGACCGACGACGATGAAGGCAATCGACGGTGATGCAATCGTCGGAAATAGCAACAACGCAACGTGAGTGTTGTGATGGCTGGCAATTACGACGCGAGCGTTATAATGGGTACGCTGTGATGGTCGGCGACACAGTCGAGCAGGTAGAAAAAAATAAAGACAACACCATGTATGACTTGGAAATGGATATATTAAAATGAATTGTAAATTAAGATTTGAAATTTAAATTTAAAAAAAAAAAAAAAGTGTTTCTTTGAAGAAAAGGAGGAAGGGGCATTCCGAGAATCGAACTCGGGACCTCTCGCACCCAAAGCGAGAATCATACCACTAGACCAAATGCCCTTCTTATTAAATTGTAACAAATTAGTATAAACCATACTTTGCTAGATTGGATGCAAACTCTGGAGTTGCACAGTGTGGGACAGTAACATATTAAATACAAGCTGTCGTCATAATTTGAGTGTTACTGAAGATTGCACACACACACCAAACCCATCATTGTAGGTACTTTATGCTAAATCATACACCCTGATGGTGATCCCGCATCTTTTCCATACACAAATAAAATCGCCAATGCAATATATCATAGCATATTTCACTCCTCCACCTCATACTCCAAATGGTAAACGTAAAAGTAGTGCAACTTAAGAAAATTCAGGTGCCTATACAGTTATAAGTTACCTAAGGGTTGCATTGGAATGCCTTCATCCCTTGTAACTCAAGAAAGATCTGAGATACTGTTTGAAAAGTGGGATTCGACAATGAAAGCAAACCAGCTGGATGTTGAACAACGCAGTGCCATGGAAACCCACGTTACAAAGTAGCTTTCATATGTAATACGTATATTAATGATCTTATATCTGTATCATCAATAAAAGAATTCTATGTGTAACTATTTATCATCCTTTATATCTTGATAATTGTTTTTGGTTTATAATAGATTTGACTTTTTTAATTATATTGATTTTTTTTTTCATAACCATAAAAAATGCGGACACAGGTGGGATAGCTGTATTCTTACTGGTTTTATGTAATCTTAATTAGTCAATTAAGGACTTAGTTGGAGACTTCTGGCTATTCTATAATTTAATTGAATTATACAATAATATATAGAAAGGATTTTGCAAAAGATTTAGGTCAAACGCCAGTGAGTTATGATCGGTAGGGTCATGGTCTCCACCAATCTTGCATTATATCTGAAATAATGATTCTGCATCTTCCAAACTTCATAAAGTAGTAATTATACAAATTTAATGATGATGGTAGAAAACAAAAATCCCCATACCACTGTAATTGGAAGTTACTGATGTATGTACTTGGCACAAAAGTTAAAGTTCAACTTCTTTGTTGCGTACAAATTATGTTATTGTGGTTGTTTCTTGTCTTTTATGTGACGCATTTAACTTAGACAGTTGAAGAAATTAAAAATGTGTAGGAGAAAACGTGAGTTAGGTGGTTAAAATATTAGACAAAATGATTGCGAATGACAGTATATTTGTTGGGGTGTCTGCTTTTGTCTCCTGCCTCCCACATTTCACCACCCCCTTTATCCTTATCTCTTCTTCTTCATCGTTTTGCTCTTCCCCTTACCAAGAAAAATCTACTTAAGCCACACACAGGGATCATATAGCTTGGTTGCACCTTGCTAAGGGGAGAAAATAGGGAAATATGGCATTTGCAGGAACAACTCAGAAGTGCATGGCTTGTGACAAAACAGTTTATCTGGTTGATAAGTTGACTGCGGATAATCGAGTGTTCCACAAGGCTTGCTTCAGATGCCACCACTGCAAAGGAACCCTCAAGGTCAGTCTCTTCTAACCAACCTCTTTGGATTTGTATCTACTGATATATGACTCTAGTTCAGATCTTTCTGTCCCTGGATCTGGTGTCTCTTGTTCATAATTTGAACAAACGAGAGCCATCAATTTCAGCACTTGCTTAATTCGGTGTTTTCATAATTATACATTTTCATCCCAAGACACTTCCTGTCAGAACTCTTGCCAGTTTCTGATATTATCACAATTTCAATGTTTTCGATCATTTCTTCTAATTTTCTTTCCAAAAGCTTATAGTTATATTGCTAAATCTATCTATTGCTCACATTTATTTTATTTTCCTTTTTTTAGTTTGTTCAGATATGTGGATCTAACTCTGCCTTCTCCCTTTCATTTGTTTTTAATCTAAAACTAAAATTGATCTGGAAATCTTTAGTTTTTATATGATTCTCAGGATGTTGTGCTAATTTTCCTGGCAATGTGTATTGATTTTTGTAAAGTTTACTGATTCAAGGCGTGTAATTAGATTTAATTTTTATGAAATATTCTGATTTGGTAATGTATTTGCAGCTTAGCAACTATAACTCTTTTGAGGGAGTTCTTTACTGCAAGCCACACTTCGATCAACTGTTCAAAAGAACTGGTAGTCTTGAGAAAAGCTTCGAAGGTAGTAACAAAGGATCCAAAATCCAATTATTCAAGGCCTCGCTATTTTTTTCTTCTGGAGTCACTTATCTTTATTTCCTTTTGGCTGATCAGGGACACCAAAAATTGCTAAACCAGAGAAGACTGGTGAAGAGGTAACCAATCTTAATCTTGATGCTTACTAATGCACAATAAAAACAGGTTAACACACTCTGTTAAACACAAATTTTACTATTGATCAAAATTTATTGAAAGTTATATAATTTAGTAGATTCATTTCTTAATGAATCTAATCTATAATAAATGTAAATCAGTAATAAAAAATATTTTAGAAAATCAGTTCTTGGCTCTCGCAACATGTTAGTTACCTAGCATTTATCTAATTTTGGGCTGTGTCTGATCAGAAACCTGCAGCAATCAAAGTCTTGAATAAGTTTGGTGGAACCAGAGATAAATGTGCTGGTTGTCAGAAAACAGTGTATCCCACTGAAAAGGTAACAACACCACCTTAAATTTCATCAGACATTCTAGTGCCACCATTCATAAGTGCAAAGAATCCATAGCACCTTGTTATGCCAAGTGCTAAAATTTTCATTCTATTTCAGGAAGGGATATTAAGTTGTATATATTTTGAAATGGTGTAGGTCACTGTGAATGGAACTCCTTATCACAAGAGTTGTTTCAAATGCACTCATGGAGGGTGTGTTATTAGTCCCTCCAACTACATTGCACACGATGGCAAACTCTACTGCAAGCACCACCACATCCAACTGATCAAGGAGAAGGGAAATTTAAGCCAGCTTGAAGGTGACCATGAGAAGAGTGCAATTCAAGAGAAAACCAACGGTGAAGTAGTTGCAGCTGAGACATGAAATGAAATGAAATGCTGGACTTGTGACAGAGTCTGAGAATGAATATTCCCTTCCTCAAGTTCCATATTTCTGTATATCATGTGTTTATGCTATATCTCTCTCATGCTTTACCATTAGTACTGAGTCCAGAACACTCTTCAAAAATATCATATTCTGTTGGGTGGGGTGTGTGGAAATCCTTCATTTTGTTTCTGTTGTGAGTTGTGGATACAAAAATGAGATATCAATGGCATTCCATTCTGAATTTGCTTCAGAAGCCAGTGCTGCAGAATTTCTTAAAACTTTCTCTATGTATTCATATTGCTACAGATAAAGCATCCTAATCTCCAAATTTCGCTTCCCACTTACCATTTGTCACCAAAATCTTCAATGAATGAAACTAATAATTCTATTTCAACTCCGTTTAACATATGCAAAAGCCTGTGGATTCTAGGATAGTCTTGGTAAAACCAGGACCAGTTTTGTCAAAAAATAAAATAAAAAAATTGTCAATGTTTCGGTTTTTATATTTTTTGTTATTCTTTCCCTCGTATATTTTAAATAATCAAGTTCTCTTGTTACCTTTAGATGTAAGTTTTGATTAGAAATTCAAGTTTCATTTAAGTCTTCCATTAAGTAAAATTTTTAACAAATAATATATAAAAGAGAAGACCGATAAAATTATTATTTTATTGTTTTGAGATAATATTATTATCTCTAATATGTTGAAGATTGTTAGTGATGGAAATATAGTTAATTAAGATATATTTGTAAGCAGTAATTCACCAGAACTAAGCAATATTTTCTTTTAGCGTGTTTTTTCTTCTGAGAAAGATCTTTCAGAAAATTAAACCAAGATCTTGAAAGTAGATAAAGATTAAGTTTAAAAAATGGTGATTTTCTTTTTATCAGTGACATACAAAACTTATGTTTTTTTAAATGAATTGTTGTAGTTTTTGGATGCGGATTTCGGGTCTGGTGCATTGAATTATGTTACATCCTTATATTGTTGTAAATTTGTATAGATTTTTTCTCTTGTAGATTTCGTGACTCATGGTTTCTTATAGTTTTCTTCAATTATGACTAATTTATTTAAGTGGGGTAGTTGTTGTTTTGCTTTGAAGTGTTTTATAACTTATTTTTTTATTTAATTCATTTCTATTTATGCATTGCTTGTAATTATTTTTATTTTTTGTTCTTATTTATTTTAATATTTAACAATATGCTGATATTTTTGTTCCTTTATATTTTTATTACTTAATTTAAATAATACATTATTTTTTTATATTTTTAGTCCGAATATTTGAATGACATAAGTGGATAGTTTGAGGTGAGTGAGGAAGTATGTCTAGCTCAGATTGAGGGGTATTTTAATTTTTTTATTGGAAATGTCTTTTTATACTCGGTCTTGGCATGCTCCTTTGTACCTATAAAGTTTCTTTTCTACTCTAAAAGTTTCTTTTGGTGAACGGTCTTCAAAATCAGTTTGAGTATTGAGATTATTTTTTACAATATGGATTAAATCTTTGAGTCAAATATTTCTTTCTTTTTAGTTGGAGGGAGGAGTGTAATTGTAAAGATATTTTGACAATCAAATCAATAGATATATGAGTAAAGATAAAGAGATAATCTCGTTACTTGTTGAGATACTCCTCTATTTAGAGAGATAGTTGTTAGCTCTAGTATTCCTTAAGACCCACTATTATTGGCTTCTTTAGTTGAATGGTTTTGACTAATTGCTATGTTTTTTTATTCATTCCTTATATTTTATATTTCTATTATTTAAATTATTTCCAATGCATAATAGTATATTATTACTTTATTTTTTATTTATTTCTAATTATGCACTGATTATCATTATTTAATTTTATTCTAATAATATATTGATTCTTTTTATTTTTTTTCATTGTTATTACTTAGTTTACTTTCAAAAATATATTGGTTCTTTCATTTCTTTAATTTTATTATTTAATTATTTACTTGTAACATGTTATTTTTAATTCATTAATTTATTTATATTTTTATTCCTTAATTTATTTGTATTTTTGTTGTTTAATCTGTTTTCAGTAATACATCGGTTCATTTTTTATGTTTATTTTGGTTAAAATTATTTATTATGATATATTTATCCACATCCAATTAACTATTAAGTTATTGCTTCAATTTTTATTTTTTTATTACATAAAATATTTTAAATATTATTTTTTTATGATTCAATAAACTTATATAAATAAAGAAGATGAAAAGTAAATAAATTTTAACTCAACAAACTTATATAAAAACTAAATTATATACTGTAATACTATCTTGGTATTTTGGTAATGGGGAATAGACATTAGATAATCTTAAATTTGAACCTACAGATGTTTTATTTGAAAAACACTAATTTGAAGAATTTAGATATTTACTTAGTTATTTTCTTAAACCCGTATGATCTCTTTACCTTCCATTCTACAGTGTACTAACTATGGTTTTTCCGAAACAATGTACTCATCTTCGACATGATCTCATAAACTCATAATATGCTTCCAAAGTTCAATTGACATATTATAAAGCATCTAGTATAGTTTTAAGAAACATTAATTATAAATAAATGTTAATATATGTCATACATTGTCTTAATCTACCATTTATACATATAATCTAAATAAATATTAAGGTAAAGTATAATGACGAGGATGATGAAGTAAGTATGTAACTTCTTTTCATCCAAGTTTCTTGAATTAAAATTTATTTAACTTTTATCTTCTTTATTTGTATAATTTTGTAATCATAAATAATAATATTTAAAATAGTTTATATAATACAAAATAAAAAAAATAATTAAAATAAGAACTTTAAGTAGATAATTGAAAGTCGATTATTCTATCATGTATAATCATTTTACATGAAAGAAACACAAAAGTAATGGATCACTATATCATTATAAACAAATTAAATAAAAAAATATAAATAAATTAAGACATTAAAAAAAACATAATATATTACAAGTCAATAATTAAGTAACAAAAACTTTAAAAATAAAAGCATTAATATACAAGTAAATTATATCATAAAACTATAAAATAATAAAAACAACAATAACCATAAAAGTAAATTAAATAATATAAAAATAAAAATAATTAGTGCGTATGAAGATAAATTAAATAAAAAAAGTAAAATAGTAGATTATGCAAAAATAAATAAAATATCAATAATCATATGTAAGCTTATTAAAATTAATTAAATACAGTTTAATTTTATTCTTCTCGTCTTTCTCTTTTAGTAATGAAACTATGAGAATTTGATATAAGTTCGAGATTTAATAATAATAATAATAATATATTTTATAGTTATTTTATAATATTTAAGGAACTTAACAACATGTTAATTCATAATATTACAAACCCGTATATTCATGCAATCTAACGATATACTTTTTTGATAATCTTTTTTTGTTTTTCTTAAAATAGTCAGTACTTTTAATATGTATTTCGTTTATAGTTTATTTACACTTCAACATGTACTTTATTTAATTTTGTCTATATATATATATATATATATATATATATTTGTTGGTGATGGGTGAATGCTGATAAAAATAAAACAAAGTTCACTCTAATGGAAACGCGCTTTCATTTTAATTACTTTGTAATGGTGTATACAGACACTTTTGGTTGTTTTAACATGCATGCGTCATATGGAAAATTTATCAAATCAGAATCTGTGGTCATCGTATTGAAAAAACTGAAAAAAAAAGGAAAAAAGTGGTGACAATCAATGAATTTTTGAATGTTTAGAATTCACGTAATTATCAAATGTAGTTATTAAATGTAACGTTGGATGTTGGCGTTTTGGTTTAATTCAAGTTTTTATTAAATGGTTATCTGAATTAAATATAAAAATTAAATGTATTTTTTGTTTCGTTGGATTTTAGTTTATTATAAAATTTGAACTAAAATAAATTGTGATTCAATTCACTTTTTTTATTTTTTACCATTAAATATTTAAATATTTTAAAATTACAAAACATTCTTTTAAAATGTTAAATATTTTACAATAAAATTTCTCAAATTAAAAATGTGCTATACCTTTTTAAGATTATTATTATATTCATGATTTTAATTTGATCTAAATATTGATAAATCAATTATTTGTTTGTATGAAGAAGTTAAAGCTTTTAGTCTTAGACAAAAAAAAGCGAAACATTGTCAAAAGTTTCACTTTTAAAGTAATACTTGAAAGTAAACCTCATTGTATATTTCCTCAATGAAAATTAATTCTTAGATTTCATATTTGTAGTGATAATAAATAATAGTTTATTAATTTTAGACGAAGATTAAAAAATATAATCAATAATTTGTTAAAAAATGACGTGATGTAATCAGTAATCTCCTGCAAGCTCTATTTGTGTTCTCGCATTCTTTTTTTTAACTTTTTCTTTTTTTAATATATTTTCTCTATATCTTCTTTCTTTAAGAATCTGATCAATTATATAATAAATACAAAATTAGAATTCATTTTTTATCTGTAATTTTTAATTATAATAAGTTGTTATTTATTTTAAAGATTTCTTATTTTTTTTTCATGTTTTGATCATCAACCTTAGGACGAAAAAATTGAAAAAAGTAATAATCTTAATTTATTCTATGATATTAAAACTTTTAGTTATATTTGATTAATTTATTATATATCCTTAGATTTTGAAGTTGTATGACTGTTTAATTTTGTAATTGTCTTGATATTTAATTTTTCAGGATAAGATAGTTTCAATATTGATTATATGTTATTTGAATAAGTATAAATATTAGAATTTGATAGGTTGGTAATTAAGCATTACTTTTATGTATTAAAAAATTTGAATATTGATGGAATGATAGTTTGATATTTTTTATTCCATTAATGATGATAATGATAAAATGTGACTGAGATTGATGTCATATAATTTAGATAATGTATGAGTTGTTACATGATTGTACATTAAGTATGACATGTCTATCTTTTAACATATATATCTAAGTCAAGTAGATTAAGATATCTAGTCAGGTGGTGAAAAATTTATATACCACAAAGACCGCTGGTCATACTGAGTATTAAATGTTTGAACTTATCTTATAGTCTGATAAATGGATAAGGTGTTATTCTTTGGTAAGAGATCTATGTATAACCTTTATGTATGATTTTAATATGAATACTTAAAATAAAATAAATTGTTACAATTCATATATTTGAAATGAGATTAAAATATTCAATATAATGACTCAAATGAAGTTAGTATGAGAATGAAATATGTATGATTGAATGAACTCAAAAAATGAGATAATGAAAAATAAATTAATGTGTGAGTTTTACAAGTAACCTGTATTTTAAAACTTTATATGTCAATTTTTAAATAAATTCAAACTCTTATGAATAACTAATATGATTTTTTTTTTGCATGTATTGAATATATTATAAAAAAAAATGTTAGCTTATTTTATCTTATTGTGAAGTGCAATGATAATAATGCAAGAATATTTGAAAAGATTATAAATTTTTATTTTAAAGTTTATTTTGTAAATAGTTATATTTATACAAATCTATAAGTTTTAAGTGTGTATAAGAAATATTTTATATTTTAAAATATCATAGACCCTTTGGTACATTTATTATCAAGTTAACTATATAGATTACGAGACGTTACATAATTAATTTGTAATCAATATTTCATTAATAAGACCCTTTAAAATTTTCTTAAAACATTGACGTAATTTAAAAAATAAAGTAAACTAATATAAACGTTTTGGCCTCCTTATTATATAGATTACTTAATATTTGTATGAAAAAGCCTTGTCCTCTTTTTGATCCACCTCTTGTTAGCTCAGTCACCGCAAATGTTATTAAATTGTAGTTATATATTAATTTTTATTATTTCCTTTATCATGGTATCAAAATTTGTTTAAAGACTTATACCATACAAATGAAAAATTTGTTTTACCTTCTTCAAATGTACTATCACTTCTACTCCTACTCCTACTGTATCATCTTAAGATGATGAAAACTATCATTGACATTTGTAATTAATGCAGAATGTGAGAAGTCACACAAAAAGTGAAGAATACTAGAATTTGCAAACCACTTATTTTGATATTGCATTATATATGACTACTGGTAAATTGCAAGCAGGAAATTATCATCAACATGTGTAATTAATGCAGAATGAGAGTGTCAAAGTTAAAGTGAAGAAGATTAAAAAGTTGCAAACAATTTTTTTTATATTGAATTATTTCGTTGTTTCAGAAATCAAAGCACCATAGTAAGTAAAAAAAATGGTCGGATTGGAGTATAAAAAAATTATTTCATTCAATGAATAAAAATTCAGATAAATTAACTCAACGTCAATTACTGAAACTAATTACATTATCAATTTTTTTTAGACAGAATAAATTGTCCTTAAACTTCATTCTTTATTGTGTGCGTATATATATATATATATATATATATATATATATATATATATATATATCTATATATATATTTTTTTTTTTTTTAGTGAGATTTTAAAAAAAAAAAAAAAAAAAAATTTGTTTTAAGTTAAAAAAAAAACACCACACAACACACCTACTCACATTGTTTTTTTT
>Ga0099825_1003544_pt1 | contig 20744 bp, 6 predicted proteins | sample SiratroredBW_FD_76838 | JGI IMG/M metagenome (GOLD analysis project Ga0099825, IMG submission 76838) | Root nodule microbial communities of legume samples collected from California, USA - Siratro red BW | ecosystem: Host-associated > Plants > Roots > Nodule | place: USA: California | collected... | reverse complement strand
TATTTTGTTGTTGCGATTATTTGTTATTGCTCCTCACAGGTTCTTGCGAGTCAGGGAAATTATTATCCGCTGCTTATTAACTCTGGTTGAATTGAGCTTTATTGAGTTATATTTCCCATCAGATAGTACAAGATGTCTGTAGTGATTTTCTTAAAGAATATTAAATAGTCCATCCTATATAAAAAATTATAACTTCATGATCCATTATTAGAGTTCACCTAATTTGAAGTTTCAAACTTAAAAGTAAAATATTATTCAGGTGTTTATATTAGACATGATTTACAAAAATTAGTTTTTTGACAATTATTTTTTATGTAAATATTATATGAACTATATAATCAATTTATAGTTGAGAGTTCCACACAAGAAAAAACTTGAGTTATATTATCTGCTTTAATGAATTTCTAACCATAAACATAAATTAAAAATTATTAACACCTTAATTAAATCATATTAAATTTATATTTAACGGTCTAATTGTGTTATAAGATTTTTTTTTTTATTTTAGTCCATTACTTATTTGTGTTGGTAACTATTTTCCTCAGTAGTTAATTAAGCAAGGGATCTTAACTACTAGTTCATATGAATTTCCTCAAAGTGGAGTTAAAAAACAAACCATTGCGTGCTCTACATGACCCACCTTTTCTCATTCTATAAAAGATATTAGACATTCATTAATTGATTTTGAGAATTTCATTAAAATATGAAAAATGATTGCATGTTTAACATTTATCTGTAAACTATTTAAGTTTTTATTCTAAACGATATAATAATTTTACACATTAATTAAAGCGCACACAAATCTTTTTTTAAATTATGTCAATGCATGATAGCACGACAGATTGTATTTCAAGTCAAACTCTGACTTTTAATTATTAAAAGTGGAGTGAAATGTTCAAGTTTAAGGAATCTTTTGCATGTGGATATGTTTAGCATTTAAGTAACATTCTTTTACTTTGAAAACCCTCTTTTGTATTGAAATCTACTTTGTAATTTCTTTATTAAAGAAAACAGCTCTAATTTTTAAAATTGTTTTGAATTTATAAATTTTTAGAAATAATTAATTTAGTCTTAAATATGGCAAATTTTTTATGTTGGCATGATTGATGATTACATTTTCTTACATAATAAAATATTTTAATTTTGTGTGTATCATCAACTAGCCTAATAAATTTTTATTTTCTTTCAAAATATTCACCATGACAACGTTTCGATGGAAAACGTTTAAACAAAGGGACTACACACAAGTTTTTTAAAAAAAAATAAAATAAATTTTAAATATTAAATTTATAACTATAATATTTTATGTTTTCATTGTCTTCTCTAATATGCATTCCCAGGATCTACATTTCGTAACTTTTCCATTTCAACTCTTCATTGGTTTCTTTCTTCTCTTCTTTATGTTTTCTTTCTTCTCCATGTTTTCTTCTTCTACTCTTTTATCTTTATTATTTGTTGACCTATTATTTGCCTTGCTTTTGCAGTCACAAGAAGCAAACCACCTTCAGCCTCCACCCACTCCACTTTTAAGATTCAATCACCACTTTAGTTTGTTGCTTTTTCTTTCCTTTATATCATTTATTATTTTCTTTATTTAAATTTTTCCTGTTTTTAGTTATCAAATGCTAAATTGTTTTTTTATACTATTGGTAAATGTAGACCATAAACATGATTCTAGGTTAATTTTATAATTTATACAAAGAAAAGAAAGACGATGAAGAACTAGAACATGAATCTGACGCATTTATTTTTAATTTAAATACTAATATTCAAAGTATCGATGAAAAAGAACAACCTAGAGTGTCAACTATAAAACAAGTTGTTCAACCCCTACCTCTAAATTGATGATTAAAGAAAAAATAATTGATATTGATATTTAGATATGTGATCTTGGAAAACATCACCAATTTGGAATTCTCCTCTTAATCAGCAAGATGAAATTTGTAAAATAAATATGCAATTTGTACCTCATCAATTTTTGATGCATGTGCATTTACTTTTTTTGTTATGAAAATTATCATTATCGATTTGAAGCTTGTTGGTTTAATACTTTTCTGTAATAAAATATTAATCAGAAATAGTCATTATTTTTCTCTTTCATGTTATATGTTTTTTGAAAAATAAAATATATTTATTCGGAATGGATTTATACATTGAAATCTGAATAGTAAAAAATATTAGAGCATTTTTTGTATCATGTGGGGAAAAAGCCTAATTCACCTCACAAATGTTATAAAGACTTCAAACATTAATCTTTATCATATTTATACAATTTTATCTAAATAAATTTTATAACAAATTTTGAGTAATATAGATTAGGTCTTACAACATTGTTAAAATATATTGTTACATGATAAGATGGTTGACATTTCAAGTTTGTACTTTTAGATGATACAATAAAATAATAAAATCTAGATCTTGAAAATTTAAAACTTTTGACTTTTATAATAAAGGAAATAGGTAATACTTCTTAAATATTTCACCCACATTTTTTAAAAAGAATTTTGATATGTATTTTTTAAAAAAAAGGTGTAAAATGAAATTTCAAGAAGAGATTGACAATAAAAAACTTTATTACTTGTTATGAAGTCCATAATGAATGTAAGAGAAAAAAAATACCCTCGTTTTTTAAATTTGTTGGTAGAATGTATATGTTAATGAATTTTTTTTAATATGATACATGTAAACAATACTACATTATTCATTCTTAAATACAAAATATGTCAATTTTGTTTAATCATGATTTAAATATTTGAAATCAGAATATGATAGAACTAGTAACATATATAGAGAATGAAATATTTTATCAATTTTGATTCTTAAAAAATATCCTTAGGTATATTATTTTATTCGATAGTTATAACTTACTATTTGTTTTAGTTTAAGAGATAATTGACATTTATATTATTTTTCAGAACTTAAATATAACATAATGTAACTGAAATAGCTCACTTTGGTTGCAAATGATGAAATTAAGAAAGAAATGAGAGCTAATTAAATTAACATATTACAAAACTTAGTAATACTATATGGAGTTTCCATTTCAATTCAATTTATAGTCTTTTATGCGTGTATAATGTGTGTGCTTTAGCTTTTGAAGATTTAATTGTCAAAGAATCTAATTTTGCTTAACAAGGTGACACTATCTTTTTCCTTAAAACTTTAATCTTATTAGCTTTTGTTTTTACTCTACATATAAACTTTGTTAATCTTGATAAATTAAATTCTAAAATATTATTCATTTGATATATAACACAAAAATTTTAAATCAAAATAATTTGGAGATTTTGATTGGGATCTACTTAAGAAAAACATATCTTTTTGTCATCATAAAAGAATGATGCCTAATGAAAAAAATATTACTGATAATTTTAGCATCAACATCACTAGAATGATATATAACTTAAACAATATCTAAACTAAAGATAATCATTCATCAAAACACACACTTAATAAGAATTGAATTACTTGTTAGAAAATCGAAAAAAGAAAACAAAAATGAAATAAGAATCAAACCCATATAAAGACATGACACCATTTTCAACCTAAAATAAGTATTAGATTTTTGAGTTTTTTTTTAAATATTATTCAATTTTCTCATTCCTATTTAATAAAAAACTTAAATTCATACTTATATACTTATACAATATTAATAAAAACTCAATTTCTAATAAAAATATAACTAGTTACCAAAAACTCAACTTTTATTAATTTATAAAAATTCTTATAAATAAAAATTCTTTATCATACATGCTCTTTAAAAAGATAATTTACCAATATAATAATAGTCAAATTTTTCTCCAACTTTGGAGAGAGTTAAGAGAATTTAAGTCATAGAAGGATGATATTATGTATCAAATAAAAATTAAACACAGTATGCGGAATTTAAAAAGGTGAAATGATCCTTTTTAAAAAAAAAAAAAAACAGGTCAATATTAAAAAAGAAAAAGTGATGATAGTAGTTTGGGTAGAAGATGCATAATTACAAAGTGATGGTAATGATTCTTGTTGGGTTCACGAAAATTAAGGATTGTTAGCATGGGTTGGTGCACGTGGGAGCAGAGAGAAGGGGCAGTAAAATCCCCCGTGGTTTTCTCTCTACTCTTTTTGGTCTTTATAAACAAAGAAACCACAACCAAAACCCTAACCTAACCTAAGATTGTGCTACAGACAGTGACATCTTTCTTTTGCTCAGTACCACTGCTATTCCTATCCTCACATAATAATATAATACTCCCTCACTTTATTAAAGTCATGCATCATCCCATGCCATGCCATCCATCCATTGCAAGTTTTGTCTGTGTTTCTGTGTCCCTTCTGTTTCTGCACACAAAGATCACTGACATGTTGGGTTCAGTTGGGTGAACCTCTTTCAAGAACTACTTTCCACCCTTTTTTTGCTATCTACAATACTTATAACTAATACTACTAATAATGGTTCTTTTGTGTTTTTCACCAGTTAAAATGAGAGTTTCAATTTTTGTTTAATTTTCAAATAATTAAATATATCATGTTATCAGACATAAAATAAAGATTTTTACTGTTTTGTGACATACTCTAACTCAGTGGAGTGTGTGGACCTGGATATCTAAAGGAGGTAGAATAATTTAAAGCACTATGCCACCAAACAACCTACCTTAATTCTCTCCTTTTTGTATGTATCAGTAAAAAAATCACTAAAACTCTATATAAAAAAAAGAAAGTGAAAATTATTTAATAAACACATTATAATGGTTGTCAAGTTATAACTCTGTAAACAAATTTTACTTTATGTTTTCTAGTAAACAGGATTTTATTCTGTAAAAAAGTTAACTAGTTTAAATATAATATTATTTAGTGTATTGAATTCTAACGTTTTGACCGAAAATGGTTGGTTAAAATGGATTGGATCTTTGTGAGTTGAATCCGAAGAATGTGGAACCCCCTGAATAAAGGGAAATAGAGATAAGGTGAATAGAGAGAGAAAAGTTATTGGTGTAGGTAAGTTTTATTAGATACAATTTTGAAGAGACTAATGTGGTCACTCATGCACTGCAATGCACATACAAGGTAACAAAAATAATAATGATAAAAAATAATTAATAATAATGAAAAATTATCTTGTTTCTTTTTCTCTCTAATCAATGGACATTGTCTCCTCCATTGATTTTGTCTTTTGCTTCTCCATGAACAGCTTTTGCATGTTTCTTTTTTAGTCTTATTAAGCGCCCGCATTCATCGTACCCCCTATCATATGTCCATGTCTCCCTTCCCACACTCTGCTTTTATGTACTCATCTCAATGTCTAAAAGGACCACTATTTACATGCATACATGCATATGCTACTTCAATTTTCAATTCACACAACAGACCCTTTTTGGTGTTTCTTGTTATTTGGAATCAAATTAAACAAATTACTAACTTCTAGAAGCCTATTATATGTCACTTTTTCATCATAAAAGAATTGTTTAGTTTTTAAAGATTAATTTCTTATATCTTGATCTCAAACATAGTTGCCTTTAGAGAAACAAACTTGATGGAAACCAATATATAAATATTAGGTATTGAAATGTTAATAAATGTCAATCTTTTAAAAACTTTAATTTGAAGAACTTGTTTGAGTTTTTGAAAAAAAAAAATTAAAAAAAGAAAACAAGGTTGGGCAAGGATGAGTAGATGGTGCATTAGTGAGTGTCTATGGTATGAAAAGGTGGCCTAGGGTTGCTTAGTTCCAAAAAGCAAAGGGTAGGTGGGTCCATGATAGGGGACAAAGGGTATCCCATGATCACTGACCTGGGATTGGGGCATCACCTACATCTACAACCAAGTGCTTTTGTCAAAGTGAGTTCTGGAAAATCATCAAGCACAAAAATTAAAAAGGAAAAAGGGTGCTCTTACTCATTCATTATCTTTTTGGGATATTAAATACTCGTTTCAGGAAGCATAATTATAGATCAAAGATTTTAGTTCAGCTTTAGATTTGTTTTCAGATCTTTCATTATCACTGAATCCTGATAAGGTTATCTTAATCAGACCAACTGGACCTACTAATCTTGTCTCTCTAACCTTAAAACTTATTAAAAATACTCATCAAATCCTTCTATTAGGTGCTAGAATTCTACCTAAATACATCTACATCTAAATGGGGATGGTAATATATATGGTTTTAAATAATAAAATAAAGTTATTTAAATTAAATAAAAGATAAAAATAATTAAAAATATAAATTTATTTTTTATTAATGATTTATTTTAATATTTACATAAGTTCAAAGACATAATTATTAGACTACTTTTTTATATATTTTTTCAGTTTTGCATAGAAGACATGTTTTTATCTTTTATTGAATTACATTTTTATATATTTCATCATATTGGATGATTTTTCCCATCTTTTCACCTCCCTTCTTCCATGGTAAGAAACAAATAAGCATTAGACCAAATTCTGGGTTTATAAGATTATTCTGCAGCATAAAACTTTTTGGCCAATGACGATTAGACACAGAAACATCCCGTTTTGACAAGAAGTCAAAGAATATTTTTGGGATCTGAGATTAAGTGAATTGAAATTAGGACTAAAATGTAAAGTGTGGTGATAGCTGAGAATAAGAATCAAATAAGCTTCTGGTGATAACATTTATAAATATGGTATATTTTAGACTGATCCTTCATTCTATATAATTTAGTTTCCAGTAAAGGGCTGATTCTCAAAAGTTGATGAGAAATTAATAGTAAGACCTACAATATCCACTACTATGCTTAAAAGTCTAACTACATACACTTGTCTAATTACATCCAGTTAATTTATGTACCAATTAAATGAGAGTAAAAAATTGTTTTGAAAAGGTTAAAAGAAAAGTATATGTTTTCAAAGTTGCAGCCAGAAAATAAAGGTTTAACATTTATATGTCTCTAATTTATTTATTTTTATAAAAAAAGTATTCATTGAAAATATTCAATGGGGAGACACTTATAAAAGCCCAGTATAACATATTATGTTAAACACTTGTGTAAACAAAGATGTTTTTTTTTTTAAATTTTCGCTTTCCCTCAAGCGGTGAATCTATTTATGATTTAAAAGAAATCTTAGTTATTTATGATTGGTTTTGGGGATTAGTTTTCCGTATTGATTGTTTGTTTATATTTAATTAGATTGAGTTTCTATTTTTGGTTGAGGTTAGTAGTATAAATAATCCATTTGTTTTCAAAATTGATATTTATTGTTTTTGGGATATCAATAATGAATGCCTTTCTTGAATTGTGGTACAGAGACTAATTAATTGTTTGAGTTATTAAGAGTGACTTAATTATTAAGTCACTAGTTTATAATTTTATAGATTAAATTATAGGTAACTTATTTATAGAGAAAGTTTGGATTGATAATAGATTCATGATTTTAAAATTTTAGGTTGAAAAGTGATGTTTTAATCTTTTATATAAATTTGCTCAGACTAATTGACATCAAATCTATTTAGTATATCAACTTCGAAAAATCCAATAGCAATATTAGATCATAATATAAAGTCTTTCTTATATCGAAGGTCTTTTTAACAAAATTTTAAATAAATATATCTTATTAAGATAACTAATGATACAAGTAAAGATGATTATTAAAGTATTTATGCTTAAAAATATTTTTGCTTAAAGCAACACGTATCAATAGAAAAGAAATTCATACTTAAAAAAGAGATTATTAAAAATTTAAATGTGAGTTTGAATTCAAAATTGAATAAAAATAAAAAGTTAACTATATATATAGAAAGGATTTATAATCATATTATCTTAAAGTTTTTTATTAAATATTATTTTTGTTAGGTATCTAAATATGAGTTTAAGTCTCACTTTTTATAAAAAGTGTAAAAGTTAAGCAACATATTAGAAAAAAACTCATAAATCTAATATTGTAAGATTTTTAGTTAAGAGTGATATTATTTATTTATATAAGTTTGACTCAGTTCTCATTCTTATTTTATATTTCCGGTATTTATTTCTCAATTTTCTAAACAATTTTTTATACTCTTATATAATAAATACATTATAAAATTTTTAAATATACTAAAATCAAAACACTCTTAATATAATAATGGACATATTATGTATCCTGAATAATTGTTTGCTCTCAATAATATTATCTTTTAACGTTATTTTTCTAGTGTACACAATAAAGTTTTCATTATTAAAGTGAGTGAAATATCTTCCTTTAAATACCACGTTTATAAATCTCTTAAATCAGAACACTAAAAAAAGAGAAATAGACATATCAATACTATCGTTAGCTACAAATAATAAATGTCACGTGAGTATCCATGCATTTGCATTCATAGAGTAAAGTATTGAAAGGAATTATTATTATTATTATTAAAAAAAGTAAAAAATTATATCCAAAATAGAAATAGAGATGTTACCATACATCAACGAGTTGATTGTTAAAAGTCAATTTCAATTGCTACACCGACACATTTAAGACATTTTAAATGTAATTGGCACAATCATATCCAAATTCAAATATCGCATGTTATCACATCATAATTTTTTTCAACCACTAATTCTGTATGAACTTAAATGCATTGCTTGTTTTTGTTCACCTAATTAATATAATAATTAGTAAAAAAGTATGTCAAGAAAAATACCCAACCCCAGTAGAAGTACATAATTTATTTATTTAAGAGTGGGATACAAATTACTACACATTCCAACAACACCCACCTAGGTGATGTTGTTTATCATTATACTTGTTCTATTTTGATCATTTCTAACAAGACTATTGTATAAGTTTTGTTTGAAAAAAAAAAAAAATGAAAGCATGATAAACAGAGAAAGTGTTTAACTTTTTCTTAAAAATAGTTAATATTTTTTAAAAGCAATTAATTTGATATTAGTATTAAAGGAGGTGATTAATTGGGGTGGGATCTGAATGAGGGAAAACAGAGTTGGTAACTTGTCATTTCTTTGGCAAGTTATGGTTTGGAACAGTAAGAAAGGTTATTGAGTTGCATGTGAAGGTAACCCACAAGTGATGGGTCGAGGATGTCGGAAAGTAGTTGTCGAAGGTAAACAGGCACAACCTAGACATCAAGTTTGGTCTCCTTAATGGCCCAAACATGCTCCCTAATCAATTGGAATCTCATCTCAGCCATCAAGATTGCACCCACATACGCCTCACCACTTTCTTTTCTAAGTCTTTTCTACCATGTATACTTGCATCTTAATTATTTCACTATAAATCAACCTTATTCTTTCTTAACATATCTCTACATAAAAAGTTAAAAATAGTATAATTAAGTTTTCTTTAAGTCTCTCACAAATTTAAATACTTTTAATGGAGTTTTTGTTAAAAAATAAATTATTTTATCAAGTGTTTAAAATATTTATATTTTTTAATTGAGTCTATTCAATAGAAGTGACGCGATCGTTTGATTTAGTAGTCTCAACTACAGCACTATCAACTTGGACAATAAAAATATGAAGCTTTGAATCTTCAATTATTTTTATCAAACCAAATTGTTTTTTTGTATTTTCATATAATTGGTTTGATATTTATTTTAATATGTAATTTTACAAGAACAGAATGATATTATTTTTTTAAAGATAATCAGGGTTTTAAAATAATATTAAAATAATATTTTTATTGTTGTTTAAGTTTATGGTATTATACTTGAAACTACAAAATCAAACAGTTATATTACTTTACTTGATGAGAAAAGCAAATGATAAAGACTCGATTAAAAAATATACAAATTTTGAATAATTAAAAAAATATATTTTTTAATACTGACTCAATTGGAAAATATTCAAGTTTATGAAAAACATAAAATTTAACTGTCATTATTTTTATGTAGAAACACGTAATAATGATGATACAAAATAATGGTTATTGTTAGGTATTCAAGTGTGAGTCTAAGTCCCACATTGGATAGAAATATGAGAAAGTTGAGCAACATATAAGAAAGAAAATCCGCAAACCCAATGTCTTAAGGTTTTGGGTTGAAGGTGGTGTCAATTTCCTTATATGAGTTGACTCTTATCTCATTCTTGTGACATCTTCCTGATTTCCCCCCTCGAATTACCTACATTACTTCACTAAACAACAAAAATAATTGCTAAGAACTCAATTGGAAAATATAAAACTTTTATATACTAAATATAACGATACATAAAAAAAAGAGCTTTTTATTAGTAGTGTAAATTTATATTATAACAATTATCGAAATATAAAACGTAAAATGATAATAAAATATGTATTAAAAAGCAATTGCAAATCTAATCTCTTTGATTAATGATTCGCGTCTGTATATCTACCTTTTTTTTATCATGTTATGTTATTTTAATGAATTAAAATTTATATTTATTTTTATTGTTGTGTGTATATATATATATATATATTATGTTATGCGATTATGTTTATTATATATAAAAATAAAACAATCAAATATATTATTAAAAAATACAATTTATTAAACTTATAGAATATATTGTTTATCATATATTGTATTGAAATTATGTTGTAATATATAGAAATAAATATTAAGTTATTTATGCTGTCGTAAATTTATATATACTTCAGTTAACCATTGAATTTTAAGAAGTAGATGAAAGGACTAATGTTTTTTTATGTTAAGATAAAGGTGTGAAATAAAGTGATAATTATTATGCATTTAATATTTGACTTAAATATGTAAGTGAAAAGTATATGGTGTGCTCCTTAATAAAGAGATGAGAATAGTATTTGAATGATAGGTGTAGTACCAGTATTTTGGACTTCTAGTAAGTTGGCTTGAGATACGTATATCCAAATCAATAATAGAAGGGTGAATCTGGGAAGGTGGAGGGTGCAAATGATAATTACGAAAAGAATCCTTTCAAAAACACATTTAAGTTAGCTTACTCTTTATTTTCTTCATTTTATCTTTTCTCATATTTTAGAATCTCATATTGTTCCTCCCTGAAAACCTTCACCTCCAAGCTATATAAGAAATTTTGCAGACTTATTATTTTGAAACTTTTGTTCTACATAAGATTTTTTCCTTTCTTATACTAGTAGAAAAATAATTTTCTACGTTGGTTTTGGAAGATATTTTATGTCGGTTCTGAAATTGACGTAAATATAGATAACGTAGAAAGTTTTGAACATATAATGTCGGTTATGCAACCGATATAATATATACGTCACTACGTCAGTTGAAAATAGAAACCGACATCACATATCTAACTAAAATAACTAAACTACAACATAAGAGGTGGATATTACGTCAGTTAGAGTTGAAACCGATGTAAAAATGTCCTGTATTACATTGGTTGTAACTTATAAAAGTCATTTTTTTTAAATAATGGGTTAATAAATCTCTAATCGATACAAAAAAACACCACAAAAAATTTTAGAATTTTCTAACAAGTATAAATATGTGAAATAAAAGGCTATAATCTAAAAAAATAAGTGAAAATAACAAAAAAATAAAAGACAAATCTTAAACGATAGAATTTTGGAATTTTCGAATTGAACTACAACATAAGAGGTGGATACTACGTCAGTTAGAGTTGAAACCGATGTAAAAAAGTCCTGTATTACATTGGTTGTAACTTATAAAAGTCATTTAAAAAAAAAATAATGGGTTAATAAATCTCTAATCGATACAAGAAAACACCACAAAAAATTTTAGAATTTTCTAACAAGTATAAATATGTGAAATAAAAGGTTACAATCTAAAAAAATAAGTGAAAATAACAAAAAAATAAAAGACAAACCTTAAACGATAAAATTTTGGAATTTTCGAATTGAACTACAACATAAGAGATGGATACTACGTCAGTTAGAGTTGAAACCGATGTAAAAAAGTCCTGTATTACGTTGGTTGTAACTTATAAAAGTCATTTTTTAAAAAAATAATGGGTTAATAAATCTCTAATCGATACAAGAAAACACCACAAAAAATTTTAGAATTTTCTAACAAGTATAAATATGTGAAATAAAAGGCTACAATCTAAAAAAATAAGTGAAAATAACAAAAAAATAAAATAAAAGACAAACCTTAAACGATAGAATTTTGGAATTTTCGAAGGCCCAACCGCCTTCGGCATTAACCAACAAATTTGTTACCCCATTTCGAGCAACTTTCATTTTTGGAGCGTCTCAATCCGAGCTCTCTATCAAAAGTTATGGTCGTTTAAAGTTTTTTTGTCCTAAATTTTTGAAACGCTAAATCTATGATAAATCTATACAATGTAAGAACTATACCATAAAATATATACTAAATCAAAATGTTGATAAAAAATTTGGGTCAAAAATAAATTTATAACCATTTTTAATGAATTTGACAAAATTGCTAACCTCTTGCAAAGAGAAGATGCAAGGGATGTCGAACCAAGTATTCAACCGAGACAACCACGAAACTTGTGCATACCAAACAAACGTAGAAGAAGCCGAAAATGGAGCCAAATGAATCCTAGCAAAATTAGTGAACAACAAAGATTCAAATAAAACCAATGAGAAGAGAAAGCGGCACCACGCGAAGGTTGGGAGGAGAAGATAGCGAGACTGAGGAGAAGGCAGCAAAGGCTGAGAGGAGAAGGTGAAGGAGAAGAAAAAGTAAGAGAAAAATGTAAGCGTAAGAGAAAAATGAACCCAAGAGTTAATATCTCTCTTGAAATCCCTAATTTTAACTTCGAGGGACATACTACGTCGGTTGGGAGCTTCCAACGGACGTAATATCTGACCAAATTTTACCAAATTTTCTTCAAAATTCACTCGCATGGCAAGAGAAGGATATTACGTTGGTTGACACCTCCCAACCGACATAGTATATTCAGTGCCATTATAAAATTTTCAAATTTTGAATTTTTACCTTTTTCAGTCTTTTCTACGTCGATTATGAGTGACAATCGATGTAGAATATGATTTATTACGTCGAGTTTGAGTTAACCAATGTAATATCTCTTCAAATATTTATCAAAATGTCACCGTATTTTTGTTTATATCGGTTTTGTTTTAATCAACGTATTATCCTAACATAGAATGTGTTTTTTGTACTAATGTCATTCTCTAATTTTGTGTTTTTCTACATAATAAGAAACATAAACATAAACATAGAGAATTATAATGAAAATAAAAATTTTATAAGCTTGATCTTTATTGATTTATGGTTAGGTTTGATTAGTGAAGTATCAACAATACCTTTTGGTGTTTGTTAGGACTTTATTCGGCATGTATACCGAGTCACAAGTAATATAGTGAATTAAGTGAAGATGTCGATTCTTCAGGGAACCGTTCGGTTTTAGAATTTCAGCGTCACTACTCAATAAGCAAATTCAGTTTTAAATGGAGATTTGGGTTGACTAACAAGTACTACGAACATGCAGTTTAAAAATAAAGTTAATAAGTAGTAAAAAGATTTTGAACGATTGGAGAAACACCCTGGGATTGAACTCATCTAATCTTACTCATTCGTAACTTAAACAAATCGTGAAATATAACAACGGTAACTATTTAGTTTCGATGCACATACAAAAATCACCCAGATTGATTCATCAAATCTGAGATTCATAAGAAAACTTCCTAGATGCAGATTCCTAGGCTATCTAATCAGTTATCCAGCATTAAAAGAAGATGTTTTGCATACAATATGTCGGAACCCTATTCCTAAAATCCCAAATTATTGCGTATTTTCCTCTAGGTCATAAAATCAAAATCACTTTCCAGTAGCTTTCAAGAATTAAAAACAAGATTCTATAGATAATATAAAATCAAGCATGAAGAATGAGAGGAAAACCCCGAATCTGAATAGAAACTGAATATTATAAATCACAATCTCAAGTACAAATGAGTTTCGAAAAAATTACATTCAATCCCAAGATATGAAGACTTAGCTACCCATGACAGCCATTAAAGCTCAACAATCGGAAGATAGCTTGAGAACAGAAGACTTTCGCTTGGATTTCGTCACTTCTATGCTTCTTTGCTCCTCTCAGTTCAGATCTCCTTGCCTCTGCCTCCTAAAACCCTTATAAACACATTTCTTGGTTTACTTCGGGTGACTTTTCGCTTGAGCTAACCAATTTTCGCCCAGGCGTGCTTGTTTCAGCTTCTGTCAAAAAGGTGTCTCGCTCGGGCTAAGCACTCCTCGCTTAAAGCGAAAATTCAAGGTGCTCTCTGGAGTGATCTTGCCCGAGCAAACTGCTTCTGGCTTGGGGCGAGATTTTGAGGTGCTCTCTGGAGTGATCTCGCCCGGGCGACATCTTCTCGCCTGGGGCGAGTTATGGGCGACAACCTCTGCACCTTATCTCCATTATGACTTGTATTCGCCTGGGTGGACCTTTCCTTGCTTGGGCGAGTATTCCTTTGACTTGTTGGATCTCTATTTTTCTTTCTCCGCAAATCTTCCAATCTTTATTTGTCTTCATATTTCTCTTCTTGAAAGTCACAACAAATGAGATTACTTGAAATCTTTTGACTTTAAAATGCAAATCCAAAAACTCTACATTTGGGGTTAAATATTTCCTTAAGAACACTTAAACCCTCACAAATTCCAGTCTTTTCAAGTCTGAAACTACTGAAATTTGGCACTTATCAGTGTTTTTTTCCATCATCATCATCTTCGAGTCTTAGATAACTTAAAATGTAAAGAAATTAATGTAAAGGAATTTGAATTTGTTTTTAGTTTCGAACTGGTCTATAAGTGATAGTTATTTGTTGGATAAATTAAAGATTCTTGTATTTGAAATGGAAAATCCAAAATTTGATGATTTGTTTTGTTATTTGATGTGAATTGGTGTTTAGTTATTAGTTTTTGGTGAAAAAGGATTTATTGTAAACTTGAAAGAATGGTGACTTTTATCAATTAATATTGTGAATTATTTCATGTTAGGATTTTGAGATGCTATTTTGTTCATAATGCATTTTAGTTTAATGCTTAACTTTGTGTTGAATTTATATTCTCTCATAGACATATGGGATTTATTGATGTGATTTTGTATTAGAGGTGTGACTATGTCACTTATATATGTGGCTGATCTCAAAAAATTTAATTGGTCCATTAATAGGTGAGAAACTCATTAATGTAGATAATTTATATTAAACATTTGTTGAATAAGGTGTGTTTAAGTATATAAAGGTGTGGGAGACTTAGTAATGTTGATTCAGTGATGTTTATTTAAAAATTACTAATAATATTATAACTATCAATTAAAATAATAATAATTTATTAATCACATCTAGCAAATTAATTATTTTTTAATTTTAAATTAATTTAAATTAAAATTTTATCTACTAAAAAATTATTTTATCAATCACATACATTACATCACTCACAAACTTTTATAAATTTTCTACTCAAATCTCATTTTTTTTAAATCCAAACAACCAAGTTTTTCACATACTTTTATCTCAAATCCACTTCGTTAAATTGATGAGAAAGGATAACTATATGTGTAAATTGTAATAAGAAAATGATGAGTATGCAAGTAAATACACTCTCATAAGTTAGGTACCCCATTAGTTAATTTTTAATAAAAAGTTAGTTAATTTTCATATGCACAATTTGATGACTAAATATTCTGTGTAAATGTTATCATACGAGTCAAATTGTGCTCAAATAATAAGTGAATTTTAATATAAGCAATATGAAAGATATAATGTATGCTAATTCTGAATTCAATAATTTCTTCCCTTAACTCAGAAAGTCTTGATACAATTTTGGTTTAATTATTTAATGATTTCAGAGAGACACTCATATAATATAGTCGATATATTTATTTATGATCTTTTGTAAAATTTGACTTAATTATTTAACACTGGTGCACTTGTATGCCTAGCATTTTATACATGTAGTATACATATATTATGATAACCACTACAATTAAATAAATACCATACAACTAAATAATTACTATAACTATAATAATTATAGTCATTATGATAAATGCTTTAATTAAAAACCGTATCATGTAATTCTTTGGAAATATCAATTCTCTTCATAACTCATATCAGGGGCTCACTATGCTGTCCACCATGTGAATGCTACTGCAAATTCAGAGTAGTGCAAAGAGCACTGCAGGTGTTTGTAAAAACCCCACTATAACCATGCACCTGCTTGATCGGGGACTCATAATAACCCTCCATGAATCAGGTTCAAATTTTGTAATGGTAACAAATATTAACAGAATTACCAACAGGATTTGTAAAATTAATTCTGTTAATAACAAATAAAATATAAAATTAAGAATAATTATTTAGAAGACTTCATTAATAGTCCCTACAAGAAAAAAAGTTATTCAAAAGATCAATTTTTAGTTACCAAATAAAATGGTTGCTAATTGTAACTAAAATAGCCACCAAATTAGATTTTAGTTGCTAAATAACTACAAAATAAAAGTAATTATTGCATTTAGTGACCAGTTAAATCAAGATAATTAGTATTTAACATTAGTTTCCAAGATTTTAGTGACCTAGGCCATTAGATTCTAAATTAGTCTCTAACTTAATTAGCTACTAATTTATAATATAATGGTATAAGTTACTAAAACTTTGGTAGCTAATAGTAGATACCAATTATATTAACTTAATTGGTCACTAAATTCATATTTTATAATTATTTAGCAACCAAAATTTAATTTAGTGATTATTTTGGCCATAATTAATAACTATTTTATTTGATAGTTAAAAATTGGTCTCGAAATAATTTTTTATAATGATTATAGTGGAACTATGTTGAATAATTTTTTAGCGTGAGAAAAATTTCACCTACTTGTTCATGTATTGCTACCACCCTCCTCTTAAACAAGCTTCTACAATGAATTTCCTTAATTCGACACAAAAAGTGAAGGTGACACATTTTTGTGAGATATAATAATAATAATAATAATAATAATAATAATAATATCTAGAAACAAATAAAATAAAATGTCACTTGGTTGTTGGAAAATCAATTCTAAGTGTTATTAAGAAGACATATCACAATTTCTAACATCTCAATCTCATGTTACAACAATGTCGAAATTTAAATATTAATCATCGTTGGTTATTGGGTCATAATCTTTTTCAACTATCAATTTTGTAGAACCTTGAATGCATGGCTTGTTTTTTTCACCTAATTGTTTAGGACTTTAGTTTAGGTTTCCCAACAAGATAAACTCCACAAAAGAAAGTGTTTTTTTTTTTTTTAATTAGTGTGCCTGTTAAAAATGAAAAGAAAAACTTATATATAATATTGAAGTAATTAATTTATGAAGGTATGAAAATTTGTTATTCAACTATTAATTTTGAGCAAACTTCATAATCTTCACCAACAAGTCGTTATAATTCTTAATTTTAAGAGAGATTTAATTTACATACGCTCTAAAATCATTAATGCTCTCCTGTTTCATTTATACATACAAGGATGCATATATTTTTGGTAATATATATTTTAAGTACACAATATCACTATAAATGATGAAGCTTTGTTTGGAAGTGTTTAATAAAATTGCGTACTTAAGATTTGAATTTAAAATTACTGATTAATAAAAGTGCTAGTTTTTATTTAATAAAAGTGCTAGTTGTTAGTTGTTAGTTGATCTTCACGTGTAGTAAACAGTGATAAAAAATTGACTTAGAAGTTAAAAAGGAGAGGTTGGATAAAAACAATTTCTAGAAGGTAATAAAATAAATAGAAAGGAGTATGCTTTGATCAATAAAATGTTACTGAAAATTTTAGTTCAAATATTGAAAATAAAGGTAAGATTTTTTTTTCTATTTTTTTTTATTTTAATTATAATATTTTATACTCTTGTTAAAATTATATAAAAATAATTGAATTTTTTTAAGAGAAATATAACATTAGATATTATGTGCTCTAAGATTGATATGTAATGTAGAAAAATATTTAGTTGATAAAGGTTGAATATTTTGTGGGAATATTATTTTGAAATGTTGATTCGAGTTTTCGTTTTTTTAAAAAAACATGATTCAAAATATTAGAAAAAAATCCAGAATAATCTTAGATAAATTGATAAATAAATATAATTTTTATAGATATTTGATTCATAAAGTTTATATTTAATTAATAATTATAATCTTAAATTTATTAATATAATTGTTTTGATTTTAGTATAGAGATTATTTTAACTAAGTGAACATTATATGAATCGATATATATGATACAAATTTTATATTTAATTAAGTGTTATATAATTTTACATTTTTATATATGAAAATCATGTGATATGATATTTTGAAAAATATTATTAAATATTTTGAGTATAGAAAATTTGAAGTAAGAAATAAATATAAAAAATGATTAATAATACAGTCTTATAATGAAACCATATGGGAAATAATAAACTGATTTAGCAGAGCAATTTAACTATATCCCAATTAATAACTTAAGGCTACATTTTAGAATTCGATTCATTAGTATACAATAAAATGAAATTAATATCTGAATAATGAAAATAGAAAATAAAAAAGAGTTAGAGTTGGTAAAATGTCATTTCTTTGGCAAGTTATGGTTTGGAAGAGGAAGGAAGGTTATTGAGAGTTGTTTGGCAACCTAACCCCACAAGTGATGGGTGGAGGGTTCCCTAAAGTACTTTGTCGAAAGTAAACAAACACAACCTAGACATCAAGATCTCCTTAATGGCCCAAACATGCTCTCTAATCAATTGGAATCTAATCTCAACCATCAAAGTTGCACTCACATATGCTTCACCACTCTTTTCTAAATCTTTTCTACCAACTATACTTACATCTTCACTATTAATCAACCTTATTCTTTCTTAACATATTCATTCTTAAAAATAAATCAACCTAAATCCTTACATGTCCTCATGGACTAATCTCTTTGTCAAAAATTTAACAAAGAATGAATAAATTTATCTATAAATTAAAATTAACCCATTCATGAGTTAAAAATAAGAAACTAAAGGAACTATATGAGATAATTTTTACAAATAAATTTTATGGATAGGTTAATTTTAATTTATAAAAAAAGTTATTGACTTTTGTGAGAAAACTTGTCCAAACATATTTTTACTTATTTTCTAAAATGATTTATACTAACAAATTATATACATATGTATTTTAAGATTAATTATACTAATAAGTTCTTAATACATCTAAAAATAAATCGTAATTATATTTTGTTAATGAATTAGATGTAAAGTCCTATTTAATATATAATTATAGTAATCAAGATATATTACTACAATAGTAAACAATAATTGATAGGTTATAGTTAGATACATCACTTATTATATTAGTTAATTATAATACGGGCATTCAAATATTAAAGTGTATAATAATGACTTCACTTTGAGTGAGAGATGTTAAGGTAATTTTCTTGTTTTTTTATGATAGATGATGTAAAAGTAAGAAAGTGATTATTCAACTATATATTGATAGCGGTGCATGTGATTTTGGAATAAGTGAAATGTGAATTATGTTGTGAAGTAGTGAGTTAGATTAATGATTTTGGAACTTGTTATGTGATACAATGAGTGCATTAATTAAGTGTTCAGATATGAGGACTCAATATTAAATTAGTATTTGAGTAAGAAAGAGACAAGATCAGTTATATCTAAGATTTTATGTGATATGTAAATGTGAAATAATTATTGATGATGATATGTATATTGTATTTAATATTTATATGGTATGTTGTTATTCTTTATAAGTGTAGGTGTGTTCTTCTCTGAATGTGTGGTGAGAATCCTTTAATATTTATTATATTCAATCCATGCATGTCAAGTACAATCATACATTCAATATTAAATCAAATACTTACCTGAAGATGATGTGAACACAACAGAGAAGAAAAGAGCATAGAAGGTACAAAATACTGCTTTATTTTTCTCTTTATTAAGATAGAGAAAAACTAATATCTGGTTAACCGTATGGACTCTTCTTTATTAATATAATTAACATAGGACTAAGCCCACTTATTATCAGTCTGCCCATATCACATAATATTCACATCCCATAATCCATAATAATACTTTAATAAATCTGGATCAATTATTTTAATTTATATATGTCCACAAGGATTAATTAATCCAACATTCTCCCACTTGGACAACATAAATTAAATCACAATAACAATCAATTATCCAGATCAATTCACAATATGTGGCCACAACAAAAATGCCAAAGTATATTCAATCACAAGGTCCAACAGAAAATCATACTCAAAGGAGTAATACCATCATACAGAAACAAAACACCTACATCACAATGACCTTTATGAATGTGAAATATTTATACACATGTCTCAATCATCCGCCCCAGATGCTATATATAAGATCAAAACAATCTTACCACAATAACAATTTGAGAATGGGTCCAAAACGTCTCAAAATTATGCCATAACATTAATTGCACAAATCAAAATAAACAAAATATGACAATACAAAATACTTGTCGTCACAAAAGTGAATGATTATTGTTAATCATTTCAATAATACGACAATAAATGAGGTCTAGAAAAAAATAACATATAGAGTAGGAACTTCCACTAAACCAACAAATCAAATAAAAGAGTATATCAAAAGAACCTCATCACACTCAGGTTACATGCTCAACATTCCTTAGTTAAAGGGTATGCTATCATCAAAACTTATTAAAAAGGAAAAAAAATCATAACTAATCTAATTATGTAAATAAAATTTGAAGAGGGAAGAAACTTAAAAAAGAAAAAAATATTAAAGAAAAAATATCACATGCTTTATAAATAATCTAATATATATATATATATATATATATATATATATATATATATATATATATATATATATATATATATT
>Ga0099825_1003542_pt1 | contig 20749 bp, 13 predicted proteins | sample SiratroredBW_FD_76838 | JGI IMG/M metagenome (GOLD analysis project Ga0099825, IMG submission 76838) | Root nodule microbial communities of legume samples collected from California, USA - Siratro red BW | ecosystem: Host-associated > Plants > Roots > Nodule | place: USA: California | collected... | reverse complement strand
TATATATATATATATTTACACGCTATTATTAGTGAAAACACTAGTATTTACATTTTTCTTCTTGTCATAAAAAGATATTTGCCAAAATATTATGAAAATAAATAAAATTAGAAAAATGTGATCACAAAAAATAATATAATTTATATACTACTATTAGTATAATATGGGTATATCTGTTACAAAAGTTTCATTTAATATTGTTATAGCAGTGGATATAAAGAGACTTAAAGCTAAAGTATTGAATGTATATTATGTGTTGGTGGTGTAGGAGTATTATTTATAAATGAGTACTTGAGCACTATAGTATATTTTTTTGTGTGGGTGCACTTATCTAAATACCCAGTTTGTTTCTGCAATGAGGATCATAGCTTGTGCATTCATTTAATTCCCATTTATAGTTCTTATCTTCAAGAGAATCCCCATGATGCAGAAACTATCCTTGACAATAAGACTAAAGAATTAAAAATAAAAATAGGGATAAATTGTATGTTTATTAAGTATTGAAAAAAAGTTAATTTTAGTATAAAAATTTTAGTTGTATTAATTTTATTTGAACTTTCTTAGTTATTAAATAATTGTTCTGTTATATGTGTTTATTGAAAGAAAAACTAACGTTATAATGTAATTAATCTTAATAATAATATTTTATTATTTATTTCTTATTTTATGAATTTAAAATTTTTAAATATTTTTAAAAGTTAATTGTATATTACGGTTAATGTTCATTTTTAATAAATACATATGATAATTATAAACACTTATTTAATTATTTTAAAGTTCAAATAAAATTGACATGATTACAATCGTTGTGTTAAGATTGTAATTTTTTTATTATATTAAAAACAGATATGTCAATAGTTTTTATATTAAAGTAACTAATACCTATGAAGATATTTTATTAATAAAATAAAAGTCTATTCTAGATGTGAGGAATCTAAGTCATACACATAATATTGATGTGAGGAATCTAAAAGACTTAAATCTTTAAATGCTTAGAGTCCAATTTTAACACATAGTAAGACATTTTACACATAAAGAAGTACCTAATTTGCATCCAGAAATTGGAGGAGTAGATTTTAGGTGTTAATATCTCAATTAACGAACGATAATAAATAAAGATAAGGAATATAGTAGTTTTGATATATATTTTAAAGTTTGTAATTAGTATTGTAAATACGAAAATAATTAGACTATAAATCATAAACAACATGTCATTTATATACTTCAGGTATATCATTTAATAGGAGAATCATAAGAGTTCACATGCTCATTACCACATTCTAAATAAATAATAGGAGAACTATTTAATCCCTTCTTATAAGAATATTAAATTGATGTTCAAAGTGTGCTCTGTGTATTTACCTTTTTCTATTTATATATATATTTTTATTTGAAGATCAAAACCCTATTGAAGTGATACAATATTATTTATGGATTATATCCTACCACAACTATATGTCTCTTTGTGTAAAAAAGTTAAAAATGTCTTTTAGTAAAATAATTACTTATTGCTCATTTTTATACGTTTAAATAAACTTATTTTAAGGAATGTACAATTATTATTTTTAGGTTATTTCTCTTAAAGAAGTAATTATATTAGAAGAAAGTTAAGAAAAGAGGATTAATCTATGGCTTCTTTTAGAGAATATTCTTTAAATCTCAAAAGAGCAATTTATCCTTCTTCGGTGTTATGCTTTTCCTCTACCCATCTCTATTCAGTTTTCTATTTTTTTTTTTCCGATGTGAATTATTTTTGGTTGATGCACCTCTTTTTTTATTTTTTTAAAAAGTGTTTTAATGACGATGAATACAAATAATTTCTTGCAAATAAATCGTTATTTTTCAATATTTTTTGAAATGCAAGCAACGTATATTATTCGTTAACCACTTGAAATAACAATAGTAAAGATTATTATTATCTTTAAGATAAAATATTTTCCATCCATATTAACAAGAATATAATAATTCATTATTTTAAAGATGTGACTACCAATGCATCAGTGCAAGGCTAATCTAGTTTGACAAATTAATTTCATAATAGTCCTTAATTTTTTTAAGATATAAAAAATTTAATTACATTTTTTAGTTTTTAAAATTTAAAATAAATATAATTTTACTTTTCCGAATTCACATATATATATAATCTTGTAAATTTAAAAAAATTACAGTCTTTATAAGCATTAACGAGACTACTCACGTCCCAACACGTCATTTCAATATTGTTAAATATTGTTTTAATCCATCAAATATGCATAATTTTTTTATTTCCCCAAATTTAATATATATCTGATTTCCTTGAATTTAAAAACTAATTGTTTAGTTCCTCATTTTTTTAATGTTAGTCCCTCAATAGTAAAAAATTTCAATATTAACTTTTTTCGCTTAATTTAAAAAGAAAAATACTAGTTTGACACAATATTCATTTATATTTCTATTTGACACTGTATTTTATTAATAAAATATTATATATAAATAAAATAATAATAATATATATTAGTATTAAATGATATTAAAGATGAATAGTGATGTCAAAATATCACCACTTATTTAAAAACATCTTATTTTTGTTATCCAAATGAAGACTGATTAAAATTGTTTGTTTAGGTATCTAATAATTTTGGATTTTAAAGTCCATAAATCATACAAGAGAAAAAGTGTGAAACCTGTTTTACTTTATTAAAGATATTTCTTAAGATAATAACAGTTAAAATTTTATTTTGATTATGTAAATTAAAAATTTAATAATTTATTATTGTCTAAAATTTCATCATTCTTTAATAAAATTTAATCTCTGACTTTTCTCTAAAAAACTAATATACATTTTGTAGTTTCTAAGAGTAAAATGGCAATATTTAAATCTGGGAGAAAAATAATAAATCGAAATTTACGGAAAAAAACATGATACTTTATGTGGTTAACATGAATCTCATTAACCATGCCTAAGAAGATCACGGTAATCACATAATATGAATGAGTTATTTCAAACTTATATAATGCGAACACTAAATTCTTAAAAGTCAACGTAGGCAAAAGTCATTACTGAAAATTGAGGATAAAAACATAATTAAGGAAATAAAAATAACGATTAGAGATAGAAAATGGTTAATTAATGGTTAAGATAATAGCATTTGGGAAAATCCAAGGATTATGTTGTTGTACCGCCATTGGAGGACCCCACCTCTGCACAGTCCCTTCCTCAATTCTATTTCTCCCAACTTTTTCCCTCAAAATCAAAACACAATACAACCCTTTCTCTCTTCCGGCGTTTTCGCCTGTAACCACTTTTTACGTTTTACTGCAAAGTCCTTCCCCTTCTTACTTTTTCAATCTTCTTTTTATTCTCCGTCTTAATAATATTACGTTCTATCTTTCTTGCTACTTGTTTTTCTTTTCTGCTTTTCATTAATTTTTCTTCTTCTCCCCAATTTGCTTATCTGCTTCCTCGGATTCCATTCCGCTTCCCTGATTTCACCGTTATGAGCTTTTCCCCGTTCGTTTTCTGAGATTTCACCAGGTTTCCACTCTTCCGATTTCTTATCAATTTCTTAGGGTTTTTCTCCGATTTGTATGGAGTTAATTATTAATCACGTGCGTTTTTTTTTTTTTTTTCGTTTAATTAGGGTTTCCGCGAGATGGCCAACGAAGGAAGTAATACCGAGACCTTAGCTCCTGCCGAGCCGCATCTGTTCGAGGTAATCTATGAAGCGTGGCTCCGTGTCTCTTGAAAACTAATTAGTTTAGATGCTTCAATTCGTGGTCAAGTTTGTGAATCCAACAGTGCTGTTTGTTTAATTAGTTTGAAAACGTGACGTGCTGATATCGTTTAAGCATTTTTTTTTTTTATCTAAACCTTGCATCCTTTAAAACTGTGATCCGTGTGTTACTGAATACTGAGAGCCTGCTGCAATCATTGTTTTGATATTTTGAACTGTTCGTAAATCATAAGCATATGTTTGAGAAGTTTCTTGAGCCTGTTCTATAAATGAGTTGTTAGTTAGTCTTCTAGGGGAAAAAATGTTTGCTAAACGGATAATCCTCTTTCTGCACTGTTATATACCATTTGCGTAATTTTTCTGTTTTGGATGTTTTGAGCTCAATGATATCTCATCCTTGTATTACTCTATGTATGTATGGTTAAGTTTAGTATACTTTGATCACGTAAAGCATAACTCACAATCTTTTTGTAGAACCGGCACGTTGATGCTAGCCAACATCATCCAACTTCCTATGCTCCTAATACAACTGGGTCTGAAGCTGCGCCATGGACTGTTCATAGCTCTACAGGAAATGGAATTTATTCTAATACAACCTACCAGTATGACCAACATCCACAGCCGCCTGCAAAAAGCATTCAAGATGGACACAATGTATCATCAGTTGCTGGTAATTCATCAAATTTGGGAACAGCTAATGTAACCCAAGATTACAATGCATACGCATCATACCCAAGTTCTTCTAATCCGTATGGTTATGGCAGCATGGGATTCTCGGGCTACCATAACAACTATCAGCAGCAACCTAATCATACCTATTCACAGCCTGTAGGAGCATATCAAAACACAGGTGCTCCTTATCAGCCTATTTCCTCCTTTCAGAATACTGGGTCTTATGCTGGATCCGCAAGTTATTCAAGCACTTATTACAATCCTGCTGATTATCAGACTACTGGAGGTTACCAAAACAGCAGTGGATATGGAAATCAAGCGCCTGCGTGGAACAATGGCAGTTACTCTTCTCATCCATATACTGGTTACACCCCAGATTCCAGCGTTTCTTATAGTTCTGGTGCTGCCACTGCTTCGATGCAGTATCAGCAACAGTACAAACAGTGGGCAGACTACTACAACCAAACAGAAGTCAGCTGTGCACCAGGGACAGAGAACTTATCTGTCACAAGTTCATCTGCTTTGGGTTGCCCTATTCCTGCAGTGACTAGTGGTTATGCAACTCCAAATAGCCAGCCTCCGCAATCGTATCCACCATTTTGGAGACAAGAGTCCACCTCTTCCGTCATACCCTCTTTTCAGGTTTGAAGATTACTTTCAGTCCAAACGTGTGGAAAAATGATTACTATGTAGAATATTAATATTGACCGGACAGAGCAGATAAATTGTTATTCATTAATGCAAGTTGCTTTGTTATGGTTTTTGTTGAATTCCAATTCTAATAAAATATTTTGTATAATGGATATCTAATATTTGTTTGGCTTTATGAGATTGTTGTATTCGGATGATTAGTTTTTTTTTTTTTCTTTTTCGAAGTGTAGTTCGTTAACTTATTAATTTCATTTTCATTTCTTTTGATGGTCAGCCTGCTGCGGTAAATAGTGGTGATCACGATAGTTACTGGAAACATGGGCCCCAAAGTTCTCAGATACAACAAACTAATCCTATTCAACCAAACTATCAAAGTCCTTTAGATTTAAAATCTTCTTATGATACATTTCAGGATCAACAGAAGACTGTATCTTCTCAAGGAACCAATTTGTACCTTCCTCCTCCTCCTCCTCCTCCGCTGCCTCTCCCCTCTCAACAGGTAAACCTGTCACCTATGCAAAGTGTTCCATCTCCAGATGCAAAACGGGTAAGCAAACTTCAAATTCCTACAAATCCACGAATTGCTTCAAATTTGACATTTGGACAGCCCAAAGCCGAAAAGGACAGCTCTTCAATTGGTTCAGCACCAAAACCTGCGTATATTGCTGTTTCGTTACCAAAGCCAGCTGAGAAAGTATCATCTAATGATGCTGCTAATTCCATACTTAAGGTGATACTTGGACAAGAATATTCAATGGAGTTTTAACTTACATAATGCATGATAAATTATTATCATCTTGACAATTTATTTATTTTATTTCTTTGTTTCAATTAAAAGAAAACTAAAGATTTAGAAAACATCATTGTACTATAAGTTGATGGAAACTAAGTGTTTGGACTTGCAAGTTTGGGAAGAATTTTCCGCAAAAGAAAAAATTAAGTTAAAGCGAATAATATAAAAAGAACTAATAAATTGGTGAACAAAGCAAAGCTACTGGTATTATTTTCTTATAACAGCAGCAACGCCTTATCCCATTGGGTGAGGTTGGCTATGGATTATATGATGCCATTCGGCGCAGTTAACAACTAATGTTTTGGAAAATAGCAATAGTCTATTCTAAAGTGATAAATAACCTTGTTTCATGACTATTGAAATAGCATCTGGAGCCAGGCACCAAATTTTAAATTAACTGTTTTTATCTTTTAAAGAAATTTATTAAATACAAGTTGTTTTATAGAGGACGTTGATATTGCAACCAATTGATGATTGCTTTATGTATTATCTTTTAATAATTACCGAACTATTCTTGCTCACAGCCTGGTATGTTTCCCAAGTCTTTACGTGGCTATGTGGAAAGAGCTTTGGCTCGTTGTAAAGATGATAAGCAAATGGCTGCATGTCAGGCTGTCATGAAGGAGGTGAGTTTTTAGTTTTATACTGGGAGAAGAAAAGTATATGTTGATAATATTACTTTCACGTAGTCACCAGTTCAAAGCATTCTGCTTTTTATGCATTTGTTAGATTTGTTTCTCCCTCCCTTCTAGTTTTGCAGCTTTTGCATTATGGCAAATGATACATTTGAAGAGCACTTATGATGCTCTTGAAACCTTTAGATGATTCATGTGTGTATATAACGTTAGGATCAAACAAAAGAAGCTCTGTGGTCTTCACCTTAGTTATTCAGAGCAGAAAGTATATGATTCTGTAATTTTGTATAACTTGTCTTTATGTTTTTAAATTGACACTAGAGACATTCGGAAAAAAAAAAAAGAGTGACATTTGTGTACAGCCGTGATGCACCAATACAAGCCAACATATCCGAGGACGTATCATTCAGATACGTCTAAAATATGTATCTGCAGAGTGTCAGCAATTAAAAATAAAAAAATGTATCATAGGTGTACAGACATACCCACAACATCATTCTTAATTAATTTTTTAATGTAATAAATAATACGTGCATTTGTCATCCAATCACTAACCATCATGTATGGTATATTAACTTTTATAATTACTTTCTTGAAAGTCACACTTGGTTGACTTTTCATTGACTTAATAGTGTAAAAGGTTTTACACTGATAGTGCTTGCCTATGAAACTCTTTATAATAGAGAATTTAATCAGAATGCATCGACAGTATTGATGCCTTTTACGTTGTCATTTGATCATGATAAGATTATTGACTTTTTGTAACAATGACTTTAACAGGCACATCTATGGTGGTTTCTATTTGGTTGATAGTATAAAAATCTTTCTGCCGACAATGTTTCATAATAAAATTCTTGAATAAATACCTGCTGCCAATTCTTTATACTGTTTACAGTGTCTTGTAAATTTTCCCTTCAAAAAGCGTAAAAGTTGTGTGCGCACGAAGGATGAAGTAGAAATGTCTAGGCTGTTGAATCTTATTATCTTCTCCCCTTGTCCCATTCTTCTTCTTTATGTACATTTGTGTTACTTAAATGTGAAGGATGGTGACATGAAAACCAAGATTGAATATTGCTTGTGGAAATAAGTTGTAGCTTGCAATATGGAGTTGTGAAACTTGAAACAGAACCTGGGGTGTTAAATTGGTTATATGAAAGTCCGTTATCACTTCCTTGGTTGGTATTGTAATTCTGTTCATGTGCAAATTACTTAAAAATTCAGATTACCCACCATAAACCCGTTTGAATTGTTCCCATTGCTTCATTTATTAGTGTTTTGTCAAAGTGTGCAAGATCAACAACAATGAAGCTGTATCTCATTAGGTGAAGCTTGCAACCTAGATCCCATGATGTCATTCAGCCTGGTTAAAGCCCAGAGCTTTAGAAATATTATTTGCCATGAGATCTCCCTTTATAAACCCAGAGCTTTACTGTCCTGTTAGGTCCATGTGATGGATTGCATTGTTGTGGATAAAAAATATTTAGTTTTATGAGTGTCTACGTGTCCTTTATTGTTCTCTATTAACATCAATCATATAATTTGTTTTCTTGATTTTTGTTTGTCTGTTTGTTTCAATAATCTTATCAGATTCCTTAACATCCTTTGCAGATGATCACTAAGGCAACAGCTGATGGTACTCTCAATACACGAAATTGGGATATGGAACCACTTTTCCCAATGCCAGATGCAGATGTGGTCAATAAAGAGTATGATTTCTCTTATTTTACCTCTTGTTTTTGTTGGTTGAAATATCATTCTTGTACCTGAGTGTAAATTTAAGGTGTTTCTGATTTTTGCTAATTTTCATGGCTTGATCAATTTCTATATATTCTTCCAATTTTTCGCCTGTAATATGTACAATCATGAATGGAAGTAGCTTATTTCTTGTGTTTGGGAGGGCCAAATAATGAAAAATTGACTGTAGTTAAATTACAAGAAAGTTAAAAATTTAAAACAAAAGTAACTAGATTATGTTCTACAAAATAAAATTACAGTACTGTATTAAAATAACTATAAAAACTATTAAAGATTTTGTTTGATTTGGTATTTAGTATGAGAGGAGCTGTCTCTTTATACACAATAAGAAACCTATATGTTTTAAATGTTGTTAGAAGCTCATCGGTATTTCTTTGCAGTCAATGTGACATTTTAGAAGCTATTAATCATGTCCCTCGATTATGATTGGATATGGTCAGAGAGAGTAGAGCCTATAAAAGTTTGGACAACCATCACCTTATGAGGTAGCTTTTGGGATTGAGTTAAGGTTGTACTAAATTCAAGATGGTAGATCTGTTATAGATCTGATATTTGGCTACCCTCGAGTCTGAAAATCTACCTAGCCTTGAACTTTTCTAGTACAATCTGCCCTGTCCAGTGTATTGTAAATAAAACCAGTTCTACAATCTCCACTATCCAGTTGACCAATCCCGGGCATTAGGGTGTGTGTGTTGAGATTCCACATCAACTATAAATATGACCAAATTAGAGTTTGTTAATGGTTAGACAATTCTCAACTCATGATCTAACTTTTAGATTTAAGTTCATACCAAGCCCAAATTCAAGAGTGATATTTAGATTGTTTAGCATCGTTGAAGATCTCATACCGACTAGAGACACTATCAAATTATAGTATATAAGTGGGTGTAAACCTTTTTTACAAGCCGATTGTTTAGGGTTAAGTTAGGCTTAGAACTCACTTTTTAAGATGGTATGAGCATATCTAAGCGATGCTTGTTGGGCCTATTGCATTGCTCGATGTTAAGCCGCTCTTGTATCACCCATAAATATCTATTTCCACATGAAAGATTTCTAATCTTTGGTATGAGGGGGGTGTTGGAGATCCTATATCTACCAAAGAGACATGACAAAATTAATAGTATATAAGTGCAAATTTTACCTAACTAGCCGATTTTGTGGGGTTAAAACTTACTTTCTAAGAAGTGCGATAAAAGACTTATTCATAAAGATAAGATTCTATATATGTAGTCTCTATCTGATACCAAAACACATACCTAAATGCGTATCCTTAGAGCTTATACGAGGTTTTTACTTTTCTTATTTTACATCTGTTGAAGGTTTTGTTAATCTCTAAAGCCTTACATTAAGGGATAAAAACTATTGAATGAAAACTAGAAGCATCTAATGTGTTGGAAGTTCTGATATTATTTATCTGCTTCCTCTTTAAATAATTAGGATAATTTAATGAGAAGTGAGGCATGCTTTATTTTATTTATTAGTTTTATCTTCATTTTCATTATTTTCTTACTTATATACCGTGCATTGCATGTGTTTCATAAGTATCCTATCCTTTGAAGTTTGAAGCATTAAATTGTAATGTTAATGATTGAATATTATTTTAATAAGAGATGTAATATTATGACATATTATTTGTCAATGTCTCGTGCAGTAGTTCACTGTTATCAGCCCAGGATTCTTTATTGCCAAAGTATAAAAAAAGTCCCAGACGATCTAAAAGTAGGTGGGAGCCAATGCCAGAGGAGAAGCCAGTTGACAATCCAGTGTTTATCACTAATGATACTGTAAAGTATAGTAGTTGGGTACCTAATGCAAAGGACAGAAAGGTATTTATATGCTTATTCAAGTAATTTATGGAATTTTTAAGGCTCTAGCTGGTGTTATTCTTGTTGCTTTCTTGTCACAAATGGAGTGGAAATGGAGTGGAAGTGCAGTTTAACTAGTTTAGCCTTTTTTTTTTTTCCTGTTTTCCCTCTAAATTTTTATTATTGGTTTTGCTTGATTTCGTGCCATTTTTATCTTATGGGTTATGTTTGAGGCTATGCATCCGTATGATCAGGGATCTTTTCTATTATGATCTGAATAATAGTTGCTTTGTGATCCCCATGGCACGATCCTAGTCTGAATGATAATTTGCTTTTCAGATAATTTTGAGGTTCACATTCCATATATCTAGTGTGCTCATTTTTATTCTACATTTCACTGTCCTGCAATTTTTGTGTGTGCTTCTGTGAGTGAGCTAGTGTCATATGAAAATTTTATTGACGTGTCATTTGTTTAACTTATTTATTGTCATAATTATTTTGTTATGTATAAAGCTTTTCAAGTTCACTGTGTTGTATTATATTAACCAAACTAACTGCTTTACTGATTTATATTGTTGTATAAGTTGTGCATTATTGACATATAGTATAACTGCTATTCCTTGTTGGGTCTGGAATTTGGTACCCTTGTTTACGAACACATGAATTTGTTTTTTGTGTCTGTAGCCTTATTCTTTTCGGAAGAACTTTTTAATCTGTAAAGTTTTGTTCTTTTTTCCTCCTAACGGAAGTGCTCTTAAAGTACAATCACATGTGTGCCTATAAATTTTAAAGAATGAATGTTTCATTTACCTCATAAAATGGCATGCAGGTGGTCATGGAAAACAAAGAAAGCAAGGAGGATTTGTTGAGGAATACTAAATTTTCTCCATTACTGCAGAGAATGTCTAGTAAGCCTCTCCAAAGGCCATTTAAGAAGCAGCGTCTTACAGATGCTTCTAATGTTTCTGAAAATGGTGATGCTTCTAGTGATAGTGACAAGGAACAAAGTTTGACTGCATATTATTCTGCTGCAATGGCTTTTAGTGATTCACCAGAGGAACGGAAGAGACGTGAAAATCGTTCCAAGAGATTTGATTTACAAGGCCATCGAACAGAAAATAACCACTCTAGGAGAAAACATGCTGGAGCTGGAAACTTGTACAATAGAAGGGCTAGTGCCTTGGTTCTGAGCAAAAACTTTGAGGATGGTGCCAGCCAAGCTGTAGAGGATATTGATTGGGATGCTCTAACTGTGAAGGGTACTTGCCAGGAAATTGAAAAGCGTTACCTGCGTCTAACTTCTGCCCCTGATCCTGCCACTGTAATGTCTCCTCTCAAGAATTTGAATTGTGTGCTGCTTCTTTTCTCTGCCTTCCTGTTTTCTTCACTCTCTGACTGTGAACCTTATCAAAATGCTATGAACTTACAGGTACGACCTGAAGAGGTTCTTGAGAAAGCTCTATTGATGGTTCAGAATTCCCAGAAGAATTACCTTTATAGATGCGACCAGTTAAAGTCCATTCGCCAAGACCTAACTGTTCAACGAATACGCAATCAATTAACAGTCAGGGTATGCTTTCTGATGGATAGCATTCTAGTATTGCTTATTCGTGATTTTTTTTTTTCAATTTAATGGTTTCCCACTTCATCTGCATCTCTCGGGCTATGCTACTGATCAATTGTTCAGGAACCGCTTTAAAGATATTATAGTGAAAACATGTCGTCTCCCCACTTCTATTTTATTTTTCAAAGTGTTCTCTGCCTATCAGAGTTCGTTTCTGATATAACATAATAACATCATTTGATCTAACTCAGAAAAAGGCTTTTGTGGTGATAATTTGCATATTCTGTATACACACTGATATATTTTCTAACTTTCTGCCCTTAATAATAACCTTGAAACAATGCTTCAGGTGTATGAAACACATGCCCGATTGGCACTGGAATTTGGGGACCTGCCTGAATATAATCAGGTTAGTTCTGTATATTATCTGAGGGAAAATGCTTTATTTAGTTTTAGGGTCTGATTAGCTTTTTACATGCTTTTTCTGGTTATTTATGCATCTGTTCTGAGATCAATGATTAACATATTTTACTAATGGATTTTTTGGTTGGAGAGGATGGAGTGAAATAGGGAGGAGAGAATTCAATTTATCAATACTTTTTCAATCTCTTTATCTCTCCTCTTCTCTTTATATTTCTTCAACTTCGTACCTTTTTAATTTTTACTTTATTTCTCTCCTATTTCCACTCATCTTTTTAATTTCTATCTATCCTATTTCTCTGGTCTCTCTGCCGAACAAGCTATAAAGGCAATCAATGCTATGAAATAGTTAATTATAATTTTAAATCGAAGAGGAAATTTTTTACCATTCTTGCTCGTTTTGAAATGAGAATGATTTATTATAGAAGTTGACGATGTTATTCAACTCTTATATGAGCTTTAGATATTGATGCTATTTGCGTGAATGCAGTGCCAATCTCAGTTAAAAACTCTTTACGCTGAAGGCATTGAGGGCTCTGATATGGAATTTGCGGCTTACAATTTACTTTGCGTTATTATGCATTCAAATAATAACAGAGATCTCGTATCATCAATGGCAAGGTTTGCCCTTTTGATAATTATATTATGTGTTTCACCTATCAGAATTTTGTTCTATTATTATTATTATTATTATTATAATCTGCACTTAAAATTTACTAGTTTGGGTCCTTTGGGAGTTCTATTCCCTTAAAAGCACTTTGATAATTCTGAATGTTATTTAGAATTTGGAAATTGTTGGTTTGACTTGTAGTTATGTGATGGCAAACCTAATTTGCCTGCTCAAAACCTCAAATGAGTGGTTGTTTGGGATGAGTGATAAATCTGAAAGTTTAGTTGTGGGGGGGTAATGAATAGTTGTTTTATGCAAGTAAAATTTAAGCAATAGATAGATTTTAATATAAAACTTGTATATAATTAAGGTACGTAATAAGTTAATATATTTAAATATAGCATTTTTATTTTTAATTTACAGTGAACAATTTAAATTGTGAAATAAGATGGTTTTTTTATTATTGATAATTTGTTTTGAAAAAATAATTTAATCTGGAGATGAAGACAAAAGGAAGTAAATGAAAAGTGATAGACAATTAAGAAATTGAAATGTGTGTGTGTAATCTGAACTTCTAATGTTGTCAATACCAGTTTGTCTCGCGAAGCAAAGAAGGATGAAGCTGTAAAGCATGCCCTTGCGGTTCGTGCTGCTGTAACTTCAGGAAATTATATTGCATTCTTTAGACTGTACAAAGCAGCTCCTAACTTAAACACCTGCCTTATGGGTGAGTTTTCGTAATTACTTGTTTTCACCGTGTTAAGGGGATAAACTGAAGTGATTTTTTTTGTTTTTATTTCCACAGATCTTTATGTTGAAAAGATGCGTTATAAGGCTGTGAACTGCATGTGCCGGTCGTATCGCCCAACTCTACCTGTCTCGTACATTTCTCAGGTTCTTGGGTTTTCAACTGGTGCTGCCACAAATGGAGCAAGTGATGAAAGAGAGACAGATGCTTTGGAAGAGTGTTCAGAATGGTTGAAAGCACACGGTGCTAGCATAATTACCGATAATAACGGAGACACGCAACTTGATACTAAAGTATGTTCCCATTGACATTCACATTCACAACTTGATGTACAATTCCATCCTCCACATTCACACTGTCCTGTGGCTGCTATTCTAGTCAAGATGTTATGTTCCCATATTTTGATTTGTTGAATCATCACTCATCTTGAGACATTTTGAGACTTATTCCATGAACTGGTTAACCTGTATAAATCTAGAAATTCGTAGTCACCAATCAGCTTCTAAAATTGTTTTCTTAACATGATTTATGGGTGGGTGAATTGATGAGATATTTTTAATTTGCAGGTTTCAGCATCTACCCTGTGTATGCCGGAGCCAGAGGATGCTGTTGCCCACGGAGATGCCAATCTTGCTGTTAATGACTTTTTAGCACGAGCACCTTTGTAGCCAAGTTTATTGTTTTTGAGGAGCAGAATGAGCTCTGATATGACGTGGGTAGCTACGCTAGAACAAAGGCTGTGTGATAGATGGTCCTATAACTTACTGTGAAACCTGGGATTAGTAAGTGGAATATAGTATGTGGGAAGAAAAAAATATGAAGCCGCTTAACGTTCCAATGAATTCATACAGCCTTATAAATATTGATTGATTGATTTGATGCTTACTATTCTTTCCTGGAGAAAGATCAGGACTATAGATGCCAGGCAATGTAATTTAGTTCCCAAAAATAGTTATAAAAGGCCCCTCAATTTCCTTTTCATTTTTGTACCAGAATCTCTTATGTACCTGATACAATGTCAAAAATTCATATTTTATAAATAATAACATGCTTTCGATGGGTTAATTGCATCTAATAAGATCATAAAATTGGACCAAAAGAGACGGGGAAACATTTTTTTGAAATAGAATGTATATATTGTTAGACTGCAGCAGCTCATTTTTTAATGTTTTATATATTTAACAAAATCATCAAAGTTAATAGTGAATGATCGAATTCTTCTATGAACAAATTTACAAGTATCGGTAAAGTTTTGAAACATTACCATTTAAATATTATGTTATTTAATTAAAAAATTTCTTGACCGAGTTAATAAGTGAGACAATTAATATATTTTTCTTATTAATTAAATTTTGCCAAAAAGTATTGTTCATTTTTGTATTAAATATGTTTTAGTTATGACTCTAAATAATCTATTATTTTTTATAATCTTTTTTTGTATTTCAGATAATTACAATTTTTTAAGCCAGAAATAGTACTTCGAAAAATCAGAACACGAAAGTGAATTGAATTTCAACATTATCTTAAACTAGTCTTATTTCTTTGCATTTTTAAATAAGAATTAGTTATTTTTCAATTATAAAACACTGTTTAATTTAATTGTTAGTTATTACGCGCTTGATCTTTGTTTCTATGAAAATAAAACATGTCTTAAATATTAATAGGCAATTAAAAACCATTTTTCTATTTATAAAATAAATACGATTTATTTATATGCATGTATAAAAATATCTTGTTTTATCATTTTATATGTATTAAGATATGATTTTATCAATTAACTTCAGGAAACAAACAGTTTTATTAATTTAACAAACAATTATCATGCTTTATCGATTACATTTTTACATAAACCTTTATCTGTACGTGTTAATTTAATTAAAAAGTAGTAGATTAATAATTTTTCATATTCTTTCTAAAATACTATTTTTGAATTCATGGATTATAATTATTGTTGGAGCTGGAGAGACGCAGTGAGAGGTAAGAGTAGATGCATTCAATATTAAATAAAAACTGTTAGGTTTTTGGTAACACATTAAAGGAAAACTTAAACTCAAACAGATAAACACTGACGAGTGTTTGAATGTTTATGGTAAGAAACAATTAACTAATTTATGGAAGTGAAGATTACAGCTTTTTACCAGACTGCCGATTGCCAGCACTGCACTTGGCAAGAACAGAAGAAATAGAATAGATAAATAAATTACAAAAAACAAAAAAACAAAAAAATGCACAAATTGAAAATCACGGTGACGGCGAGGGTGACGACGATCAGCGCCTCTTGTTCTTGCTACCCAGCAAGAGGGAGAAGTAGAAGAGGAATCTAAAGAAGAATCCCCAGGCCACAGTGATCCACAAGCAGTTCCACTTGCTCAACTGGGTGATACTGTTCTGCCGCAGAATGTCGGAGCCGGTGGTCAAACAGGTGGAGGCGGTGATGTTGATTCCCAGAGTGTTGCTCATGGAGCCCAAAAGCTTCAGCTTCAGAGCCTGCGGCACCGACCCAAGAGGCGTGTTATCGAAAATCTGAACCCCTCTGACGAAGCACTTGACGGGGTCATCGAACTCGTTCTGCAGAACAGCTTCGTAGGGGTACTTCACCAGCGAGAAGTAGTGGAACCAAATCCAGTAACTGGGAATCCTATCCCTGTTGATGAAGAACCCACTGAAGAGCAAGAAATATGCGAGAATGGCCACAACAATGGTGTAACCCAGCATCACGTGCGGCACCACACCGGAAAGGAACGACACGAAGGAGTTCCCGGCCCAAAACGAAGCGAAAATAATCAGAAAATAAAACAGAAAGCCCGAGAAACCACCGTCCAGGCCCACGGCCCAGAAAGTGATTGCCGCGAAAGCCAGCGAGAGAAACGCTAGCGCCGGCAGCGCAACCAGCGCGTGCGAGACCAAGTACGATAATCTGCGATACGCGTTGTAAGCGGTTTCTCTCATGAAGATGTAGCGTTCTTGGAGGAACACGGGAAGCGCGTCTGCGGTGGTGTAGAAGGTTGTTGACATGGCGAAGGCGAAGAATCCGAGCCTCTCTTGCACTCCTTTCGGAGAGTTATCGAGTTGCCAAAACATGGTGGCGAGAATGAACCCCGTCACCATCACCGCGCACAAGCGAGTGCCGAAAACCTCCGGCATTCTTCTCGAGTTCAGAAACGAGCGCTTCCACAGCGTCGCCATCTCCATCCAAAACGGATTCGCAAAGGTTGGAACCATTGACGACGGGTTAGGGTTCGTGTTCGTGGCACCGGACACCAGTTTCCCTCGCGAAATGCTCGCGCTTATTGCTTCCTTCAACGACAACCCGTTCCCTTCGACCTCCGTTGTTGTTTGATTGTGCTTCGTCATGCTCTGCCACGACTTGTTGAACTCCACCAAGCTCTTCGTTCCTCCGGGAGAGCCTTCCAGTTCGCGAATCAGGTCCAACGCGAACTCCGTTCTGTTCTCGGTTTCCGGAATCGGATGACCGAACTCCGAAAAAAAAACCGGCACCTGCGACGGTGAACCGCTGTAAACGGTTTGGCCGCGTGATAGAAATATCATGCGGTCCAGAAGCCCTAGGATTCGGTAACTCGGCTGGTGAATGGACATGATCACGATGCTTCCGCTCTGTGCGATTCTCTGCAAAACCTTCACCACCAAATACGCGCTTGTGGAGTCGAGTCCTGAGGTTGGCTCGTCCAGGAACAGCAGGATCGGGTCGTGGATTATGTCGATGCCGATGGAAACTCTCCGGCGCTCTCCGCCGGACACTCCGCGGTGGCCTTCGTCGCCGATGACTGTTTTCGCTGCGTTCCGAAGACCTAGCTGGTCGATGAGAGCCTGGACCCGAGCGTTTTTCTTCGACTTGGAGAGCGTGCGCGGAAGTCTGAACTCCGCTGCGAACATCAGCGTCTCTTCCACGGTGAGCATTGGGAAGAGTAGGTCGTCTTGCATCACGTACGCGGAGATCACCTTCAGAAGACGCGATTCCAGCGGCTCGCCGTTCAGCGCCACCGTGCCTTTTAGACTTCCCTTGGCGATCCGGTTCGCCAGCGCGTCGATTAATGTCGACTTTCCAGAACCGCTCGCGCCGAGGACCGCCATGATCTCGCCGTCGCGCGCCTCGCCGGAGATGTCGTTGAGCAGCGTCTTGGTCCGCCTGAACATGCTCTCGCCGACGGCGGGAGCTTCAGCCACCGCGGACGGGCCGAGGTGGCTACTGCGCCGATGGAACACAGAGGAGAGGCTCATTTTGCGGCTGGCCTTGACGCTGTAGGTGAGGTTGCTGAAGGAGAGGACGAACGGCAGCGAGCGAGGTCCAGCTCCGGCGCCGTCGACTATATCAAGAGCTTGATGCACCGGCGTCTCGCTTCCGTCGCCGGTGGCTTCCTTCCTGGCGTCCCCGACGTGCTTGAGGAGCTGTCCGAGGGTGGGCATCTCGGCGGAGGCGGGGCGGCGCGTGAAGTCGTCCATTTCCATTGAGTCGAAATAGGGCTGAGTAACATCGGTTAGCGATAATGAATTGTCCGCAACTATGCGAGATGACATTGGTTCTTTGATGAAGTTGAAGTTGTAGTATGGATGTTGTTGTTGAGGATTTGGAGAAGAAAGGTTGAAGGTATATATGGATATGGTGTGGAAGGTTTGATTTTGGTGGAAAATATATAATAGGGTTTTGACTAATGTATGGGTTTTACTTTGGAGGTGACCTACAACTCCTAATTCATCAATCTATTCCCCAAACGTAAAGCTATCTATCTCATTACATTCCATGTGATCTTCTCTTTTCTTATTCATCACACCTTTTCAAATTCATGCCTGTTAGGTGGGGGCGTCCATCTACTGTGGCCTAACCACGTACTTCTTCCTCATGCAATACCACTACTATTTCCCTTCAAAAACTACTTTCAATTTTATATAATCTTCATTAGTTATTTTTATTAATGATCTACTATCAAATATTAACCGATTAACAGAAATATCTATAATTATAAAGAATGTATTTATTCAATTTTTACATCATAGATTACTTTTTCACCTTTATAATTGAAATTAAGCCTAAAATACACCATAACCCTAGAGGGTAGAAAAACCTTTATTCACGATCATGATTTGGAGTTGCCATAATTACGCAATAACTCTCTTGATGTACAATTTAGAAATATCACATCCTTTATTTAGTGCTTCTACCTATATCTACGATTATCATGGTTATTATTATTAATAAGGGGAGAGTATGTTAGGTAGAATATGAAACCCATGCATGCTCTGTCTCTGTTTCTCTTATGTTATTGGCCGAAACCACAGCTTATGTGAAAACTGACCAACTAACATTATATAATAGGACTAGTGTTGGGCTTGTTGGATACTCATTTTATATAATAAAAAAGAGTGCAATCAATAGTGTGAATGAGTGTTACAAGATGTTATTAAATAATGAGTTTCAGTGGACAATATAGTAGGGAATAGAGGATAAAATCTTCATTTTCTTAATGCATTAATGGCTTTTGGGTTACTTCTCCTTGTTAACCAAGGGAAAAGTATGAAAGTGCATTGATTATATTAAGAAAAATTACCAAGTTATGCACGTAAAGCTATCCTAAGTAGGCAAGAACCGTTCCCCATCAAATGAGGAAAATTTGAAACGAACACTCTAAGAAAATGGTTAGAAAGGGAGAAAAAGGTGGGAGTGGTCAATGTATGATGAAGACCTAACAGAAACCATGCCATTTAAGATGCTCCAAGAGCTTGGATAACTGGAACTGATATGAATCACCATCACAATAACCCACCTCGATCAACAATCCAGAAGGAAACATTTTTTAACAATTAACCATTCCTTACCAATCTAAAATCTGGTTCCATGTGTGATTGGATCAGATAATAAATACACTCAAATGCAATGGAAAAAAGATACGAATTGAAGAGAGATGAAATATTATTTGCACTACATTTCATCCATACTATTATTATTATTATTAAATTTCAGTTCAGAACAGTTACATGTATCATATTTGTTCAGAAGAGAATCTGAAAAACAATTTTTTTTTTAAAAATAGTAACAGACTTTTTATTTATTTTTTTATTAATTAAAAACAAATAAATATTTAAAAAAATTAATTTAAAAATCTGTTTCACGTTTATAACTAACTAAAATATCTTAACAATGATTATTTTTTTACTGTTACAATTTGAATTTATTCTCATTAATATTAACATTTTCTTATCTTGTGATCTCCTTGTGTTAAACCTAAATAAGATAAATAACTAAATTCTACTTTACTGTGAGCTTTTTTATAATTCCGTTTTAGCTTCTAGCAAAAAAACATTGCCGGCCAAAGTCAAACAACATTAGGGATTTAAAAATGGTCAGAGATGACGGTTGGTTACCTTTTTTCACAAACGAAAATTGTTTTCTTGGATAGTTTGTCTTTGATGCTGCATATGATTGCATATCTATCCACTAATAAACTTTAATCACTTTCTTTCTTAAAAAAATCTTTTGATTATAGTTTGTCAACCTTTGTGTCAATGCAGGGACACTGCTACCTTCTCGCCTTTTCACTCTCACTTTCAGTCATAAAACAAGAAACAATTTCTTGCTTAAATGGATTCTCCTAAACCTTAATTAGTATCAAACCATAACCTTAACCCTCTAATTAATGAATTTACACAAAAAAGCAGAAACATGGTAGTTAATGCAGGTAGGCTACCATCACAAAGTTACCAACTTGCAAGCTAACTCTTACCAATCTCTCTCTGGGTTGCGTTCCCACGTAAACCACTGAAAAGTCAAAGCAAAAAATGGGTTTCATCAATTTCTGCATGTGCACCATTCTCAATGTTCCTTCATATTATGCTACAGTCTTCCAAGGATGTTTGGTCATCTAGTTAACTGTCACTGTTTTATGTGTTTGGAATTTTGCTGTGTTTTAGTCATATATCCCTAACTTTTTCTGTGGATTCTTCTCGTGTCTTTCTCAACACCACCGTCAATTAATAACGAAGTTGTGCTAAATTAGAAAGTATTAGGGATTTTTATGTATTAAAATCTTGATAACTTAAGATAGTATAAGAATCTCTGGTCAAACATTTTGGTTCAATTTCAACTGGTATTTCTTTTGTACAAGTTACGTGCCTTTCCACGATATCAAAAGACAGACCCTTTTTGAAAAAGCTTTGTGCAGGGAACAGTAGAACACACACAAAAAAAAAAAAAAAATGACCCTCCGCCATGGCAAAAAAGAAAGGGAGGGTAATTGTAAAATGTAAAAAAAAAAAAAAAAAAAAATAATTTAAAAAAAAAAAATAAATAAATACAAAAAAAAAAAAATCATACATTCATAAATGCATTTTCAAAAACAAAAAGTCCAAAATTTCATAAATGCATTTTCT
>Ga0099825_1003541_pt1 | contig 20752 bp, 7 predicted proteins | sample SiratroredBW_FD_76838 | JGI IMG/M metagenome (GOLD analysis project Ga0099825, IMG submission 76838) | Root nodule microbial communities of legume samples collected from California, USA - Siratro red BW | ecosystem: Host-associated > Plants > Roots > Nodule | place: USA: California | collected... | reverse complement strand
TATATATATATATATATATATATAGTACATAGGCATTTTCAATCTTGTATGGGAATTTATTTCATACAAAATTAATCAAGTCACACATTAACAGGTTAAAAATAAGTCAGAGGAGATACAATACTAGTAAAAGGATTACGAGTTCAAATTCATAAATTATTAGTAGCATTACATAAGGAAGGCACTCAAGCTAGTTGGAGTCATTTCAAATTAAACAAATTAGAAAGAATGGTTAAAAAAAAGGCAAGTATCGCATTGATGGGTCCCATGAAAATTAAAAAGGGATATTATATCCAATGAAAATGAAAAAAAAATAAAAAATCAAGTGTCCCATGTAATATAGCATGTTAAAATTAGAATATATAAATAACAGTTACCTTTGTTTAACCAGTCAATTTCGTAAGGTTAAATTGAACATAAATAATAAACTGAATTGGATCTAAATTATAAGAGAATGTATTAAGAAGAAAATTAAGTGGTTTATCAATTTTGATAATTAAGTTTTGAGCTCAACGAAAGAAGCCTTAAGGGAATTTAAGCTAATGATCCTGTTACAACGATATTAACACTGTTTGACAATGAAAAGATCCGAATTTATTTTGTTTATCCGACTATCCTTCATCATAATCATTCTCCCGGTTGTTTTTCAAGGAACGCAACTATCGTTATTTAATTAGGAAAACATCATAAAAATCTGATGTGATCTGCTAAAATCTGGCCAACAAATAATTAAAATTTAAGATTTAGAGTTTAAATTTTTTTAAGATTTAAAGTTTAGGATTTAGAATTAGAAAACTTGATATTAACTCTTCATAAATAATAATATTTTTAATCTTTTGAAATAATAAAAGTCAATAAAAAATTACCTAAGACGAGCTAAAAATTTTCATGATGAAAAACCAAATTAAAAATACTATGTACATGTCATGTTAAATTGAAATAAACTTACTATTTGTAAATTATGTCGCTTACATAAAGAAAATCAATTATAAAGACTAAATATATATACTTTCTATATACACAAAACAACAAAAATACAAATTTAAATTCTAGATTATATCTTTTGTCCTCCTTGTAAGAGAAAAAAAAAATTCGACAGAATATCAAGATTGTAAACGTGATAGATTTAATTATAGTTGATTTTTTTACTCTGATTTAAAATTATCTTGATTCAGCCTGTTCATTGAAAAATGTACTAAATCATTTCGATAATAAAAAAAAAACTGTGAATATCAAAAATTAATAAATAAAGGGAAACTTCCAAATTTAGTTAGATGGCATTTTTAGTGTATTTATTTATTTTGATAACATAGTAATGTATAAAGAAGAAGAATGAGAATATGCGTAATCTTAATATATATATATATATATATATAAATATATTAAAATATATTATATTATTAAATGGAATATAGTTACAGTATATTTTGATCATATAATCCAAATTATACTTAAAAACTATTATTATATATTTGATAAACGTTATTAATACTATTAATTTTGTAAAAAAAAATGTGAAGAATTAGCGTAACGTGTAAAAATATTTAGGCAATTGTTTTCTGTACTTAATAAATATTTAATTTGTTAAATTTTTTTTATTACTTTTATTTTAAAATTTATTTATTAAATATATATATTTTTCTTAATATATAAATATAAGTGCAATCAAATAAAAAGTTATTAATTTTTTTTATAAATATTAACAAATTTTATTAATAAATAATAAAAAAATTTAATAAATATTATATATTAAGAAATATTTATTATTTTTTTAAGTAACATTAAATTAATTATTAAAAATTAAATATTTAAAAATAATGTTTTAAATTGAATTTTTAAAATTAATTATATTAAATTATAAATATTTTAATAATATTTAATATTATTTTTATTATGGTTAAAAAAGTAAAATATGAAAAGAATGTTTATATAAATATGAAAGAAATATTTAATATATAAAATAATGAAGTTATTATTGATATTTTAAGAATTTATTAAATATAGGAAGATTTCGTATGGTAAAGGTTGTAGGGGTGGTGGTTTGAAATTTGAAATTCGGGTGGAGAATGCTGCTTCATGTTGACGCGGGAAGGGACGGTTATATCTATCTATAAATAACTTGAAAACCCTTCCTCTATAGAACCCTCCCGCCATTGCTCATTCTTGAACCTCTTCTCCTCACTGCCTCCTTAAAACGACACAGTTCTACTCTCCACACAAACAAACACTCTATCCGTCATGGTACCCTCTTTCTTCACAAGATCACTTGTTTTTTAATTTTTCTTGTAGCTTTTGATTCGAATTTGATCTTTCATTTCCAGGCTTTGCCCAATCAGCGAACCGTGGATTACCCAAGTTTCAAACTCGTAATCGTCGGTGACGGTGGCACTGGTCAGCTTTTCTTCTTTTTCTCGCTCCTATTTTTGACGATTAACCTGTGTTTTCAATTATTAAAAGTTGTTCTGCTGTAGCGATCTTGGTCGTGTATTCGCATATGAACTTATTGAACTTATTGTTACCAAATTTGCAGGGAAGATAACCTTTGTGAAAAGGCATCTTACTGGGGAATTCGAAAGATGTACGAACGTAAGTAAGATTAGTTTATAATTAAATAAAGATTAAGGTTTTGTGTCTATCGTTCTTCACATTAAACTTATTGTTTATCTCGATTTTGGTTGTCCTTAACAGCTACAATCGTTGTAGAAGTTCACCCATTGGATTTTTTCACTAACTGTGGAAATATTCGATTCTACTGCTGGGATACTGCTGGACAGGAGATTTTTGGTGGCCTCAGAGATGGATACTAGTAAGTCATTTAGTCTCAAATTTGTGTGAACAAACCGTGCACTTTTTATTTCGATCTCAACTTCTGCATGTGTTTTGATTGGTTATTCTGTATCAGAGTTGGCGTTGTTGCTTTGTATGGTAGTTACTCGCATTTCCAATTTTTATTTGTGTTAGGTTTAATGTGTTTAGATGTATGTAATTTCTTTACTACAATGAGCTTTTTAATTTGTTCCACTGCTAGTGTCTGTGAGTTTTTATGGAATTCTTCAGTTATGCAAACTCCTATTACTTGTGTTAAACGGTGTTTTACGTTGCAGTATTCAAGGGCAATGTGCGATTATCATGTTTGACGTTACTGCTCGATTAATACATACAAAAATGTCCCTACCTGGCATCGTGATCTTTGCAGGTTCGTAAATGAAATCTTCTAAGCCATTTTGAATGTGTTGTCTCTAATTTTTTGGAATTGTGTGATTTTTATTTTTTATTTTTTATTTTTTGACACCATGGGCAATTTCTGCCTAAATGATTTTTCAGAGTATGTGAAAACATCCCAATTGTTCTTTGCGGTAACAAGGTCGATGTAAAGAACCGCCAGGTGAAGGCGAAGCAGGTTGCTTTCCACAGGAAGAAAAACTTGCAGTACTATGAAATATAAGCTAAGATTAACTACAACTTTGAGAAACCGTTTTTGTATCTTGCTCGTAAACTTGCAGGGTAGGGCCACCGAATTTTCACTTCATAATATCTATTTATTTACATTTTAAAATGGATATCAACTTATATTTTGCTACTTGTGTCTTTTTTGCAGTGATCCTCACTTGCACTTTGTTGAATCTCCTGCATTGGCTCCGCCTGAAGTTCAAATTGATTTAGCTGCACAACAGTAAGTCCATCTGTCATGAGCTACATAGTTTATTCGATTCCATCACTCTTTTAACTGATTCATGTTTCATGATTGCCAATTTGCGTGGAGTTAAAAATGCTTTATAAAAGTGGATTGAAGGTCATAATGCTTTAAATTTCCTATATTTACGTGTTGGCGACTTTTGCAGGGATGAAGCTGAGCTTGCTGCAGCTGCCAGTCAGCCCCTTCCTGACGATGAAGATGACGATGACACTTTGAGTGGGATCAGTGTAGTGTGTTTATGGAACGTCATCCTTATTGTTGGTATTGTATGCTACTAAAGTAATTTTGGGGGTTTAGTGTTGACATTTTTGGATTTGAATTCGATTTCTGAATTCAATTATTATTCGAGATCCGTTGCTTAAATTGAATGTCTCTTTTTACTATATTGTGTGGGTGTTATAAAAAATATCTGGATTGGTTGTTTGTGCGATCCCATTTGATTCAGTTATTATACAGTGAAGAAAAATTGGTAGAATATAAAGAAGTTATTTTAACGTAAAATAGTATAGTAATTATCTTGCAGATATTAAAAGGAAAAGACCAATTTGTGATTGTTTTATATTTCTAAAATTATTTTAGAAACTGTTGAGATAAATTTATGAGAAACTCAAATAACTTAATTTTAATAGCGGTCTAGTTTTTTTGTTTAATACAGTTAAATTTTTGACAAATTTTTTAGAGAAATTCTCAGTGATTATTTAATGAATCAGTATTATATATAGGTTCAACGTTATGCGGTGAAATCTTGGTTTGTGGTTTTATTAATTTGTTCCTGAATTGGTAGAATAGTGGTTTCTGGTAGAATGGTGAAATATTGGTTTGTGATTTTATTAATTTGTTGCTGAATTGGTAGAATAGTGGTTTCTAGTAGAATAGTGGTTTCTGGGTTATTTAATTTAGCAGTTATTTATTCTTAATATCCCAATAATTTTTTCATTATTTTTATTTTAAAATTTATTTATTAAATGTTTTTATCCTCTTGAGTCAGTATAAATACAATCAAGTATATAAATAAATATAATTAAGTAAAAAATTGTTATTTTTTTTATAAATATTAATAAACTTTCTTGATAAACTATAAAAAAATTTAATAAATATTAAAAAATATTTATATTTTTTTTCTAATAATATTGAATTAGTTATAAAAAAAACTAAATATTTAAAAATAACTGAATTTTTAAAATTAATCCTGTTAAATTGTAAATATTTCATATCATTCAATATCATTTTTATTATTATTAAAAAAAGAGCAAAATATGAGAAAGATGTTTCTATAAATATGAGAAGAAGAAAAATTATTTAGTATATAAAATAATGAAAATATTATTAATATTTTTAGAATTTGTTAAATGCAGAAAATAGTTTGTAAAGCACCAGTCATTTAATTACAACTTACTTGATTTGTGATTCAACCGCTGTTAAATTACAATTTAAAATAATAAATATAAATATATAAATACTATTATGCTATAAAATAAAATTAAGAACAAAATATATTTAGTAGAAGAGATATTGATATGGTCATATTTTAATTTATGTGGCTTTTAGTGTATTGTTCTTGTAATTTTTATCACTATTAATTTTTTATTTGTACGTTATCTTTAATAAATGATAAACTGAATTGAATCCAATTTATAAGAGGACGTATTAAGAAAAAAATTAGGTGGTTTATCGATTTTGAGAATTAAGTTTTGAACTCAACGAAAGAAGCCTTAAGGGAATTTGAGCTAATGATCTTGTTACAACGATATTAACACTGTTTGACAATGAAAAGATCCGAATTTATTTTGTTTATCCGACTATCCTTCATCATAATCATTCTTCCGATTGTTTTTCAAGGAAAGCAACTATCGTTATTTAATTAGGAAAGCATCATAAAAATATGATGTGATCTGCATGGAATACGAAAATCTCGCCAACAAATAATTAAATTTTAAAGTTTGAAGTTCTTTCATTTTAAGCAAATAAATGAAAAATAAAAAAGGTTCTTAGCATGGTGGGAGCTGGGAACTGAGACAGACAAAAGATTTGCACCCTTATTTTGTGAATGATTAATGAGTGTGAAATAATTCATCTTTGGGGCATCTGATATGCATGATTGTGGAAAAAGGCTTATCTGATTGTGCATGTGATGGGAATATATTAAAATTGTATGATAGAAATGGTGAACATGTGATAGGTAAATGAAGTGGATTCGCCTTCTCTATACATCTCTTCGTTAGATACTTGAGACATGCTGGAAAAATACCTTATTTATTAGGGTTTTTAAGAGTAAAAAATATTTAATTTTATTGATTCTTATGAAGGTTGCAGACATTTGAAAAAACATATCGCCCACCGTGGGGTTCGAACCCACGATAAGGTTAAGAGCCTTGCGCTCTACCAACTGAGCTAGACGGACTTGTGATGTTGTGTCAATTACTAAGACTCATTTTGTTTCGAAGTTACATATTTATATAAAATGTTAGCGCTATTATTTTTGTAGTTTTGTTGAGTCTTTCATACGTCCTGGATAAACAAAAAGTTTGACTATATTTTCAATATTGAGCTAGACATCTAAACTCTATAGTACTGTATAATATATTTGAACTGCCAAAACATTCAATCACTTGTTTTGAGGGAGATGTAACATAACATATTAGTTGAATAAAACTACAAATGGTGTGAGATGCTTCTGAAGAAAACCACGTCTTAATTTTGAACTGATGAAGCTGTTGTTACTTGTAAGGCAGACACTAGATAGTTTTGCGAAATAAAAATTCTGAAGTAAGGCTCAAGAAATGTGGTGCAATGCCAGCCTTTTGAATCGCAAGCTTTAATATTTCCCGTACTTATTTTCAACGGTCAAGATAAAATAGAAATTTCAGATGCTCAAGCACTCAAGGATTATGATACGTGGTTTATAATTTATTCTCTAAAGCATAAGCCTTTTATTTAACAATGATAGAAGATAGTTCATGACCAGAAAAAACATGAATATAAATTAAGAGTTTATTTAGACAAACTTCTCCCTAAGTAATTATACAAGAGAAAAAAATGTCTACAAATTAATTAGTTTGTAAAAAAGTTAAAAAAATTTAGAAAAATTATATGAGACTTTTTATAAATTAGCTTCAGGTAAACTATTTTTTTTTTCAAAAGGAAAGTTTATAGAAAAACTCATCCAAATATACTAAAAGAGCATGCAAATAACTAAATATATGTAAAAGACACGCGCTTGAAGAGAACTTTGGCATGAATCCAATGTAAAGAAGTGTGTACATAGATTGGTTTGCAAAGAAGCTCGAACGGAGGAATTTTAAAATTATATGAGAAGGGAGGTATGATAATTAAGAAAAGGAGGTGTAAATAACATTTTAGTTATTCTGGGTCAGGTGAGAAATTGGGCCAGAGCAAACTGAGCCCAAAGGTCCATACCCAAACATGCAGAATTGCAGCAGAGAGAAGCATGAAATTATCAGAACAGCGCGCCGGATAGTGCATTAATTCGAGAATATGCCATTGTGCAAATTTGTATCCTGACGCCAAGGAAAAAAAAATCAACCCGGAGAAGAATAATTTTTTATTTTATTTTATTGGTAAGTATTGGCGGCACTACTAGTTTATTGTGCAATTAATTGCCTGGGTCCAAGTTTGTTTCCTGCATGTTCTTATCGTGCTGTTTCTGTTTTGATCAATTTTCAGTTGCTATAATATTGGTTTCTTGAGCTTGTCAAAATGATTTATTTTGGAATAAGTAAGAGTTGGTTTGATTTTGCCTATCAACTGTTCGAAGGAATGCATAAATGAAACTGATAAGCGATAACAATTTATCTTTAAAAAGTTTGGCTGTCGGCGTAACCATAACAAGAAAGTATTTTGAAATGTGGTAATTTTACAGGTTTAAAATTTAAGGTAAAATAGACTATTCTCTGATTGGGCAAAACATTTTTACACCACCTTCATATATGTCAGCCGGGTTTGTTAACTTTTACAAAAGTCTCATGAAGGAAGTTTTTTAATTGGTTTACAATGTAAAAAGTTTTGCACAGACATTGTATAGTTATTATATTCTAAATTTAATGCGTTTTATGTGTATACCTAGGTAGTGAAGTGAGTGAGTTCTTAATTTTGAACATAATGTGTGTAGATACATGCTATATGTATAATTTGGTTCTGTACTCAGCACAATGGTGTTAAACAGAAAAGCATCTTAAAGATTCTGCATTAAAGTTATGAAATATGAAGAAAATTGTTCTTTAAACTTACTACAAATTCATGTTCGTCTGAAGGACTGTAAGCACGCTTCTTTGCTGTTTTTAAAAACGTTAGCACCAAAGAATGAGTTTGGGGAGTGCATTTGTGAAACTGAAGAGATACTGATAAATGACATACCATAGCTTTTACATTAGATCTTGTTCAATGAAATGGTGTTTCGTTAAAATTGCAGGGAGTGCAGTTTTGATAACCCTAGAGGTACTTATCGGTTCGACTCTGTGATAACACATCTCCAAATTTGAAAAGCATGATGCCCATGACATGTTTAAGCTCAATTGTTTCCCCTCTTCTCCTGTCACGAATATGTCAGGTAATGCTGTTCTTTTCACCAAGAAAAAAGCCGTTTTTGTTGTAATTGCTTATTCTTTTTTTCTGCCTTAGGCTAACATGGATACAACAAGAGCCCTTCTATGGGGCAATAAATTATCAACAGTTGCAATAACCATCTCAGTGAAGGTAAACAACAGCTCAATAAAAGAGCATATATAAATGCATTTCTTGTATTTGGCTTTGAAATATTGTAGTATTTTGCTTTTGATTGTAGAGAAGTTATATCCACTGCGTGATTAAGAGATCCAAATTTAGCCCAAAAGGTGGTGGTCCCATGGAGAAGAAGTAGGTTTGATTCTATTTTCATTATTTTTCAATGAATTCTTGTTTGTGTGAATTATTTGTTTTAGCTGGAATGCAGAAAAGGGAAGAAGACAACAGGAAAGAAAGAGTACCACTTGTGGAAAAGTAGAGATTCAGCTCAGTCTGGCCAAAAGGCCCTCACTCTTGTTAGAATTGTATGTCACCCATTGATATCCTTTTAGTCATAATTTTAGATTTGGGGGTATTACTGGATTCTCCACATTCATCAGCACTGCCATAATCTGATATTTTATCACCTTGTCTATTCAAAATTAAACTTAGTCTGTCAGTTACGGGTTGGTTTGCATTTGTTCGATTCAGTTATTTTTTTAGTATCTTCAACTGTAACTTACGACTTTTTGTAAATAGAATACTGTTATGATCGGTTAATAGATTGAGCACATTGTTTTCCCTCTACACAGAGTGACTTATCTCCTTTCTCTTATTTTTCTTCTGGTTTCTGGAGTTTTCTTGTGTTTTTTCAATTCTTCATTTCTTACATGTTATTGGAATCATATTGAGGTGCAGATGAATGTGGAGAAGTGGGTAATACAGGATAGGAAATGAACCATTTATTAACTACAGTTAATTGATTAAAAACGTACCAAGAAAATAATTTAATTTAGTGAACAACGGGTGGCTTCTTTTCATCTTATAGTATCATGTTGATTTTGATTTTGTGCTTTATGGAACTTGAAATGGTAGGTTTCTAAACTCCCTAATGAGAAAGAAGCTGTTTATGGGGCATTAGATAAATGGACAGCTTGGGAAACAGAGTTCCCAGTGATTGCAGCAGCTAAGGCTTTAAAAGTTTTAAGGAAAAGGGGTCAGTGGGTTCGTGTAATTCAAGTAAGAACACAACTACTTTAAAGAGCTCTTATTCTGTGTCATACTAAGCGCTTTGTTTGCCTTTATAAATTTTTAAAGAATATTGAACTGCAAATATTCTGTTTGCTTGATGATTGAAAAAATTGTGTTCATAACAAGTCCTAGAGCTGATCCCTTCATGTAAAGTTCTCTAGATTTTAAAGTTGTCATAGCTCAAGAAATGATTGAGATGGTGCTTTATTGTTAGAACTTTTGATAAATGAATTTGCTTGTTAACTAATGCTGAAATTGCTCATTTGTTTTTAAAGTTTTGCATCTGGTTTTAGGTACTGAATAATGAAAATGATCATTATCTCGTCAAAATGTTCCCTCATCTGTTGAAACAACTGTATGTATTTTAGTTACAAATAGACATGAATCTTGAATATATTTTATGTATTTTATATATCCATAGATTTTAAAGTTGTCATAGCTCAAGAAATGATTGAGATGGTGCTTTATTCTTAGGAACTTTTGATAAATGAATTTGCTTGTTAACTAATGCTGAAATTGCTCATTTGTTTTTAATGTTTTGCATCTGGTTTTAGGTACTGAATAATGAAAATGATTATTATCTCATCAAAATGTTCCCTTATCTGTTGAAACAACTGTATGTCTTTTAGTTACAAATAGACATGAATCTTGAATATTTTTATGTATTTTATATATCCATAGGCTTTTATAATTTTTTCTTTTCTTAATATTTTTTTTAATCCTTCAATATTGACATTGTTTAATCCTTTTTTGGGAATGTCATCCTTCAATATGCATAACTTGTAACTGGATTTATCTAACATCTCAGGATTATACACATATTTGGATGATTTAAATGAACTTGTGCTCTGTGAATGATGCTTTTTACCTTCTAGAACTGATGATCTCATGTTTGGTGCCTTAAGAGGAATGGAAAAGAATCTTACTGATTATTAGTCCTCTTTAAATCACAGGTAGCAAAGTGGATGTTAAGCAAAGGTCAAGGAGCAACGATGGGAACGTTTGATACCCTTCTTCTGGCATTTGATATGGACCAGAGGGTAGATGAGGCAGAATCATTGTGGAATATGATCATACATACCAACATGCGCTCTGTCTCAAAAAGACTGTTCTCTAGGATGATCTCGATATATGATCATCATGATATGCCGGATAAGATCATAGAGGTGTCCTTCTTTGAACCATTAATCTCACTTCACCTGGCATTAATTTTTTTAACAATTTTAACTTGACTCTTCTATGCCTTAACAATTGCGGCCTCACGTGTAAGTTCAGGTATTTGCAGATATGGAGGAGTTGCGGGTAAAACCTGATGAAGATACGGTCAGGAGAGTCGCAAGAGCCTTTAGAGAACTAGGCGAAGAAGAGAAGCGGAAATTGGTTATAAGACGATATGGGATTAAATGGAAGTACATTCACTTTAATCGTGAACGGGTGAGAGTTAGAACAGAAGCATATGAAGATAATGAATCAACCAATTGAAATGGGTAAATCAATATGTGCCAATGAGGACACTACTTGTTACGTTCTACTGCAGCTGCATCAGTGGCTCATCAATCTGATTCATTGCTGTGCATCCAGGTCTAACATAGCACTGATCAATCAGAGGTTGTACTACATTGAGGGATCGGGGTTCTGCACCCTATATTGAAAACGACAATGTTGTAATGTATAGATACTTAACTAGGCATGTATTCAGAGCAAAACTTATGAATATATAAGATTTGATCAGTTCTGCATATACTAATTTGTGTTTAGGTATATTCTTGACACTGGATCAACCTAATGAAGCTGACAATTTGAATCAAATTAATTAAAGTGTTTTTGTTTTTCACTTCCCAATCGGGTCGAACTTGTGCCGAACCGATTAAATCTGATTCCTATTAATTTTCAAGTCATACTTTTTAAAACCAAACCACTGATTACTAATTGAACTCCTTAAGTTGGATTTCGTTTTACGTTTAGGCAACCAAAGCCAAACTAACACCGTCCGTAGTCCTTTCCAAATTATTCTTTTAGGAGTAATATATTTTAAAGCGATTGAAAGATCCTCATAATATTGGCCCCTCTTGAGGAACGCTTTAAGCAAGGCTCCACCATGATGTCAACTAGCTAGAAGATTTGCCCAAAAAAGTACATAGCAATATATGCACAATATTTTTTTGAGAGAGGATTCAAAAGAAAAAAGAAGAGGCAGAAAAACAATGGTTTCATTATTGTTGATATTGTAATCAATCCACAAATAACATTCTTAAGTATATGGTCTTGTCACCACCACTCTAAGAATCTGTATCTTATCTGTTGTTTCCTGTCTCCCTAAGATTCTCCAATTATTTGACCTTTGGCCTTAGGAAGGCACGAGAAAAATGTCAAAAGGAAAAAGTACTTCAATAAAGTAACGAAAGTAAGAAGACACGATGTTATTCTACATAAAAGACACTGCCACAGGGCTTCTTACAACGCTATGTTTTCTCGTCCATGCATACCAACCAAAGTAGTAGTCATCTGGGCCATGATTGGGTGCTATTTGACCCAAGTTTGCTGTCACTGTGATGATGAAGTTCCTTTTCTGCCCAACATGATCAAATTTAAGAATGTCTGGAGTGGCTCTGATGGAGAATTCCTTTGGTGAAAAGGCACTAAACTTGTAAATACTCCTGCTCCTACCAACATTGGTGACTGTCCTCTTAATAGTAGCAGAGTAATTGAGTCGATGGATTTGTATGGATGGATAGTTAAGTTCAAAGTCTTCAGGCAATGACTTTGGACAGTTATATGTAATGTTGAGTTTGTTAGTTCTTGCAAATCTACAAATGTAAATAAGGTAGTCCATGTAGGAGGCATCATAAACTAGACCAGGTTTTGCTGCTCTTATGGGGTTGAAGTGGCCAGATCCCGTTGCGAAAGGTGTTGCAAGATTTCCAGTGTCATCAACCAATGAATGACCAGTGTTGTCCGTTGACGTGGCTGCAAGAAGAGAAAATGATCCAGATCAGGAAAATTGGAAATGCTATTGTTATAGGCTTTTATTTGCATGATGAAGTTAGACTTGGTAGAACTAAACAGATCAATAAATCATTCCCCTTATATATAGATATGATAGATTGCAGCCCATTATGCTGTGATTGGTCCATAACTCTGTACGTACAAAAAATCTAGAAGCAAACAATGTGTGTACTGCAACTATGTAAGCTTTTAGGCGTGAATTAAGAATTAAAGGTGAATCATCTAAGGGAGTGGTTCCCAATTAAGAGTAGGATCATGAGCATCTTGAAGTTACCTGTAGTCATGAGGGCAGATCTTATAGCAGCACTGCTCCAAGTAGGGTGTACGGCTTTGAGAAGAACAGCTGCACCAGAAACATGAGGGCAAGACATTGAAGTTCCAGAGAAGATGTTGTACTTAGCCACTCGTTTGTCCACAAATGACATTCGTGTGGGGCCATCTTCCGCTGTCCATGCTGCTAATATGTTTACTCCTGGGGCTGTAATATCAGGCTGAAAGTAAAAAATGATTAAAGAATTTTGATGTTACTTTTGATATATGCAGAGGAGATGACACAGCACAAGGTTTTGAATGTCTTGAAGATGGATTAAAGATGAGACTTTTGAATAGTTTATAAAGGAGGTGTAAATTTTATTTTACAAACAATTTTGTAAGGTTGTGTTAGACTTAAAATCTACTTTTTTATAAGATGTAATGTTTAGTGAAGTATTTTGAGACAACCATGGCAAATATATCATCCAAAAAAACAAAGGACATTGGGACAAACTAGTTATCAAAGTAATCTTATAAAGACAACGGAAAAGGACATAGACACTGTGATCAAATGATGTGGGAATTAGTACCTTGAGAATACTGGGGTCAATTGTATTTGGACCCCTGCTGGAGAAGGAGGCCATGGAGGGTGCTGGTTTTGTATTTAAGACTGTTGTTCCTGGTAGAATTCGTGCCATTGGATTTGGGGTAGAATGGACATAGTCAACGAGTTTTAAGACATTATCATAGGACAGTCCAGTGGCTGGAATAAAATGAGGATCAGAGGGTACATAATCATTTCCATCTAGTTGATTGTTCCCAAGGATAATACCAACCCCCCCAGCCCTTTGAACTTCTAAGCCTTTTTTCAACCTCGGAGCATTCCCTCTAAGGCAGACAACTATCTTCCCCCTTGCCTTGCTAGGTACAAGAGTGTTGTCATTGCACTGCCTGCATGGTTAATTAAACAAACCTTTTCAATTTTATATTACTCACATAATAAAAGTCTATCAGAAGAAAAAACCAAGTGCTGAAAATGTACCCAGATTGATTACTAGGCAAGCCTGGATATTCAACATCTGCAGCAAGAACCAATGGGTAAAACTGTTTTCCCAAGTGGAGTGGAGCAAGTGATTTACCCTGATATTAACATAGAAAAAATAAGTATAACTCAACGAATTAAAGTTAATCATGTAGCCCCATATAATCTACACGTTCTGAGTTTTACCTCAAAACGATAGATTCATTTTTTTTTATCCACGTAAAATTCTAAGTGTATCAACTCTACCCAATTTTACATAACTAGAATTATGATGATAATTTCGCGTAATCTAATATCTGGTTTATAAAGTATACGAGTAATATTATTTTACTATACTGAGAAAATTTTTAATCCTATAATTGACTCGTGTTTTCTTCACATAGACATGCAACCAAACACACTATTTATAAACTTAATTTTTTACCTCAATGAGTGTGCCATTTCTGAGTTCAACAGGAGCAACAAAGGAGCGATCCAATGTGCTGGCTCCAACAGTGAGGATCCATGGTGCAGGGTTTGACAGAGTTTGAGGGGAAGGGCCACGGTTACCTGCACTGCACACTACAACAATGTTTTTCCTCACAGCATGGAATGCACCCATAGCAATCCCATCCTCCTCATAAGAAAGTGCTTCAGGGAACCCGATGGAAATGCTTAGAACATCAACGCCATCACCAATGGCATCATCTATAGCTTTCAGCATGTCAACTCTTGTGCACATGTTCCCCTCGTCTTTGGACTGTCCCTTTATTGGCCAACACGCTTTGTATATGGCAAGGCGGGCAAAAGGGGCCCCACCTACAGCTGTGCCATTGGCAAACCCTCCTAGGGCTGAGGCATTGGCCACTGCACGCCCTGCAACGGTTGAAGCTGTGTGTGTTCCATGACCATCTTTGTCACGGGCTGATTTGTAGTCCTCTTTTTCGTCTATAGGGCCAAATAGATTTTCGTAACCAAGATAGTAGTAACGAGCTCCTATTATCTTTCTGCACCAAATATGCAAACTTCACATGTTACTATGGATTCATACAAAATCACATGGAAAGGCTAAGAAATAGAAAAAAAATGTTATAAAGATTTTATTGTATAAATATAATATATCAGAGTCAAGCCTGAGTCAGATTCAGAAACATCACGAGTAACACCAAACAAAGACTTGTCAGAACTGTATAATTTTCATACGTCTATCATCTCAATACAAACAGATGAAAATGTTGCCACCGAGTTTCCATGCCACTTTTTTTTTCTCTCTCGTTCACATGTTTGGATGTTTTGGCATGCACTGATAATTTCAGTGTAGACCTTTTCAATAATTACACATTTTTCTTTTCCTTCAATCATCTTCGTCTAGACCGTGGGAATGATGTGTATAGTACACACCAGAAGCCAAGAGAAAAGACATTTATACAACAAAGAAAGAGATAGATATACATACACATCTATACATGTAGAGAAACTCACGAGATGCAAAATGAAAGAAGCCAAAAACAATTAAGTCAAAAGGACAAAAAGTTACAAAACAACCTCTATAGATATTCTATTTAGAATTTAACCCCACCTATGGCAAAAGGATTTCGAAATACATTTTTTATCATTTTGTCAGAAAATTCATGAAATACTACATTATCATAATTTATGCAACAACAGATGGTGAATTGAACTTTTACTTGAGTAATATTTAAGCCATTCCTTAGTGTTCAGTTCAAGATTAAATAAATGAAGAAAGAGACCACTAATGCTGACTAACTCATTAAGAAAAGTATTCAAAGGTTCCAAAGTTCATTGAAGAATCAAAAGGCAATTGTCTTGCCATTTTATAAGACATGTAACTATAATGAAAAAAGCTAGACTGAATAGCTTATTCAGAAATAATAAATTTAGGGCTCTATTTTAGAAACTGCCATCACTACCCTTCAAGAAAAGCAATAAAATCAAACTACTTATATTTATTTCCTGTGAAGTATAACTTAACCTTGAATTATGTCTTATCCAAACTGCATGATATATATATAATATGCTCTTCATTTGACAAAACAATTTAGAAATTCGTGTTTGGTATAAAGAAAAACAATGTCACCTGTTACAGTGAGATGAATTCCAAGCAGTTCCATTTTGGCATTCTCCTTTCCACCTTGTTGGAACAGGCTCCATTCCTTCATCACTGAAGCTCCTTGACTCTGGCCACACACCTGCAAGTAGAAGCACAGTCATCACACATACATACATATACATACACATATACATACATATATATATATATATATATATATATCCACATTAATTGACACACACACGTTGCTCTGGTTTGATGCTACTGATTAGTTATATTAATTATATAATATATTATACATTAATTAGATAAATAGAGTAAGATGAGAACAGTCAAATCCATAATTAGAGTAATATGATGTCAAGAGATACAAAGAAAATAAACATTGTGCAAAAATGTTGTATCATTAACAGTATTTATTTAACTATTTTCAAGATTAAACCATAGACATATATATAAGGAAGGTATTTATACTGATAAATTACCATTATCAATCATTCCTACTATGATATCTTTCCCATATTTTGCTCTGCTTAGCAAGTCTCCTTTTGTCCGATTGGAGTCTTGTTCCCATGCATTTAAAGGCCTATCAAATCCCACGAGTTCCCATGATCTTGTGGTGTGCAAAGAGTAGAGCTTTGGCTGGTCCTTATGCACAAAAGCCACTCCCTCCATTTCTGTCCATGTTTTCTTTCCCAAGTTAGACATATAGATAAATAAAATAAGGAGGGCTAAGAAGAACTAAAAGTTAAAACCAAAACTGTTATAAATTATCTGTTTTACCTGAGAGCTGATTGGCTTCTTCTGGGGTAAGCAATGCTGCAAAACCATTGATACTATGTTTGTAACTATAAAGAAGGGAAGTTCGAGCTTCTTCCTCAGTTTCCTTTACAGAAAGCAAGAAAGAGTGATGTGTATTCTCAACTTCATGTATTATATCACTATTGTTCTGATCTCCGAACAACTTAACTAAATAAACCTGAGAGAACCCGAGAAAGATTGTTTCACATTAGACTATAATCCAGAAGAAAAGGAAAAAAAAAAAACCCGTGAAGAACAGTATATGAAAAATGAAGACCTCCTTCCTGTTGCTGCATGAGGCCAAGGGGATGAGAAGGAGGAGAAAAAGTAAAAAGTAATTTGGTGACATAGTGCTCTTAATTGGTATTTGTTCACAAATGCTGTTTGATAATGACATATTTATACTAGTTGTTACAGGAAATCTTTAAGGGCTCTTATCCATAGAGTCTGGACCTAAATGAATGCTTCATCATTAAACGACAAGATTTTAAAGGAATGATGTTTTCATAGGTCTTTCCATACAAGACATTCGTGATGAGTGAAATAAATAATGTGACTACTGTAGAACTAAATTAGTTTCTAGTTTCTGATGAAGATTCCCAATATTAGTCATATTTAAACGGATTTGATACATTTATAAGAATTTAATAGAATACATGTATTTTAGAAAAAGGAAATGTAACTACCATGTATCTTTATTTTATTAATAAAGTTAGAAACTGAATAAATATTGTTTTTAACTTCTTCCAACTTTAAATTTCATTCAAAATGTGCATACATATTTTTTTTAAAGAATACTGACAATATGATCAATCATTCAAATCAATAAATATAGAAAATAAACCAAATTAATAAATCAAATTATTAAATCAAATTTAGGGTAAATGAATCTAATTAATAAATAAAAATAATTTTACATATTTATAATTACTTAAATGATAAACTTTTTAATTAAATAATAATTATTTTCTAATTAAATAAATTGTTAACAAAATTAGAAACTAAATAAATATTGTTTTTAAATTCTTCCAAATTTAAATTTCATTCAAATGTGCATATACATTTAAAAAAAATACTGACAATATGGTCAATCATTCAAATCAATAAATATAGAAAATAAACCAAATTAATAATACAAATTATTAAATAAAATTAATGGTAAATGAATCTAATTAATAAATAAAAATAATGTTAAATATTTATAATTACTTAAATGATAAACTTCTTAATTAAATAATAATAATAATTTTCTAATTAAATAAATTGTTAACAAAATTAGAAACGAAATAAAAGTTATTTCTATAATATGATAAATCATTTAAATTGATAAATACAGAAACCAAATTAATAATAAATAAATATAATTAATAAATAAAATTAATGTTACATATTTATAACTATTTAAATGATGAAATTCCTAATTAAATAATTATTGCCATTTTCTAATTAAATAAGTTATTAATAAAATTAGAAATTAAATAAAAATTGTTTCTAATTTCTTTCAAATTTAAATTTCATTCAAATCTGCATACACTTCTTTTAAATACTGATAATATGATAAATAATTCAAATTAATAAATACAAAAGATAAACTATGCAAAGAATATCATAGAGGAGAATTCAAAAGAAATATCATAATAGATTATATATGCGTTAAATAATTGATAACTCTATATAAGAATTGACAGCATACTTCTGAAAAATCTGTACATGAATTGACAACACTGGTTTCATTTTATTTACTTAAAACTGTTGATTATCAACATAGTAGAACAAATATTCTATATAAGAAGTAGATCTGCATTTTCCCAATAGAGTTCATTCTTGCTTTTACATGAACAATCTTCTGCTTTGTATTTTTGTTTCAAAAGTAAAAAGGAAAATATCACCCAAGATACTTTTTACACCCCTACGAAGTATAAATCCAACCTAATACAACTTCTTATGTTTTTTCTTTTTTTACTTTTCCATACATTAGTAACGTCATTGGTAGTTCTCCAACAATATTTCACTTCTTGTTCTTGTGCAGGGTGTTTGTCTCCCCTGATAAACAAAGCACGTATAATTAGAGCAAAAAACTTAGTGATAAAGAAATTATTACAAATTTACTATTTTTACATACGTTTTTATAAAGATTTTCTTTTTTTTGTCAAGCATTTTGCTGAGACCTTTGAGTCTCTATCTTGACTTGCTTTTACTCTCTGCCTACAAGAAAATGACTTCATACTAATGGAGAAAATGATATTTTTCTCATCGAACAATTTTTTAACTATTGCAACTCTTTCAGGCCTCAAATAGCTAAAAATTGTAACCATTTCTTTAAAAATAAAAAATAAAAAAATTCAAGTTTCGTGCTGTGTTTGTGCTGAGTCCAAATTTGTCACGAGTCCAATTAAGGTTCAGGCTCAAGATGCTGATCCGCTTTCATTGGTGACAGTATAAAGGAAGATTAAAATATTACTTTGGTGCCATAAATAGTTAAGAGATAATTTATTTTCTTTTAAAATTTTTTGTTAAAATTACTAAAATATTTTTCCCATTTGAAATTTAATCCTTTTCATCTTAACCCGATTAACTGTGTAGAACATATGTAGTTAAAAACTGTTTCTTATAAAATTCTGGTCTAACCTTTGATTTTTGTAGATTTTGCTGGCAAGAAATGCTAGCATTCTCTATTGGATCATTTTGTCATGAAAGTGTGTAATTCTCTAATATGATTTAGCAGTTCAATGTGTAAACAAAAAAGTATAAATTCATCCCTCAATTTTATTACCAAATGTGAACTCGGTTTTAAAAGTACAATTTAGCATCAAAGTGATATTTAACATCATAATTCATAACAAACGTAGTCTTTCAAAATTTATTAACAAGATATAATTATCATAAATTTTATACATATATATTAAATAAATATTTTTATTTTATTTTTATGAACTAAATAATATTTACCCTTCTTCTGTATGTAAAAGAATAATGCTTGAAAATAGTTACAAACTGTTTTCCTACCAAACTGTAAGATTGAGGTAACTAAATGTTGACCCTTTAATATTGTTTTATACTTTTTAAATTCGGACATATAAAGAAGATAAAAAAAAGTGTGGAAACAAAAACAAAGGTTTAAAACAAAGTTAATATATTCCCAGAATCACAGAGGTGAAAGTACTAATGTCAGGACTGATAGGGCATGCGGTCAAAGAAGGCACATAGGGTTCTAGGTAGTAAGATGTCCTTCTCTTCATCTAGAAAAATAGAAAATAAAAAAATAGAAAAAGAAAATGACTTGAAGTTTAAAAGAATTGGTATGAGTGCGATTAATGTGGGGGAAATAAGATAAAATCATATGGGGTACAACATTTTTTTCTCCAAACTTTTATTCTGAGTATCTTTAAAATACTGGACGGGGATAACTTTGACATCTGAACAATATTATACATTTTCCCTTTTCCTTCTATCTTTAACCGTGCTATGGAAGAAAAAAAATCTCTCCAATTTTATTTTTCTAAAAAAGGGAGGATTAAGAGGTGTCAGACTCAAATTTGTCTCTTACCAAAGTTCACACAATTGCTTGCATAAGCAACCATAGTGTTTTCAACTTTTCTCTAAGGAACCTGTGAACCTTTTGTATCATTCACGACTTTAGATTCCATGTTAATAGCTAGGGTGATGTCACTTTTAACAAAATTTAAGGCCTTGCTTGGATTCAGAGTGAATTGTGAGGAGCGAAAAATGATCTAAAAGAAGAGAAAAAAAATTGGGAAGTAATGGTTTTTTTATTAAGAGTGAGCGAGTCGAAAGTGTATGAAAATTTTAGAAATTTATTAACAAATTTATGAGTAATTTGATTAATATAATATATAAATGTAATTTTTTAATAAATAAATTTATAAAATTATTATTTTGTTCTTGTGTTTAAAATAAATTTAGAGTAAATGATTATAAGTTATTTACAATTTCTATTCTCATTTGGTCAAAAAATTATTTCTGTTGTGATTAGCGAATTTGGTTGAAAATTAAAATTCATATATATATATATATATATATATATATATATATATATATATATATATATATATTATTATATATATATAAAAAAAAATTATTTAAAAAAAAAAAAATTTATATAAAAAAAAAAAAAAATATATATAAAAAATAT
>Ga0099825_1003540_pt1 | contig 20754 bp, 9 predicted proteins | sample SiratroredBW_FD_76838 | JGI IMG/M metagenome (GOLD analysis project Ga0099825, IMG submission 76838) | Root nodule microbial communities of legume samples collected from California, USA - Siratro red BW | ecosystem: Host-associated > Plants > Roots > Nodule | place: USA: California | collected... | reverse complement strand
TTAAATAATTTTTCCAAAAAAAATTTTTTATCTATACAAATTTAATTAATTAATTTAAATTTGAAATTTTTTTTTTTTTTTTTTTTTTTATCTTTTATGTCGTCCCTTTCTATATAGAAACTAGGGGAAATCAAACATTTTATATATTATATATATATATATACTTTATTTCTATTCAAATTTTATTTGATTTTATTGAAATTCATTGTCAACCATGTCAAATAAGTGACTATATTTTATTTTAAATTAGTTTTAATTATAAAAATGAAATTGTAAAACTATAATTTCATTAATTAAAAAATATCAATAATACACAAATTTTAATAATTTTTTATTTTCTTTTCTTTAATTCAAATAACATCACTTTTTATCATTTTTTTTCTCAAATTCCTTTTCTCAATCCATACAAATACTGTATCAAATAACTGTGTGTAAATTTGGATATCTTAATCTCAATGTATAAAAATTTGTTGGTGAATGATTTGTAAGGTTTTGTGGACAAACAACAATTACTAGTTTAATACATCAGATATATTTAAATCCTTCTACATTTTGCTGGTACTAAAGTATTTTAGTTTTCAAACAAATGCATACTAACGTAAAAACGATTGTTTTCAGAAAGTTAAAAGAAAATATAGCATATGTAAAAATAGGGAAATTTTAAAAGCTAAAAAATATAATTTTTTATCTAAAATTATTTATGTTTACAGAGTAAAATGCATTTATAATCACGAATTAGAAAATTATTAATTTAAAAATTACTATAAAATCAAATATACAATTATTAGATTTAAAATTAGTTATAATTACTATTTTTAACTTTAATCAATAATTATAAATTCATGAGTGCATTTTATCTATTAAAGTCTTTGTTTGCAACAGTCAAATTCGTGTTTGGATAGATATATATTTCTTTTTACTTTTACTTGTTCTTATTTAAAAAAAAAAGTATTTATTTGTAGATTTAAGGAAGAGAGGATGCACAATATTTGAGGAAAAAAATATTAGTAATAAATCATATGAAAATGTAAATTTACATTAGTCATAATAAATTTGGTGAAATATAATATTATTTTTGCTACATCGTAAAAAATTGTATAATTATTTGAAAAAACAGTTGTAAATTAAAAAATAATTATAATTAAAAAAACTAATAAATTTGTTTTTCTAAAATTTCATCCTAAAATTATTTTTAGACTTTGTTTGGATTAGGAAGTCAATTTGAATAAATGAATTTAAGTTGATTTAAGAAGAAAGTGTATAAAAAATTTTGTTGTTTGGATTAAAAAAAATATATTAAGATTTTAGCGAAAAATTTATTGAAATTTGTAAATGATCTTATGTATGTAATTTATAAAATAAATTTTTTAATAAATGAAATTATAATTAAAATTAATTAAATATAATTATTATTTTAAATAATAAAATAATAAAATTATTAATTATTTTAAACTAAAAATTATATTATTATTTTATAAATTTATTTTGATTATTGTTATAATCTTAATTTTATTATTATTTGTGATTTTATTATTATTTTTATTTTTTAATATTAATATCATTAATATTTTTTTATTTTATTTTTAATACTATTTTATTAATATTATTATTTTATAATTTTAATAAATTTATTATTATTTAAGTAATAATAATTATTAATAATATATATTATATAATAAAATATATTTATTTTTATTATAATATAAGTATTAATAAATTAATTATGTATTATTCAACTTTCTCTCAAATATTTCCTTCATTAGGAAGAAAAACAACCTTTGAAACTTTGCATTAATATTTCTACTTATTTTATTTTTATTAATATTTTATTTCTTAAAAATCAAACTTTCTCCTTATTTCCACTTTGTTCATCCGTCCCCTGTTTCCATGGACAACAAGCGTACTTTAAAGATCTTGTTATCTTTCTTCGAGCAATCTAGATCTTGAGACTAGTATGAGAAATACTTTGGCAATCTAAAAAAAGTCAACAGTGGATTATTTATTCTCATTCAATTACATTTTCTTCCTACAACATTCCAAATTTAAATCATGACTTAAGGAACTCATATTGAGACGATTTTATGTAATTAAAATAAAATTTATTAAAGTATTTAATTATATTTATATGACTTTAAGATAATAAATAATCTCAAGATTGATGCTAACAACTGTTCAAATTTACATGAGCAAATAGTAATAATTAATTTTAATTTAATATAAATAGGCTGATAATGTAAGAATATATATACAATTATACAATCACAAAAGTCTAAATGTGATTATGAAAATTTTGTTGACTTTCATAATGAATTTTTACCGATAAATAAATAAACGATTTTGAATTTAATTAACATAGATTGATAATAAAGAAGTTTTTACTGTCACATAACTAAAAATTATTAAATGCCAAATACTTTTTAAGAAAAAAATCGTAACAAATAGCAAAATATACCAAACATAATTTTTAATTAGTTGAATTGAAAAATAGAAAACTTTACATTAATAGATTTGAAAGTTAAACTCAATTAATTATATTCCTACCTAAAAAAGGACAAAGAATAAGGGAAGTTACAAAAGTAGATGTACAAGTACAATCACCTTTAATTCGAAGTGTAAAAAAACTCTTTCAAAATTAGAAGCTTATCTAAATCATAGATATCGCTATAGATAACGCTCAAACTGTGATGAATAAAGTAAAGTCATATAAAAAAATGTGAAAAAAAAATATTTACAAAATTTGTGTATATCTTTCTTGGATCTTTTAAGACGGATTTATAGAGAAAACTTAATAATAACAAGACATAAGTTTTATCAATAAAAGACATGCCTAAATAAACTATAAATCAAATTCAGATAAAATATTATGATAATACCTTCATCCAAATTTTTAACACGATAAATTTGTTTTTCACATATATTCACATAGATTAATATATTATTATATAATCAGATACATCTCATAACTTCCTTTTATGTCATTTTTCAATTGAATAATTTTACTTTTTAATAAATAAAAATAATTTATTATTTAATAAAACAAATAATTAAATAATGTATTTTATTTTTAAATAATTAAATAATTTTTTTTTTAAATATTCATTATATTAAATTGAAATATTTTATAGTTAATTACTCATAAAAATAATAAAATAATATTATATTCTTTTAGTGTAAATATTGTGATTAAATTTTGCTGAGAAGTTAAAAGTGAAATTTTCTAAAAAATTGCATAAATGCTTTGTTAAAGCTCTGTTCCTATCTTGTCACAGAGGAAAAGAACAAGAGATGTTACAAAATCAGACGGCTGAAACAGTGAAGTTTCATGCAACAATGTAAATACACTTAATGGGGGTACCAAAAGGGGAAGAAAAATTGAGACCAGCTTCAAGATTCTGTATTCTTATTATTATTCCTCACATTCACATGACGAGGTTGCAACAACTCTGAATACGAGAAGTCGTAGGAACACGCAATACTTAACAACAAATCCAGATTCACTCTGTTTTTCATTCATTCATTTCATCAATTGTCTCCAAAATTCACGCCTACTGGTCAACACTATCTTTGAGCACACTTTTTCCTTCATTCACTCCATCTGCACCACCCCTCATCTTTGGGTTGGTGAGATCACCAAAAAGGAGAAAATAAAAATCCTACCTTTGCTTCTGTTCTTTAGAAAATCTCTGTTTCGTTAATACCCATGTGCTGTTTTTGTGTTTTTTGATCAGCTACACCCATGTGCTATATTCTTGTTATTCCGAACATCACACGTTGGGAATGTTGATTTGGCACCACTGTTAGATCTCAGGGGGTTTGTGTTGTGGCACATAATTCTGAAATTTTGATGACCATATGATGAATTTCACTCCTTTTTATTCAGTGGTGACTTCCTCTGCACTCAAAATTGGATCTTGCATAGAACCAAGAGGGTGGTTGCCATAGAAAAGATTTTGTTTTTTTTCTTATTTTTTTTATTTTTTGGTTTTGATTTGTAATTGCAAGCAAGATGCAATCTAGGGGTGTGGTGGCCCTTGAAGAGGGAAAGGAAAGAAGCAGCCAATCGAAGCCTTTGAGACCACTGCGGCTACTTGTGTTGTTTTTTGCTCTCTGTGTTGTTTTTTCGGTCGTTAGCATATACACGGTTAAGCATTTTGGAATTGAGAGTGTGGTGACTACAGTGAGTTCCAATTTTCAGCCATGTTATTATGAGGAGCCTGTTGGTTTGGATAAGTGGATTAGGCCACCTTTGAGCCTGATCCACAATATGAGTGACAAAGAACTGCTGTGGAGAGCTTCTTTTGTTCCAAGGATCAAGGATTATCCATATCCTAGAGTTCCCAAGATTGCATTCATGTTCCTGACCAAGGGACCATTGCCTCTGGCACCCCTTTGGGAGAGATTTCTCAAGGGGCATGAGAAATTGTTTTCCATATATATTCATTCACTGCCCTCATATCAACCTCAGTTTCCTCCTTCATCCGTCTTTTACAGCAGGCAAATCCCTAGTCAGGTATGGCCTTATCTATCATATGCTGCTATTTGTTGATGAAACTGCATTTGATCTCTTTACCCTAGTAGACACCCCCTGATCTGAAGTTTCCAGTGTTAAGTTGCTGCCAGTTTAGTTGTTTAAACTTTTAGATAGTTCATCTCTGTTCACAAAATGTTATGTCTTCTTTTAAGCCTTGCTTGTGCTTGTTTTAAGTCTTTGATGAGAATTTAGCCAGGTATCAATGCATTTGATTATAGGTACGTTTTACTGTCTGAATTCTGCCTGGTGTGGTGGTGGTAATGTTGAATTTATTGTCAGTGTTACATGGTTAGTGCATCAAGTTGCTAGACTCTTAGGTAAGGAATTCAGGAAGAGTCATATTAGTGGATGCAAAACATGCAGGTTTACCATGTTGGGAATTTAGGTTTCTGATAAGCTTGAATTAATTAAGGTAGTAATTTTTCAATAGCAGTTTGATTAAAAGAATTATACATTTTACTTAGAAGATAAAAATGGTTTCAGAATGTGTGTTTACATGGCGATGAATCATGCTATGTATTAGCCTTGGATGAGTGAGAACATAGAAAACAATAAGTATACTACCTAATTATCTATAACTTGTTACATGTTCAGAATTTTCCGTTCACGAAATATCAGTGTAAACAAATCTTATGTAGTGTTGCATGTGAGAGACATAAGTTAAGAGAAAGATAAAAAGAAGATTATCCTGGGTATGTGCTTGAGCTTGCTTCCTAGCAGAGGTATAGCAGTAATTGAAAAAGATGTAGTCATTGTTTCCTTTTGTAATACTTAGGTAAGTCTCTAGCCTGAGTTAAGATACTGTGCTATTGGATTAATCTGCACAAATTTAGGGATTTTACAGGAAGAAGGAAAAGTTAGCTTAATAGATTATCATTGTGGACCCTTTTGGTGTTTGCTAAGCTCAACGGCCTATAGAAACTTAAGCTATTAGGTAAGAGCACAAGATCGGTTCTAGAGCCATTATATGTCCTTAAGGTGTAAACAATACACATAAACACTATTTTTGTGCAAAAATTCAAATTAATTATGGAGGATAAGGGTGGTAAGGATCAAATTCCAAATCACTTGGTCATGGAGGCTTAAATATTATACAAAGGACTAATGCTCCTAAAAGTTTACACCGTTAGGCACGCCATTAGTTTTATATCTTTATTTATGTTCAAGGATTGTGGTTTTCACATTTTATGTGGTTATTATCGTATGGAAAGGGTAGAGGGAGACCAAGAATGACTCTACAGGAAGTCCTCAAGAGAGATCTTACGATGAATATCTCTAAGGGTTTGGTCTTTAATTGAGACCTATTGTATTGTATGATCCTTGTAGCCAACTTCACCTAGTGGCACAAGACTCTTGTTGTTCTTGTTTGTTGCTTTTCATCGCTCTGGGTTTGCAGCCTTACGAATCTGATGTTCTTGGTCAAAATAACTCTTTCAGTGTTAGCTTCCTAAATCCTAAACCATAAATCCGTTATAATTAACGTAAGATTCAGGAAACTCCTGACTTGGTTAAAATCTTAGAGCACAACAAGTGATTACAAAAATCAATTTCATAAAACCCTTCAAACACATCAACCATGAGTTGATTTAACTGGCTGGTAAACAGTAAACCTTTAAGATGACCCTTTTACTTTGAGAATTAGATAACATACAAGCTGTAAACACGTAGAATGACTTAGCCAGTACTTTTTCTGTGTTTTTTAATGCTTTGAGTGTCTTTCGTTATCTCTGTAATAGAATTGTCACAGGATGGTTTAGTTTCAAATAAGTATGAAGCAATTTTTACATGTGTCCTGTGCAGATCCGTAGTGGTTGCATTCAGTTTTTCACTCAGGTGTTAACATGGGTCATGCATAGATTCATGTGAGCACATTATATACACAGTCATATTATCACAAATGCGTAACTTGAACCAAAGAGATCATAGATGCAATGTTGTTAAATAATCATTATAGCCTTCTCACCATACTGCTATAACATGACAATTTGTGAACATTCGTCTCTATTCTTCACATCTTTGATTTGATCTTTTGGCATTTCTTTTGCAGGTTTCTGAGTGGGGAAGAATGAGCATGTGTGATGCTGAAAGAAGACTCCTTGCCAATGCATTGCTTGACATCTCCAACGAGTGGTTCATTCTTCTCTCTGAGTCATGCATTCCCCTCTACAAATTCAGTTTTGTCTACCACTACATAATGAAGTCCAAACACAGCTTCATGGGTGCATTTGATGATCCGGGTCCATTTGGAAGAGGGCGCTACAACGAGAACATGGCCCCTCTGGTGAACATCACCAAGTGGCGCAAGGGCTCGCAATGGTTCGAAGTAAACCGAAAGCTCGCCGTCACCATAGTCGAAGACACGACGTTCCATCCGGTCTTCGAACAACACTGCCGGCCGGCTTGCTACGTCGACGAGCACTACTTCCCCACCATGCTCACCATTCAAGCAGCCAATGTTTTGGCCAACAGGAGCATAACTTGGGTGGATTGGTCTAGGGGTGGAGCTCATCCAGCTACATTTGGAAGAAATGACATCAATGAGGAGTTTTTCAATAGAGTTCGTGGAGGCCATACATGTTTGTACAACAATAGAAACTCTTCAGTTTGTGTTCTTTTCGCCAGAAAATTTGCTCCTAGTGCTTTGGAACCTTTGCTACAAATGGTGGATTCAAAGGTATTGGACTATTGACGCATTTTGTTGTCACTTTTTTTCAGAGGATATAGATACAAAACTTGTAGAAGGAAATTAATCTCAATTATGTGATTTTGTCTATATCCTCTGAAACTTTCTATTGAAACATAGAGGGTAAATAGAGATGTAGAACAAAGTGCTTAGATACTAGTGAGATTCATTATATGGCATGACTTGAGATGATGATAATGATAATGATAATTTCCTTGTTGGAAAATGCAAGGTGGTAGAGTGAACCCCATTTGCTACACAAGTTGAGTCATTTTTGAATGTACAAAAGAGACCTGTTTGATCAGACTTTTGTTTCATATTAATTCCATGGATCTTTGTTCTTCTTCTCTTTTTACTATTTTAAGGTTTACACATTGGAGATTATGACAACATTGAGAGAGATATGAGAAATAATGGAGGCACAAAAATTCATGAAACAAGAAAGACTAAAACTTTTGGACTCACTGTAAGGATATTGATTCAGACTATTTTTTATAAAATTGAGGAAAATACTAAGTTTTAGACTTCCTCTTTAATTTGAAATCTAAACATGTGAATTTTTATTTTCTTTTTTACATTTCTGGGTTATTTTCTTTAAGACAATTATCCAAATGAGATATGTGTAAGTTGAAGTCATGCTATAAAATACAATTTCAACTATTTTTAAGACTTAGCTTTTATGTTTATTTTTAAAAATTAAAATTAAAGTCATGCTTTAAAATGTGCTTTTTCGTTAGAAGTTGTGTTTTAAAATTCAACTTCTCTGTTGTATTTTAAAATAGGATTTATGATACTCTACAACTTAATTAAAATTGATCTATCTTGGGTATGTTTTTGAAAAATTACACCAAAAGCATAAAGTGTTTATTTGACACAGAAGAAAAAAATAGAACGAATGGCAGAGAAAAGAAAAAGTAACATATGTCAAATGAATGAAAATAGAGGTTGTTTGATTGAAAAAAAAAACATCTATATATTATTAATTATTTATATTGTATTTATTATTTTTAAAAATTGTTTAAATTTCTCTATTTGTTTTTCTCATTTTACTTAATTATATAGCGTTTTTATGTAGATGTATGGTTATTTAACTTATTCGCAAGACAAAATATTAAAAATTAGGTGGAATCTTTGGCATTATCAATAAAGGTCCTATAATTCTAAACTGGTAGCTAGAACAAAATACAGATTAATCAAACAAATACTTTAATATTTAATAGCAATATTTAATAAAAAAACTGTTACATTGTGACATTTATTAATTTAACATAAAATACTTTTGCTTAATTTATTGGTCATATAATCACATTACTATCTTTTCACTTTATTTATTAATCACATTATACAACATTAAACTAATATCCAATTGAAGGGAATGTAAAATTTATATACATTTTGAAAGTTAGATGATAATGATCATAATGTTCCTAATATTGAAAAATCAACGTTAAAAATTTGATAATTTAATGACAAAAAGTGCAACATTTTAATAATAAAATATGTAATTTAAAATATGATACGTATTTAATTCTGAAATAGAAGTCCCTTTAAATTACTCACATCATTACATCATTAGTAATATATTAGTCAATTAACATAAAAATAAAATTTTAAAATTCAGATGATCAAATTCAGGAAATTGAAAGTTTAGAATAAAATTTCCAAAAATATAAATAGTAATGATAAAATACTTAAATTAAATATTTATTCTTCTCGATGCTTAAAAAACCACCCAATTTTCATTCTTTTATGTTCACTCTCTCTTACCCTGATTATCCTACCAAACAGAACCTAAAAAAACCCTGTGAAAAGCCGTTTTGTACTCTTACATTTTTTTTCATCTAATGGCAAATAGCATTTATTTCATCAAATGAAAAAAAAAGGACCTATTTGGGGCCCATAATTTGACGTTTAAACAATGTGATTATCCCATCCTACCATCCTCCCTTTTCTGGTTTATATTCAAACCATTTTATGAAAACAAAAAAGAAAAACCATTGTCTACATTCATTAGTAGTTAACCACATCAAATAAAATAAATCAAAAATAGTTTAGATAATTAGAGATACGCTCTTCACCAGTTAATTTATTATTTTAAATCTGATTTCTTATTTAAATTTACAATTAAAATTGTTGTATACTTTTAAATTTAATATTTTTTTTATTTTTATCTCGTGATTTTTTTATTTAGATTTTAGCAGTTTATATTTATTTTTATTGGGCTGAGAACAAGAATAACACAAAAACAACTAAAAAAAATTACTTTTATTGCAAGTAGAATGCTAATAAAAGTACTTTTTTCTAATTTTGTTCTTATTTTATTATTGTTGTGAATCTAATTATTAATATTATATATAGAAAATATTATAAGAGTAAAAGAGATTTGTGAGTAGAACCACACTTTTAAGATAAAGAAAACATATAAAGAAACTTACACTTGATAAAAAGATTGTGAAGAATTCAAATATAAAAAGATTGTGAAGAATTCAAATATAAAATTAAAAGTTTTATAATAAATGAAAACAAGTGAGATCAATCATATACAATAAAGACTCAAAAACTCATTATCTTAAGAAATTGAAAATGATATTAAGTCTTGTATTGAGTTACAAATTTATTACTTATTTTGAGGACAACATGATGAGGACAATATAATAACAATAAAACGAGTTCATAATGCTTATATGTATATAAGAAATCACATAAAAAACTATATTAAAATACAATAATTAATTATTAATTAATGATGTTTGTATAACGTAACAATTATATTTGTTGAAGTTGTATAATAAATCTATCAGGATTGTTATGAATTTTTTTTTGCACATTGAGACTTTAGTATATAGATGAATACTCCATTCCTCTATTCATAAGTATTTTTTTTATAAATATAAATTTTAGTATATATACTCAATCTGTATTATTACATTTCGCATAATCTAAAATATAATATAGAATGTATACTTTAAATTTAGAAATACATGTCAAAATGTATAATCTAATATATTTTTTCAGGACAACCTCATTTCATCCCCCCACACGAGTAGAGGTCTAAATTTATGGGGGTATAAAATACAAAACCCTCAAATGTAAGTTTAAGAGATATCTAACCGGTGGGAATAGGATCATTAAAACTCTAACCATGAAACATTATTTAAATCTTTCTTTCTCTATATCATGTACTTCTTCGAAATGTGCAGAAAAATATCTAACTATCTCTGAGTCAAATTTTTAGATTTATAAATACATTATGAATTACATAATCTCCTAAATTTATATACTGTCTAAAAATATATTATAGATTATACACACAATGTATAAACATATTATAAATTACACACTTCAAAATACATTTCTAAAAATTAAAATATATTTAAATTGTATAATCCATAAATATATTTTAAATTCTTCAATTTGAAACACATTCTCAAGTCAAGAAATTTAAAAACATATTTCAAATTATATGATTCATAATATATTTTCAAATTTAAAAATATATTCTAAATTGAATAATTTATAATTCGACAAAAACATAAAATATATTTCCAAATTCTCTAATCCATAATCCATAATTCGATAAAACACATTTTTAATACAAAATGTCTATTGCCTACGTCTTTAATCTTTTTTCACACGTATAGATGGACGAAGAAATTATGGGTGTGGTGAAAAAATGAAGCCATTCATACTCCTTTTATCCGAAATTGGCATATTTCTAGCAGTTAAATATTTAGTTAAAATAATATTCATATGTTGAATATTTATTAGGAGGCCAAGTATTTATAACCTAACGTACGTTAATTTGTTTTGTTCAGACTTGTAATCATTGGAAAAAACTGAAGATAAAACGACCATTGATCATGTCAGAATCCAGCCAGAGGAAGCTAATCAATAATGGACGAAGGCCTTGAAAACAATACACATTTCAAAACATGAAATGAAAAGTAATTTTCATCAATCACATGGAACTTGAAGCTATTTTTTCGTCTACAAGAAATACAACAAGGTTAACATGTAATGTTAGAAGATTCCACAATTTCTTGCCTGATTAAGATGCAACCCAGAGCTTAAAAGCTCATTCAGAAGAGAACAGTTAATTTATACATCAAGAAAATATTTAAAGAGCAAACCAGTTCTCTCTACTTTGTGACTTCAAAAGTAGCTCGAAGATTGGATATCATGACTGGGCATTCTCCCTTCTCGTCATACTCAGCATATTCTCCACTTGACAAGTCAACATTCTCAAATTTGGTTCCCTCAAGCTTCAAAATTCAAGTTGCATTAGTTAGAAACATGACCAACATGCAGAAAATTATGATATTACCGAAATTTATAGGAAGTGTTAAAAATATGGCTATCTGGTTAAATTACAGGTTTCTGCCCCAGGAAAATCTAGTACTGTACAATTTTGAATGAAATTTTATTCAAGAGGGTAGAGAAGGGCTGTATCTTGCAAATTGTGAGGATCCAAAATATTTTGAACCTGCTCACCTTCCCATATATGATATAATTATTGGTTTAATTCTTGAAGACTGCAATAGAAGATTTTGACATTAATCACATCAAAGTCATCCGAATCTTAAGTTCTTAGATAAAAATTATAGACATGGTTTCTAGTACTGGTAACAGTGAACAAAATAAATTGAATCATTAACACTAAGCCCAAACCAAATCAAAGGAAGCACATGATCATGTGTTTCAATGGAGAAGAGTGAGTATATGAGATATTTACAATACGCAGTATATATATCAGCAACACTGAATAATCAGAAGAGATCAAAAACACAATGCCATTAAGCCGATGATATATGTTTCAATAGAAAAAAGTGGCTATATACAATACAAACTCCTGAACTTATATGTCAGCAGCAACAATGAACAATCAAAAGAGATCAGAGATATGACACCAAAAAATGAAACCATAGCATGAAGAAAAAAAGGATACTCACCGACTCAACTTTCCATCCATCACCGAATACAAAATCTACTGGCTCGTATCCCCTGCAGTCAAATAACATCAATGGGGCGTACTTCCCTGATTCACTGATTTCCTGGGTGAGTGGTTTACCTTTGCCTTCGATCATGGTCACAGTGCCATCCCTGCCACAAAATTTGCACTGCATACCAAATAAAGGATATTAAGAAACCACCAGTTGCAGGAGTAAACAGTTCAAAGAATCACAAATGAAAGAAAACCCTGCATTGAGTGCTTAGATTTTAAAGGTATGCAGCAGAACCACATAAAATTTCCAGAACCTTTCCTCCTATGCCAGAGACAGAAAAATAACCACATGAGCAAAAGCCCAATCATGCTAAACGAACAGAATTCTGCTCAGTTGGTGTTTCTTTAATGCACTTAGGTCATATTTGGATAAAATTATCCACAAGTATTTATAAGAGAAAAAATAATAAGGTAAAAAAATTAGGTTTCTCACATAAGCTAATTAAAATAATACATTTAACTTCCACAAAAGCTCTTTTCATTTAACTTCTCCAAAAGCTCTTTCCATTTAACTTCTCCAAAAGCTAAGGTACATAAGTTATTTCATTTTAGATTATAGAGAAGTTCAATTCATTTTACCTCTAGTTTTTTTCAACTACAAATATTTATAGAGAAGTTTATCCAAACATAGTCTTATTTCACCTAATTGAAGAAAAAGTCGATGAACCATAACAGTGAAGATTGCAAATACTAGTATAGTGGATAGTTCCACTTGTCTTTTCCACCGTTCACAAATACACAATAAAAGGGAAACACTGAAAACTTATATATCTCTAAAAGTAAACACAGCATTATGAAATGTGAAAAACTGTTTTTTGACAACCAATGAGAAAGATGTTTACATTGTCCACTATCTTTCAATCAAAAATCACACTAAGTTTGTTCCTTTTTACCATAGTCATCTTAAAAGTCACACCAACAATAGTTTATAATTGGATAACCATGTAAAATTATTTCAAAGGTGTGCATGACTACTAAACTCTTGACAAAATATATGAAGATGAAAATCACAAGAAAGAAGTTCCTACGGCTATTAAATTAGATGAGGAATGCTAGGATAAATTTTATTTGATTTATTGAATTGGGTAATGAAAGAAAAATGATTTTGATGAAACCGAGGCAAAGGGCAATTAGGTTACCTTCTGAATGAGATGAGTGGTGCCCTTTCCAACCGGAAGAGGAACGGTGTCGTTTAGGACAACGCAGGTTTCTTTGGTGCTGAGTTCTCCGCATCTCCCGCATTTCAACTATTGATTGCAACAACAAAACGAAATTGAAGAAAGGAAAAAGGAAGAATGAAAATGAAAATTTGAAAGGAACTGAAAAAGTTGAATTTGATTAATTGGAGAAAAACCTTGAAGAGGTAAGAAAAATTGGGATCATCGCAGCCACCTTGGGGTTGAAGATTGGTGAGATTCTCAAGCTCTGCAGTGATCATCAATGTGAAGTTCACCATTTCTCTCTCTCTGATACAGTAACAGTTTTTTCTGCTTGGGTATTTGAAGCTTTTGATTGGAATCAATGGATGGTTCTAGACAGTGTAAAAGAAAATAATTTTGTTTCATCCATTTATATTATATTATATTATATGAGATTAATAGTTTTATTTAACTGTATTTATAGTTAATATATGTTTATTAAATATAACGTTATACTGTGATTAAATTGTAATAACATTGTTTTTTAATATGTTAATTTTATTTTGAAATTTAAAATGAAAAATTGATTTATTGTAGTTTTAGTTTTCTAAGTATCTTGATTATCTTATTTTGGTTGCATATACACTTCATTCTTTTAATTAAGTTATATTAAGTTTTTTCTCATTCATAATTATTTAATTAAATTAATCAACATGACAAACTAGATATGATATGTTAACGAGTAAATAAATAGTGTGTTTCAATTGAAAAAGAGGGAATAATTAAACTAAATGTCTTAAAATAACTAGTATTTGGTTCGTTGTTATGTTAATGATGTTTATTGTTAATAAATTATGTTTTAGGACAACAATGAACATAAATAATTTATGAAAAATATTAATAACTTAATTATTGGATAAAATCGACCTGAAAAAAATAATTTTGAATAGAAAAAACTTAATAAATTCATTTATCACAAATAGAGCTTGGCGGATAAAGTTGCACGGTAACAATATTTTAAAGATTAAAAGTGAAATTTATACAGTGATGTATATAAGATCGTTTTTCACTATTGATAATGTTTTAGATAATTGTTGAAAATTAATTTAGAAATAAAGATAAACAGGGATCAAATAAGAAAGGGTTAAACATAAGAATATAAGTAGAAAAGTTAGTATTAAATAGTTGAAAGAGAGAATTTTTACTAGGATTAAGTGTGAAATATATATTTAAGAGAGGAGAAAGATGATATTAAAAATAAAGAAAATGATGAATTTGATTTATTGATAAATTGGTTCTTAAAAGTACATTTTAATAATAAAGATTGAGTCATTTTAAATTGGCAGAATTATTTCTTAAGATAAAATGTTAGTTAGTTATAAAGTGAATTAATTTGCATATTGATTCTCAGAGAAAGTTGAATTTTTTAAATTTAACCTGTCTCATATTTTAATTGTTGGTAGATTCACTAACTTAAAAATATTTTTTAAAGGGAAAAATTAAAACAATCCAAACATATATTCACGTAAACATTATCTATCATAATATATATATATATATATATATATATATATATATATATATATATTAATACATTTATATGATAACATTTTGTTAATATTAAAAAAAAATTAATGGGTTGATGACATGCTTCGGCCCGCTTCATACCTATTTTATTGAGAGATTAGGTAATACAAGTCAAAACAAATTGGTTTTTTTTTCTTGCACTCTCATAAATTTCAAATGACCATTTTACTCTTTGCAAAAGTGAGTTTCAAATTTTTTATTTTAAAAATATTTTGGAATTTTCACAATATGATTTTCATAATAGAATTTCTGAAACAGGATTTCTTAAATATGATTTCTAGAACAATATTTTTAAAACACATAAAATTTATTTTGTAATGAGCTTTCTATAAGACAACTTCCAGGTTAATAATAACGACGATGCGAAAAGAAAAAAGCAAAAAATTTATAGATTAAAACCCCTGTCTCACCCAAACAAAATTAAATGGGTCAATTCAAGAAATTTGCTACACCTAAACTTAATCTAATTTAATGTTATATGATGCTTTAGTATTTATCAAAATTGAGTATAATAATTATATTTCCTCAAAAACAGAAAGTGTGATTGTTGACCTCTTCATTCAAATTAATAAATTTGTCGTAACAAAATAGAGGGGTATTTAAATAAGAGATAACCTATAATCTGTTCGAGAAAAAATGTTTGAAAATTTAAAGTCATGTTGAGTCATTACGAACAGACTATAAAAGTTGGCTCAACATATTAAGAAAAATTATAAAAAATTGATTTTGTCGCTAGAATCATGATTTTAAAGATGTAATAATTTATTTTATCTTAAATTTTACTCTTAGTTTCTATAGCTTTAGAATTGTGCAATTCTAGTCCCTTTATTATACATATATGGATTTGAGACCAATATAATGTTAAAACTATATATCTCTTGCTTGTCTTGAAAGTAGTTTTTATATACATGTTCAAGCAATATTATTTTCTAAAATCATTTCACTCTATACTAATTTTTAACCAAAATCAAATATACAAATGCTCATTTAAAATAATTGAATTTCATGTTTAAAATCTCCCTCTTTTCTTCTAGAAGGAAAGGTTTAAGAATTTAATATTTATAATAGTTATGAAATAATAATAAAAAAAAGTTATTCAAAATCTTAGTATAAATGTGTAGCATCGCAACCTTTTATAATTTGTGAGAAATATATATTATAAATATTTTGAACTTCGTTGGTTGGATGTTGATTAAGTTTGTACATTTTGCATTAATTGCAACTGTTAATTGGGTTTATGAGAGGGAGTCTATTGAAAAAAATGACAAGTACTTCCTTTACTGCATCCGACATATCACATTGCTATTAGGAGAAGAAGAGAAAAAGAATCTTATTTTCAGAACACATGAAGTCTTCTGATATTTGGAATACAAGATCCTATACATCTAATAAAATATGAACAAGAGAAAGGTGGATAAAATAAAGATGTCCCTATTCATTCTTATTAAAAATACAACATACACAATCAATTTTCACTACACACAAACACGAAATCAAGAAAAATCGGAGGAATATTGATGGACAAGATAAAAATGCATTTTTTCTTCTTATATATATATATATATATCAAAACATAAATTATATAATCTATATATTTCTCTCTCTTTTTTTCTCTTCCAAGCATATTTTGCATATAAAAAAAGACATCGTTAAAGCTTCTATTCTAGTATCATAATTCCTAACAGGTCTAGTGTATAAAAATTAAAATATAAGAACTTTTTCTACTGTGCAAACAATTCTTCAAAGATCAATTTTTTTAAATTTCTTAAAAATAAAGTCAAAGAATCCACTAGTGACAACTCAAAGTTTTAAGAAGACTAAAATAAATTTAAAGAGTAAGATATTTTATAAATTAGTAAAATAATTAAAATTATGATATTTATATTTAAAATTTATTTTTCAAGTTTTTTTATATAAAGTTATCTATTAAATTATCATAATTAATTTTATTTAAAATATCTTTTTTAATGAACAATAAGACATTATTGATCTTAAATAATATTTTATTAGTTTAAGTTTTGAAAATTTCTTTTTAGCTGAAATAAGTTAACATTATTCTATATGATATACATGTATTTGGAAAATAATTTATTCTTTTTATATAATTAAAAATGTCAATTAGTTTATTATTTTCCAATCCTATAGTATCTTTTACAATATTTAATTATGAAAATAAATATAAATCATCCAACAAATTATCATGTTTCAAATATTTTTCAAGGTTTACGTATTAAAAAAATACTCACCTGCATTTTCTAATTCATATTTTTTTGTTTATTTTTATAAATTTATCCATTGAATCTGTAAAAATTATTCTCAAATTAATTAAACAATAATTAAAAAAATAAAATGATTTTGAGATCAATTCATTAATTTGATAGTATTTTTATCTGATATTGATGCAATCAAAGGGGGTAAAAGTGAATACAAAACTCCAATTCCTTAATCTATATCTCCAAGTCTCCAAATAGAGATACAAGCATAAAGCATAAATGCACAATATAGAAATGATAAAACAAATTTCATATTGGATAATGGTCTAATGACAATCAAACACTCAAATTGAAATAATAATATGGAAAAAGGAATATGAAAGAGTAAGAGAAAGAAAAAAGATAATTGAAAAAGTTAGATAAAAGAAAAAGATAAGTAGAAGAGTAAGAGAATGAAATGACATATAAATAAATTATATCATTACTATGAAATAGTAGAAAGAGATAGAAAATTAAAAAAAAAAATATTAAAGATTCCTTGAGTGTTAATTTTTTTAGTACTACTATTTTATTATAAGAAAGTTTTAAAAATATTATTCATTAAATAAATAGTACCAATATAAATTTAAAATTATTAAAATATATTTATAATGATGAATTCATGAGGTAAACATAAGTTGAATGACACAGACGGTAACTCATGCAGACACCACTAGCTAACTTATAGTTAATGTCTATAATTCATGACCTCACATCACCAATAAATTGCATGTCTTCAATGTGTATCTTTGTCTTCAATTTCAGTTTTTGCAAGATAAAATAAAAAAAATATCATTGTTAATTGAATTTTGAATGGGAAAGATCTTGCACTTTTCTGCCATGCGATCCATAATCTTCATTCTCTTGGGGCTGTTAATCACAGTCCATGGTGGCTCTTTATCGAGACACAAGATTTTGGAAGTTGATAGAAAATTAAAGCATCTCAGAAGACATTCCTTAAAAACTATCAAGGTAATTAAATCCATCTTAATCATCCTTTTATTGGGTTCTTCTTAATGCTGCTAAACACCAAACTAGTTCTGTAATTGACCAGCCATTTGATCAATGAAAAAAAAATCAGAAATCAGATATATAACTTAGAATGTTATACAGTTTTTAGTTAGATAATGTTTTCTAAGTTGTTGCAGTATGTGATTGGCTATTTTTATACAAAGTTAAAGTTTATTTATGTTTTTGATCTTATAGATTAGAAAAAAGTTTTTGATCTCTAAGTACTAAATTTGACAGAAACACTAAGGTTGATAATGTATTCTTTTCTTAGATTTAGAAGATAAAAACCAATTGATTCCAAATTTTAAAGACTAAACACATAATTAAGTCTTGATTTATCATAACACCATTTTTTCATGTTTGTAGGGTGAAGATGGGGATATAATTGATTGCATTGACATTTACAAGCAACCGGCCTTTGATCATCCTGCATTGAAGGGTCACAAAATCCAAGTGAGTCACATTTGATTCTTTGTTTATTTCACCATATTTTTGTGTTGTATATAATGTAGCTAACTTGCTAGACTAATTACAACTTGTATGTGAATCTGCATGCATCAGATGGCTCCCAGTTATAATTCAGCTAAGGAGGACATAACAGTAGGGACAAGAACAGCTAGAAATAGAAAGCATTCAAGGAATGGCAAAATGATGAATCAAAGGGGTGAAGAGTTATCTCTGAATGTGACTTCACAAGTGTGGCAGAAAAGTGGAAAATGTCCAAAGGGAACAATACCTGTCAGAAGAATAAGAAAAAAAGAGCTACTAAAGGCTCATTCAATTGAAGACTATGGAAGGAAGAAGCCAAACTTCTCTCACCATCAGGATGGTCAAGTGAATAAGAATCTTGATTCCTTTGTTCAACTTAAAAATCACTCTGTAAGTTTGGTTATACTAATTGCACTTCTGACTACAATAAAAGTTTTATGTCACCTGAAAATAGTAGAGTTTTTTCATGAAATCCTTTTAAACAACTTTTCATAGTGCCCCTATTCATTTTTATTAAAAAAAAATCATTTCACGAGTACAAAAAACTTCTAGATACCCTTTAACACACATTGTATTATTATAGAGAATAGAGGTCTTGTAATGAAACGAAGGACTATGATATGTATATACCTTTATTTCATATACACTTATCAAATACTTTTTCTCCCGTATTTCTCTCCATTTATCGCATCATATATACCATAAACCTATGTTTTTTTACTCTTTCTAAATGTATATTTCAAAGTCATTATTTTGAGTTTTCATGAATCATTTTCCTGAAATGAAATCATTTCTCAAATTTTGTCTACCAATAAATAAAATGTTGCACTCTTGTTATGTATGTGTATATCTAGTTTTTCCAAGTTTTGAAACATGACATTGTTGTAGTTGAAAGAAGAAACTCTTTTGCTGTGTTGATTTGACATAACATGTATGTGAAACAGAAGGCAATATTGTTCACAGTAGGGTACCGTTACTTGGGAGGAAAAGCAGACCTGAGAGTGTGCAACCCTTATGTTGAAAAGGATGATGAATACAGCACTTCTCAAGTGTCTCTATTAACAGGGCCATACAATGACTTTGAATGTGTTGAATCTGGATGGGCAGTAAGAAGTGACTCCTACCTACTTTTCTCTTTTTATGCATCTTTGTTACTGAAAAAACTAAACATATTGTAGCACTTTTGCATGAGAAAACTCTCTTACTTAAATTTGTTTTCTAAGTTTAAAATGTTGTTGAGATGGTATATAAACCTTCTTGTTTCTTGTTTCCTTTTACAGTTCAAACCAAATTTCTTTCCAAAATATATGATGGACAACTTTACAAAAGGATAATATTGTTTTTTTTTTAAAAAAAAAAACTTATTTATGTTTTTAATCTTTTAAATTTAGAATAATTCTGGTTTTTTTCCTCCAAATTTTAAAAAAATTTTTTTACTCTTTCAAAATTGTAAAAAAAAAAAAAATAGTCCTTGGGATGAAATTTGAGTTATCAAAATGAGTATGTTGTGAATTATTTTTAGTTGCTCAAATTTAATATTTAGATACATGTAAAATTTAAGAGTTTTTTTTAAGTTAATGGACTAAAAATATGTCAGGAGAAGAAAAAGCATAATTAAAAATTTATAAAATTAAATAGGTTTTGAATAAATTACACAAAATGCATAACTTGTGTATTTAAAGACTACTCAAGTTTTTTATTAGGAAAATCACTTTCAAGTACATTACATCTTTTTAGTCCTTTTATAAAAGTCTTGTTTTAAAATATGACTATTATTTTATATTAAAAAGGGTATTTTGTTTTCAAAACTCTATTTATTTATTTTAAAATTGCATTTTGAAACCCAATTTATTTATTTTTAAACATGTCCACTGCTAAAAAATTATGGGTAAAAAAAAGTCATGCACGATGCCATATTTTCAAAAAAGTGTAAAAATAGTAATACATAAATTAATTATTAATTTTTTTAATTGGTCAATATATATATATATATATATATATATATATATATATATATATATATATATATATATTTTTTTTTTTTTTTTTATTTTTTTTTT
>Ga0099825_1003539_pt1 | contig 20756 bp, 14 predicted proteins | sample SiratroredBW_FD_76838 | JGI IMG/M metagenome (GOLD analysis project Ga0099825, IMG submission 76838) | Root nodule microbial communities of legume samples collected from California, USA - Siratro red BW | ecosystem: Host-associated > Plants > Roots > Nodule | place: USA: California | collected... | reverse complement strand
TATGTATATATATATATATATATATATATATATATATATATATATATATATGTATATATATATATATACATATATATATATTATATTTTCAAGTTTCAAGGGAATAAATATTGCCAAGTGTTTGCATTCCAAACGTTAAATAAACCAATTAATTTTTAAATAATTTTTCTTTCTTTCAACACTTGTTCCATTACTTATCCATATCACCGTGGTTTTTGTTTCTTTTGGCTGATTTGGACACTTTATCAAATTGTATAATCAAATCATATATAATTGTGAGGTGTACTTGTTTCGTGTAGACTGGACCCAAATTTGTTAAATATTGCGTGTTTCCATAAAATGAAAAATATAAGATCTGTGTGTATATTTATTTTGGTCTGAATCTTAAACCTAGCATTTTAAAGTATAATGAAAAAATAACTCAATGAATTAAAATGTAATAATAGAAATTAAGAAGTTAAAAAATTATAATTTGTTTAAAAATTTAAAATTTAAATAATTAAATAAAGTTAACTATAATCAAAGAAAATATAATTGTGATAACGTGAGATGTGGGTTTAGAAAGCCCATCGTGCAACTGAAATTTTGTGTTTATACGTGTTGCTGTTTTATATATATATATATATATATATATATATATATATATATATATATATATATATATATATAGATATAGATAAAAAAATAAATATATAAATGTATAAAAAAATAATATATAAAATATATATGTGAGATAGTGAGATATGTGTGTTTATAGAACCTCTCGTATAAATGATATTTTGTGTTTATATGTGTTTTTTTTTTATATATATATATATATATATATATATATATATATATATATATATATATAGGTAGATAGATAGAGTGTAAAAGTGATAAATAGATGGGTTTAAAAAGATACTCTAAATAGCATATTGAGATAAGTAAGTATGGAATTTAATGAATTTAAAATTTGGAAGTGTGAACTTATTAATCATAGGACATCAATTCAATTGAAATATGTGAAGAATTTTTATTTTTTATTTGTGCTTTTGTAGAGATGAAGCTGTAGTTCTTGCTGTCCAATTTTTTTTTTTTTTTTCTTTTCCTACGTTCTTCATTTTTTAAGAAAAAAAAATCTAAAAATCCCGTCAATTATTTTTAATTGATTTTTAAGAGCACACCCTAATTTTGATGTTTGAATTGTTACAATCTTAATTAGAAAAATATATATCTTAATTATTAAACTTTTGATTTTTGATCTAAATAAATGTTATATTCTAAACCCTAAATATTAAATCCAATTTAAACCAACATATAAGCGTACCAACTAACAATTTTAATACTAATATCATGTTTAAAATTAAATTTAAAACTTAACATCCATCAATTCAATCTAAACATACAAAAATAAAATCCCAATAATTATAATATCAACACTATATACTCAACATTAAAATGTTCTTATAATTCAAAATGACATTCCTTACTTCAATTTATGTTTACAAGGATTTATTCCAAACGTTTGGAGAAGTTATAATTTATATCTGATCACCAAAAGAGCATGTCATTACATAACTAAACTAATTAAAATATATCTGTTATCATTACATCTCACATACATAATAAAATATGTATACAAAAAGTAAAAGAAAGAAATTTAAAATTTGAAAAAACATAAAACTCTTCCAATACAAAATTATGTGTTGCATTAATTATTCTCTTATAAAAGGATCATCGTTATATTTAAGACACCTAAATATCATAAAACCTATAATTATAGTATTCATATTTTCATGTATCAATTAATTAAAAATAGGTTTAATATATATACTATAACATAAAAAAAATTGCAATCTCAATCGATGAAAAATCCTTGTATCACAGGTGTAATTAGATAACAATTAAAAACATTTACATACTGTTGTAATTTATACCAGTCTTTTCACCATTGTTAGTTAATAATATTATATAAACTATAATTTTAATAAACTTATCTATTAATTATAAAACACACCATCTTGATTGCATGAGTCCGATTTTATAGACAATAAAAAGATGAATGAGATAAATTTTTTTATAAGATCTCATTTTCATCGATTATGTTTTGAATAAGGATAAACTAATTTTAACAGACACATAACTTTTTTTTTTTTTTGTTATAATTCTGATATCAATTTTTTTTCCTCTTGAATTTTTGATGGTTACATTATGACAGAAGATGAGTGGTCCATTTGAGTGTGCCTCCAACATTGGATAGGTAGCTCTTTCAGGATTGTTCCAATCAAATTGCATCACATCAAAAATTCAGAAAACCATTGCTGCCATATAAATATCTGCATGTTCCATTCAAATCACCAAAAGTGATAGTTTTCACATTAATTCTACTCTTAGTACTATTAGGGTTACTGTGATGTTCCATTCAAATGAAAGAGTGATACTGATGAAGCTTTATATTATTTTATGTGAATGTTATTGTGTTATGCTATTTTAAGAATTTTATATAACTTTTTTGTTATAATGGAAGGATCTTGGAACATTCAATTTTAATAATTTTTTGTAGTATGTTCTAATTAAGTGTCTTATAAAATTCATGACTCATAGGAGATAATTCTAAATTTTGTAGAGTATTAAAAAAAGTATATTATTTAATATTTAAAAAATATATTTAATAAAAATAACGAAGTGAATTAAATAGTAATTAGATTATTATTATTATTTAATCGTGTTGATGAATTTAGTTAAGTATGGAGTTTAACACACAAAGTCATCTTTAACATGGATTAACCAAATTAAAAAAAAACTTACTCTATTTATTGAATAAGTACATTAATCAATCTGATTTTGATACAAATATAATTAGTAAGTTTGGATGAAAAAAATTAAAAATAGAAAAAATCTGCTTGAGGGAAACTTATTATTATAAGAAATAGTTGGAGTAAAAAGTGAGGAAAAAAATGGCACATACGAGTAGGAATATGTTATAAGAATATATAATATATTTTATCACGTAAATATTGATTGTAAGAATATATTTATAAAATATTTTTTTATTCATTAAATTCTTTTAATATATCAGCAGTTGTTTTCTGTTTATATGATGTTTTAAATCTTTTTATATTGAGCAATAATATTAAATTTGTTAAAAAAAACTATCCTAAAACGTCAATTACACTTTCACTTAAATAGTTAATTCTTTTTTAGTTTTTGGCTTGTCATAAATTTTTTTTAGACTAATTTCATTTTGTCGATGATCCCCGGTTTTCATACAACTTCCCATTAAACAAAAAAAAATTCATTAATATTTGAATAGGTAATCTAATAACAATCTATTATGATTGTTGTAGCACGTATATGTGACATGAATCCAAAGAATCACCTAATACATTGTTTGAAATTCTATATTATCTATAACTAAGTAGATTTTCTTAATTGATGTATGCAATTTTTTCTTTTTAACATTACCCTTAATTATAATATTTTTTTAGTATGGAGCTAATGATTACTCTCTCTATTAACAAGTTATTTATGTGTATTTATCTCTTTAAACAAACTCTCAAATATCATATATATGAAAAAGAAAAGTTGAAGTTCCGAAAAGATTCCAAAATGATGATCAGCCATATTATCTTAAAGGTTAATTATCACCTATTATGAATAGGATATTTAACAAGAAAAAAAAAGATATCTCCTTTATTAAATTTTCTTTTATATAAACGTACCTCCTTTTACTAAAAACAATTATTTTTATTTAAGTGAATGGAAGTATTATAAATGGTAAAACTTTCTTCTTTCAACATTTAAGAAAAAAATATGGCATATCTAAATTTTATACTCAAAACCAGTTATTAAATACAAATAATTTATGTGAGTTGATATCACACACTCATCCTTTTGCCACCATTTTCAGTTATCAATAAAAAGGATTAAAATCTCAGAAAACAAAGACAGAGAGACACAATAAACAAATAAACCATGATGTTTTGCTTGAACCTCTGACTTTGTCTCTACTTTCCCTTCACTTTCTCTGTTCCAGTAACACACATCCTCACCTATGCTGAATTATCAAACACCTTCCACAAGCCATGCCAGAGAGGAACACAGTGACTTCACTGATAATGAACAACAAATCAGAGAAATTCATGCCTTGACCCCACCCCCCAGAAGAGAGCCTAACTGGGAAACACACACACACAGCCACCACTCTTCTTCTGTGTCCATAGAAGGTGGTTCCAGCGAGAACTTCAGCGTGAGTAGGGAATTCAGTGCCCTCGTTCTAGCAGGCTCAAGTATTGATCACAGCAACGCCACCCCTAGTACCATGAGTGTGAATATGATGCATGGCAATGAAGGAGGTGTTAATAGTAGCATTAACAACAACAGCAGCAACAGCAACAACTTGGGGAGGATTGGAGAGGATGAGTTGTTGATGATGGAAGAGACCAACCCTTTGGCGATTGTGGCAGATACCAACCCTTTGGAAGCTGTTTCCGCAGCTTCACCTCCAAGGCGTGGAGGGAACTCTTCTTCTTCAGCTTCTGGTGCTGCTGTGAGTGAGGTGACAGTGCAGAGGGTGAGGAAGGAGGAGGTTGAGGCAAAGATAACAGCTTGGCAAAACGCTAAGGTTGCTAAGATTAACAACAGGTTCAAGAGGGAAGATGCTGTTATAAATGGGTGGGAGAATGAGCAGGTTCAGAAAGCAACTTCATGGATGAAGAAAGTTGAGGTATGTTATGTATGAATTATGAATTACTTTGGATGAGAGAGTCAGAGACTGATTGTTCAAAGTTCAGAACTTATTAAGGGGTTAACTTCTTTTAACAAGTTGTTTTTTTTTTTGTACCTGAGTATGGGTATATATAGTAACTCTTGAGTTGAATTTTGGCTACTTTTTTCTTTGGTGGCTGTTAGTGGGTTGGTTAGTGATCATGATGAGTTGGTTTTGATTTTAGGGTGATGGTGGTGCTTGTTTATGATGATTACTGTCTAGACTAAAATTGAGTCGTTAGATTAGTCCATGGTTGATCCAATCAATCGGTGAAGAAGAACTCTTACCATAGTTGCTTCTGGGTCTTCATACAAGTGGGCTTTTATTTTAACTGAGGATTAAAGATTGGATATGGTTGACATGTTATAGGGTAGGGTTGATACCTTTGATGATTGCTTAATTATTGTTACTTAGACTCTTGGATCATGGATCAATATGTAACATGTTTTGTGGGAAATGGTTGGGAATGAAACTTACTTCTATATGAGAGTATGAATGCTTGAAGGAGGTCTAGATTGCTTATCAATTTTCTTCTTTTTCCCTCTTTTTTATTATCATTTTCCCTGAACAAAACGTGTCACTGGTAGCAGATATAATTCAAGGGCTTGTTCTTGATCATATCCGGGTTTAAAATCAAAAGCTTTCTCATTTTTGAAAAATATGTTACATGAAAAGTTGAATTAGGATTTTTGTCCATCATAAGCTCTTCCTTTTCCTGACATGGAGGCTGTCATGCCAATTTTAAAGAAAATTATCATCTTCCAGCCACAAGCTCTTTTGCCTTTTTTATGAGCAAAACTATATTCTTTTGGTTAATAAGATAATAGCATGTTAGTATGTGAAAGGACTCATTTGGTTTGCATCCATTGCCTTATCTCCAAGGCTACTTTTACAGTGACAACAAAAAAGAGCTGGAAATATGGTAGCCGCCAGAAAAAAGCAAGTGGTCTAATGATTTGATTTTGATGCTAGTTTTTTCATTTTCATCCTACATTACACCAACCCTATTGGAGTATAAAACAGAACTTTGACTAATAAAGTGCACATTGTTTGTAATTACAATTTTGTTCATCAAGAACCAAAAAGTTGCACTGGTTGTGCAGAGGAAGCTGGAGGAGAAGAGAGCAAGAGCACTGGAGAAAATGCAAAATGAGATAGCAAAAGCTCACAGAAAAGCTGAGGAGAGGAAGGCATCAGCAGAGGCTAAAAGGGGCACAAAAGTAGCCAGGGTTCTGGAGATTGCCAACCTTATGAGAGCAGTTGGAAGAGCACCTACCAAAAGATCTTTCTTTTGAGATATATAATAAGAAATGTTATACCTTGAAGCCACATTTGTAGACAAATATGACCAAAAAGAGAAACATAGAGAGGGAAAATATCATGGCATAATAGATGACATAGTGTGGTGGTGAGAGTCCCTTTTCCTGTTAAATTTAACTTAAAGCTTAAAGTGATGCAGTATAAAGAAAAAAAGAAGAAATGGGGTGTACATTATCATCTTATATTATATACAAACCAATTGGAGTGTTTCTGAGTGTTTGATTAGTGCATTATAATTTATAGACATGATCATCATTTGGTTGGTTGTGCTGCTGATTAAACGTTTTTGCACATTAATAAATTTGATTTTATTGTTATTAGTTGGCCTCCACTACTTGCAAATGCATTGCCGACACGTAACTGTGTCCAACAATCTTACAATTCTCTCCACAATCTTGTGGCCCTCACTAATCTTTCTAATCTATTGTTAATTTTCATATCCCATCACAGCAAAAAAAGAAATAATTGTTTAGTTTATGAGAAAATATCTTTCAGATCATGCTAACACCTGTAAGGAAGCTTAAGCACTCGCGTTACATCATCTCAAATTCACGTGAAAGATTGAAAAGCAACATTAAGTTATTTCAATCCAATACACAGTACACACACACACACACACATATATATATATATATATATATATATATATATATATTATGCCTATCCAAACAAATGGTAAAATATAGTTGACTCACCCAGCTTTTAATGACGGATTAAAAGTAAAACGCTAAATTCTAGTTGAAGAATAACACTAAAAAAAGTTCTGAATCTAAATCTTATTGATTAGTAAATTAAGAACTAAGTTATTTAAATGGTAAAAAGATTAGACATGTGACTACTTCGTAGACTAGAGAAAAAAAAGTAACAGAATAGTTGATGCTCAACCTTTGAACGGAAATTGCGCAGTGATGTGGCTAGTGTTTGTTCACCTTAAGTAACTAAAGTTTCACGCTTTCAATCTAAAAGCAAGAGCTAAAGTTAAAAACAGTGGAAACATTTTCGTCTTTTAGTGTTTTTGTATTTGGAGTGTGAATCTCCAGTGGAAGGCAATTCTCACCGATACTGGTCTACAAAAGGATTGAGTGTCCGCATGGAACGCATTGTCAATAAAGCTAGATACAATGTCTAGTTTGATAAATTCATCTCCAGCCAAAAGGAGAAGATTCTTGGCAATCAAATTGATCAAGGCATCATTCATAGTGTTTCAATTTCTCCTATTCCTGTGTTTGTCCAATGAGATTTTCAAGTCCTTGGTCCCACGTTTTGCCAATCTTGTATCTATAGTGTCACTCAAGATAAATTATTATATAGTCTGATACTATCACTTGTTCATACTCTCAGTCAATCTTGATGACACAACTTCATTTTTTTGTCAAATCTGTGGGTTGCCAGTAAAGAAATCAAATATGCTTCTTTTATCTTACATGGGCTTCACAGATATCTTGAAACAATACCTTCATGCTTGTTTGTTTGTCTTTGGTGCTTGGACCCTAGGCAAGGCGTCAAAGGATATACTTTTATTTTTAAGCAGAAAATGGTTTATTATTTGAAACAGCAACTAGATCCATGACACACTGCATTCCAAAATAAATAATGATAGTCAAGTCTACCAACTCCATAGCATGCTAGAGCCTGATTTCATTTTCATGAAGTATAATGCATGAGCTTCAGGTTAAGTGTTGGATATGATTTTGGTTCATTTAAGAACAAAAGGAGCTGCTGTGCACCAGTTTCTAACTCAACATCTGGAACTCGCTGGGCAATGAACATTACAAAAGATGTTCAGGTTTTTCCAACCTTTTCTTGGTTAGAAGGGGTATACATAATCCATCTGGTGAAACTATTACAAAATTGTTATGGAAGAGTGATCGACTGGCAAGTCCTCCCTCAATCCTCAGACTATTGCTGAAATCTTACTAATGAACTATAGCAAATCTAAAATAGTATCACAGGGAATTTGATATCAGTTCAAGATTATTTCTGTTCCTGAAGCTACAACATAGTTCATCTTTTAGCAGATTCAAATTTGCATAAATTTCTCTGCTTTGAGGGTGGTCTTTGTCACTTGCTATAAAATAGTGAACCTCATTATCTATCTCAATCCAGCTGTAGCCTGTTTCTTTAGTTAATTTCAAGTCATGCATAGCCGTTCTCACCTTTGCAGCCTCTTCGAACATGCCTCCTTCGGCAAACATGTTTGATATAAGTATGTAAGAGGAGGCATCATTCGGGGCTAAATCAAGCAATTTTATGGATGCCCACATTCCAAGTTGTAAATCACCACACAGCTTACAGGCATTGACAAAAGTCCTCCAGAGCAAAATTGAATCTGCAAATGGGCTTTTGTTAATGATATCAATGGCTTTGGATAGATTTCTTGCTCGACCTAAAAGATCAATCACGCAAGAGAAGTGCTCAATCACAGGTGTGATCCCATACTTTGATTGGATATCATTAAATAAGTACAACCCAGTTTCCCACAAGCCTGAGTAACTACATGCTTGGAGAACAGCCAATATTGTGATCCCATCAGGATCAAAACCCTGTTCCTTCATCTCCTCAAAGAGCAAAAGTGCATTGTTTCCTTCACCATGAAGGGCATATGCAGAAATTATGGCATTCCAGGTAACACGATCACGATTCATACTACTAAATATTTGATAAGCATCCTGAACAGTGCCACATTTAGCATACATAGTAATTAAAGCATTTCCTACAGCAGTGTCATATTCAAGTCCCACCTTTATTGCGTAAGCATGAAGACTCTTCCCAGTTACCAAGCATGCTTGGTTAGCAGATAAACAAAAGAGCCGTGAAAATGTTACACCATCAGGTTTTACACCATTGAATCTTAGTTTGCTGAAAAAAACCATAGGGTTCTCTTCATCATCTCTTACCTTTAAATTCAAATATCCAACTAGAATGGCATTAAATGAAGCAATAGTTTTATTTCGGAGCCTGTCAAAAATGGCTCGTGCTGACTTCAAACTTCCACATTTAGCATACAAATCTACTAAAGCAGTACCACTATTTACATCAGAAACGTGACCAAGCTTTACTGTAAGTCCATGAATTTGAACACCAAATTTCAAATTATTCCAATCTGCACACCCATCAAGAACAGTGCTGAAGCATCCAGAGTCAAGAGGCACACCAATCCGAATCATGTTTAAGAATAATTCAAAGGCTTTGTTAGCATGGCCGTTCTTAACAAACACTGAAAGAAGCGCAGACCAGGAAATCAAATTCCTCTCGTCCATTTCAGCAAACACTCTCTCAGCCTCTTCGACCATTCCATGTTGCCCATACATTGTAATAATTGCATTTCTAACAGATATTTCACACATAAAACCATAATTCACCGCAAGCCCATGTAGTTGTTTCCCTACATATAATCCTTCACTAAAATCACATGCACCGATCAAATTCGTAAACGTATAATTACTTGGTTTCAGTCCAGACTGTAGCATATCCACAAAAATCTGAAATGCCTTATCCCCCAAACCCGCCTTTCCATATTCCAAAATCATATAATTTATGCACTGAGCATCTTTAACACGTACGCCACCAAACACTCTTTCTGCACAACCCAAGTGGCCACTTCTAGAGTACATAGAAACCAATGAAGTAGCCACAACAACATTGTCCTGAAGCCCACTTTTTACGACAAAAGCATGAACCTGCTCGCCAAAAAACCGATCTTCCGGGGACCTACACGCCTGCAGGACCACTGAGCAAGTATGCTCGTTGAACTTCTCATCAACCATGCACATATCACGTGCGATACACAAAACAGACTCGGCATCCCCATTCTTCAAATAACCCTTCATGAGGGTAGTCCATGTGACTGTGCTCTTCACAGGCATTTCATCAAATATCCTCTGTGCATCATCCATCATGTTGAATTTTGAGTATAGATTCACAAGATTGTTGTCCACAAATAGGTCACCTTCACAACCAGATTTGATGAGAGACCCATGAATTGTCTTTGCCAGCATATAATCCTGTGACCGAATTGAGAATTGAAGAAACTGAAGCCAGTCATTGAGAAGAACAGTATTGTTTTGATTACAGGGTAAAACAGCACAACATTGTTTTGTCCGAAGTTCGAGGCTTTGTGAGGGGTTAGGGAAAATGGGGTGGAAGCCATTATTGGGTGGAAGAAAGTGCAAAGGGCATGCAGAAGAAGGAGGAATGGACAGTGGAACAAGTGGTTGGAAAATTGGGTGAACCATTGGAACAAATAGTTGGAAACTTAACAGAATCAACTGAATGTTGTTTCTTCCATAGCATAAAATTATGGGTGTTGTCCCCACTACTTTAAATTTCTCTATTCATCACTACCACAATGTGAGACCACTAGTTTCAATTTAAGTTGAATAAATTTAGAATTTATGGATTCTTGATAATTTTCTTTGACAACTTGTATTATTGTTATTTAAGTAATAATCTGTTATAAATGTACTAGATTGACAGTGTGTTTATTTTTTAAATGAACTTATATATATATTTAAGTATTTTGTTTAATTTAGTCTAAATTTAATATGTAAAACTTCTTCTATATACTTTCTCTAAACTTCTATTTTTAACTTTCACATTAGTTAATTTTAACTTATAAAATTTAATTTATTTATTTTTCTCTCATACAAAGAATTTATGAAAAAACTTATCTGAATTCACCTAATTTAACTTTCAACTAGTTTTTGAGCTAATTTTGTTAAGCATGTCTATTTAACAAATTTTGTCATTGGAATATACCTATGTAACAAATTTCAGCAGTGGAATATACTAGGTGGCATATCCTGTATAAATACCATTGTTAAGAATTATTTTCTGAATTAGAAAAATTAACGGAAAGAATATTTTAATTCTTAATTTTTCTGTTAATTATAAGATATATAAATTAGTATTAGAGTAAATTTTTGTGTAAGATATTTAAATTTACATAAAAAAACATTGCAAGAGTTATTTTTTACAGGCAGGATTACATAAAAATTTAGACAAGAAAACAATTTTTAAGGTTGATAAAAAAGGTTAAGGTGGGGAAGACACATTGGTTGGATGATGTGGAAAAAAGTGGTCCGTAGAGACAGTGAAAGTGAAACCTTATAAGCCATTTCCCACAGAGTCATCAGTATCCATTCCTTTGCCACTCAATTGCGGAACTTCCAATAACCAAACCAGTTCATTAATAGCCTCATACTCCTTTTCTTCTTCATCCCTTCTCTTCTCTTCTCTTTCCATTCCGTGTGTGAGAGTGAAAGTGAGAGTGAAAGTGAGAGTGAGAATGGAGAAGATGGCTGCACTTACTACTATCCACACCTCCCTCTTCCCCACCAACACCACTCTTCCAAAGGCATCATCTTTTCAACCCTTCTTCCCTACCCAGCTTCTTGGCCTACCCTTATCTTCTTCTTTTTCCGCCGCCAAAAGATTATCTTCCTTCACATGCAAGCCCATCAAATGTTCTGTTTCCGAAGCCACAGAACCCAAAACTGGTGGTAATCAATGCACACTCCTTTCTATTCTCTGTATTTCAATTTTATGATTGACAAAGTGTTGTTAACCAGTGATTCAAGTTCATTAGTTTAGGAATTAGAAGCAATTTTTTTTATTGGGCTACCTAAAAATGTCGCCTTTTTGTATCTTTAATCAGTTATTGTATGATTTCAAATTGAATTTTTCTCCTTTTAGTTCCCTAGTTTGGTTCAGTGATTAGCAAGACCCTTTGAGATTTTCTTTTTGTGGGGGTGTCATTTAATTTGATTATCTTGTTTGTTTATTTGTCTCTTAGAGAAGAAGAGACAATTGTTGAGAAGAGGGGATGTGCGAAACATAGCAATTGTTGCTCATGTTGATCATGGAAAGACTACTCTCGTTGATGCCATGCTCAAACAAACTAAGGTATTGTTCATTACATGGAACATCGCTTCAATTGAAGTACATAGAGTTTATGCTTAACTGTACCTTTAGTTCTTGTTATCTTTATTTTGTGCATTTAGTTTCAACGGGTTTCTTTTGGAAAATTTGATTTTTTTCATTTGTGTAATTTTAGTTCATTTGTTAACTTGAGCCAATTGACATCAATTATTTAATCGAAGTGATGTGGCGTACTGGCCCTGTAGTAGAAAATGATTTTGTGCAAATTCTTTTTGTTTTTGGTAGAATTGATTTTGAACTACTAACGTGATTGGAACATGCGTCCTTTTGTGGAGTTGATTTTGCTAGCGAACTAAACAAACGCATATTTTTATACAATTGTTGAAAAGTTGTATTTTAGAGACATTTAACATCTGTTAACTGGTTTATCCATTGTTTTTGCAGTAAATTCGATTAGTTTGTTCTTATAAAAAAGTATGAGGGGTACTATTGATATGGTATTCATATGTTGAATTTTTTGCAGGTATTTCGTGATAATCAATTTGTGCAGGAAAGGATAATGGACTCCAATGATTTGGAGCGTGAAAGAGGGATCACAATACTGAGTAAAAATACGTCTGTCACCTATAAAGACACAAAGATCAATATAATAGATACTCCAGGTCACTCTGATTTTGGGGGTGAAGTGGAGCGTATCTTAAATATGGTGGAAGGGATCCTTCTAGTGGTACTCCTACTCTTTTCCCATTTCCTTGATAATCATCATGCATCCTTTTGCACCATTTAATTGGTTGTTTGTGATGACTGATATTGACTATTAAAGCTGGTTAAGAAAAGATGGTTTTCACTCAAAATCTTCCAGCACTTTGCCAGTTGTGTTGGGTAATTCTGACCAAAGGAAAAGCGGAAGGGGGTGGTAGTTGGTGTCTTCATCTCTTCCTTATCACATATTTCTTATTCAAACTAGTTTAAAGAACAAGAACACACAGATTTTGAAAAAACTGCTGTATTCATTTTTGTCTTAATAATATTGTTTTTGAATTTAAAAGTAATTTTAAATTTGTCAGTATTTTATTCTTTAACACTTGGACTGTACAAATATGTCCTTATTCTTTGAGGGACAATATGTCTATAGCAATTGTAGTTTGTTTTTCTCTATTGGGAAATTTGTTACTTATTCTCTTATATAAAAAATACTTCATTTTTCTTTTCTGGAGTGTGGCTTCTTGTTATATGTGGGGGTTTATCATGCTGCTATTGGTATTTGTAGGTAGATTCTGTTGAAGGACCAATGCCACAGACAAGATTTGTCTTGAAGAAGGCTTTAGAGTTTGGTCATTCAGTTGTTGTGGTTGTGAATAAAATAGATAGACCTTCTGCTCGCCCAGATTTTGTTGTCAATTCTACTTTTGAACTCTTCATTGAACTGAATGCCACAGACGAACAGGTATGTTGGTGATCATATAAATTAAATGGTTGCTGTTTTGTGTGTTGTTTACAAATTGGATGGAGCTTGGAAGTTTGTATGTAGTCAAAACTCTACTGTTATTTCTTTATTCCCAGTGATCTGTGGGAATATTATAAAAAATCTTTTAGATTCTGAATGGTGTCTGCAGGTAAATTTAAACATATCATTGGTGTTTGAAGGATTAAAGTGGTTTCAATATTATGAAATATAATATTGGTAAGCATCATAGCATTGTAATGTTTTTTGTTTTCTGCTTGCAGTGTGACTTTCAAGTAATCTATGCAAGTGGTATAAAAGGGAAAGCAGGTTTGTCTCCTGACAATCTGGCCGAAGACCTTGGTCCATTGTTTGAATCCATCATTAGATGCATCCCTGGACCACGCATTGACAAAGATGGTGCTCTTCAAATGCTGGTTAGTGGTTGCTAATTATATTGCTTCTTAGTCTTTTTTATTTTATTTCTCTATTGATTTATCTTTTCATAATGGTTAGCTTATTTTTGTTACCACTAATTTTCCACCATAGGGGAAATAGAAAATACACAATGACAATCCTGTTTAATTTCTGCTTAACTTTGATAATGCCATTTCCGCATACAAGATCTAATTGTTTTTGCATATGCTTATCTACTAGGTGACAAATATTGAGTATGATGAACATAAAGGGCGTATAGCGATTGGGCGTGTGCAAGCTGGAGTTTTACAAAAAGGCATGGATGTTCGAGTGAGTATTCCTTTTGCTTTATTTTTGTTCCTCATTTCTGAATTCCTCCATGCTCACATGTTACCCATTACTTACATTGAGTTTATATTACAAGGGATAAATATGTGTGCTTGCATGTAATAAGTGAAGTTTATCTACTTTATAACAACTACATTTTAAGTTTCACATTCTCTTCTCTAACTCAATCTTTTATTTTTAATTTGTGGGGGAGGAGGAGTAGAGATTATTGAGGAATGCAAGTGGATGAATCCATTCAGTCCAAAGTCTGATGTAGGATATAGATTATTTTAATTTGTTTATGATAGTAAAAGACCTCCAATTAAATAGGTCTATGTGAGGAGAAGTAGGAGAGTAGCAGGGGATCATAGCCTGAGAAACACAATACTAAGTGTAATGTCAACACTAGAGAATATAAAAGTGGATACATAAAGAGAGGATTAGTGTTAATCGAGTGATATTGGAGGAGAGACCTAGATCTCACAATCACAAGCATCCAGGGAAATTACATTATTTCTGCACAGTACTCTATTCTTTAATCATTGGAGCAGTGATTGGGAATTAGGGAGTTTATATTCTGATCCTGTTTCTATCCGCATACCTCTTATTTGTTGATTTTGTCCAGGTATGTACTTCAGAAGATTCATGCAGATTTGGAAAAATTAGTGAGCTCTACGTGTATGACAAATTCAGTAGGGTTCCTGCAGATAATGTGGAGGCAGGTGATATATGTGCAGTGTGTGGAATTGCTGACATTCAGGTAAAGATTGAGGGTTTTGTATAAAATGCATAATCTTGTATTACAGTAACCTTATTAACCTTTACAATTTACAATTCTGTACTCAGATTGGGGAGACAATTGCTGATAAAGTATCTGGGAAGCCACTACCTTCCATCAAGGTGGAAGAACCAACAGTGAAAATGTCTTTCTCCATAAACACTTCACCTTTTGTTGGCCGTGAGGTATATTAATGCTTTGCCGTAAAAATGTTCTGCACTATCTCTTTCTCTGTGTGGATATCTTGATGCTGTCTGTTAGGCACAACCATTGCTATTATGTTCAGCTTCTTTATTGGTAACAGTGTAATTTGTCCTTTTCACTGCTATGTAAGAGATCAGCTAAAACATATTTGTAACTTTTCAGGGAAAGTATGTTACAAGTAGGAATTTAAGGGATAGGCTTTATCGAGAACTTGAGCGGAATCTGGCTATGAAAGTTGAAGATGGTGAAACAGCTGATACCTTTGTTGTCAGTGGGCGTGGAACTTTGCATATCACTATTCTCATAGAAAATATGTAAGTGTTGTGAGTATTCCATTTCTCATTAATTGTTCTTCAAACTCTTTAAGTAATATTGCATCTGCAGGCGAAGAGAAGGTTATGAATTCATGGTTGGGCCTCCCAAAGTTATCAACAAGAAGCTGAATGACCAACTGTTGGAACCCTACGAGGTAATTTCTCAATCAATTTTTTATTGCTTTTCAAAAGCAAAAAAATAAAGATTTGATGTTATAACACATGACTTAAGGTCTTATTTAACAGACCTCAAAATCTAGTTATTTTTCCTTTAGAACTGACGCACTTATTTGATGCACAAACTAGCTTAATTGTCATGATTAATTGCTTTATTTTATGCTGTGTCCTGTAATGAAAGTTGGTCTGACTATAAATCTATCATGTAAGTGAATGCTTTGAAATCTCATATTATTGTGTTAGGAAAAGCATATGAAAAGACCCTCACAATTTGTGATAGGCTATTCCATACATTTTCGTTTTCGACATATACTTTTCTAGGCTTTTAAGTACCTTTTACGTGCAAAATCAACATTGTTGGTTATACAAAGATGATGTCATAATATATATCTCTATTCGTTATATTGATATACTTGAGAATAATACAAAGGAATTTGAAATTTAGAGTGTGTCTTCCCCCTCTTAGGATCTTATATTTATAACTACTTTAGATAGACCGGATACAATATATGAGAGGGAAGAAAAGAGAATCTGAAATGAAATAATTCAATTTAATGACAGATATTTTCTTGTTCATGGACTTCTTTCTTTCTGCTAAATATGGGAACTGCTAGTTCAAGTTTTGTGCTGTTTGAAAGTTCTTAATCACTTGAGTTACCCAGTTTTTACTGAACAGTTTAATACATTGTTAAGATGGGCGAGATAGAATGAAAGGATCTACGGTAGAATTGTAGGTAGGACTCTTACCATTTTGACAGGGAGAATTTTTGTTTTGAAGGCCTAGCGAAATTTCTATCCTTTTTGGTGTGGTACCCACAAAATAAATTTCTCTTCTCATTTTATCCTCTATTTCTTCTACACTTCCCTACATTAGAGAAAAAAATTTCTTCACATTGTTTTCTTTCTACTCGTTCTTGTACACATCCGAACAAAGCAAAGAGAAATTTTAGTTTTTTTTTTATCCATATGAACAATACCTCTTTTCTATTCTATTTCTCTCTTTTTTCTTTTTTTTTTCTTCCTATACTTTTTATCATCTAAACGAAGAATAAATTTCTTTTCTCATTCGTCATATATTTTAACAAGAGGATCTGTTGCAGATTGCAACTGTGGAGGTACCAGAAGAGCACATGGGAGCTGTTGTTGAACTTCTTGGCAAGAGACGTGGACAGATGTTTGACATGCAAGGAGTTGGGTGTGTAAATTCTTTCTTTGCTTCTATTTTGATCGTGATATAATTTAGCACCAAAGCTGTTATAGGAACAAATCATTGAAGTAAAGCAAAACTTCTAAGAGAATCACTATCATGGGAAGGAGTTTCTTTGTTGATAGTATATCGAGACTTGCATAGCATTTCATCTGATACTGACAACATTTATTTCTCTGTTTAGAGCGGAAGGAACTACACTACTTAAATATAAGATCCCAACACGTGGCCTTCTTGGATTGCGGAATTCAATTTTAACTGCCTCACGAGGAACTGCTATTCTCAACACCGTCTTTGATAGCTATGGACCTTGGGCTGGTGACATTAGTACCCGCGATCAAGGCTCATTGGTAATGTCTGCTGTGAAAGAAACTTGTAATAACTATTATTTGTGGCTTAGTACTCCATAATTCCATTGTTTCCCCCATTCATTAATGGTGAAGTAATGGAATTTCAGGTTGCTTTTGAGGATGGAGCAAGTACTTCTTATGCAATCTCTAGTTCACAGGAGAGGGGACAGATGTTTATTGGTCCCGGTGTGGAAGTTTATAAGGGGCAAATTGTTGGCATCCATCAGCGACCTGGGGACTTGTCCTTGAATGTTTGTAAGAAGAAAGCTGCTACCAACATACGTTCCAACAAGGAACAAACAGGTGACAAGCTGCTCTAGTGCAACTTTGTTATTTTATATGAAACACACATTCAAATAACATGATTTGATGATCTTTTTAGTTGCTTAGTTAAACCAGTACTATTAAACTGACTTCAAATGGTATACATTGATTAATTTTAACTTCAACATTGTCTTATACTATTGAAGAAATAATGCTGCTTTAGTAATCTTTGGTTTATCTCAAGCTGCTTTGCTCGCTACTATTTCTTTATTGATTTTACAAAGACCTTACAAAGAATGCCGATGTGACTATAGGAGCAACATTAACGCAGCCTATAGTAGCTATGCTAATAGACCAGAAAGTTTTAATTTACTTCATTCCCATATGCAGTGATTCTTGATACACCATTGGACTATAGTCTGGATGACTGCATTGAATACATCCAAGAAGATGAACTTGTAGAGGTCACCCCAACAAGTATCCGAATGTGCAAGAATCCAAAATTAGCAAAGAAAGGAAGGTAGACTTTCACTGTGAAGCAGTAACTTGCCAATGCTTTTTGAGTTATATCAGTTACCACTGCTGAAGCTGCATAACTCATTAATGCTGTTGCTGCTAAATTGATGAAGAAGTAAATCACTACCATTGGTGTAGTGTGACATATTCTTCCAAAGCTGCAGGCAGAATAATATAGGAGCTGGCTGAAAGCCGTATTCAATATTCATTATAGCTATTGGTCACAGTTGATTTAAAGGGATAAAGTAACATTACAGAGTTTTGTTTACTTGCTTTGTAGTCTTTATTTTAGCAGTAAGGAACATGAAGATATCAATTCTTCATATTGGTTGGAAAATAGCAATACAGCACCTTGGGTTAAATTTCCAGTGAGATCACTGATTTTTAACTACCTCACCAACCTTCATGTATTGACATGCTTTTTTAAACTCTCAATGAAAACATTCATAATTCATTATGGGAAACATAAAATACTAGATTTTGCCTAGATAACAATGTAAGGAAAATAGTCTTTGGATCATACTGAAAAAACATTCTTTGGTGACCATGTTGAAACAAAAGTTATATCTTCCTATAATTAAGGAACCAGCAAGTAATTTAACAGTTTGTGCTGGTAAATATATATATATTTATTTTTATTTTTTTTACGTTAAAAGAGGAAGGAACTATTTTACTCTGCACCTTCAATGTTTTGCGTGCTGTAAAGTAGGCTTATAAATAAAGATTAACTCTTAAAAGAAAAAAATAGGACTATATTCTTATATAAAAAATAATTCAGTTTCTGATATTTTATATTTCTTTAAAAGCTTTGATATTCAAAAAATTTTAGAGATCCTTTCTTTATTTATATTTCTTTATATGTAATGAGGGTGTTTTCTTTATAAGGATGATCGTGTCTTAATTTAGACTCTTTTCTCATAATATTTCTTTTATCTTGTTATTGAACATTTGTTTATTTTGATTTTTTTACAGACAATGTAATTTGAATAAATGAAATAAAATAAACTTCAACACTCCAATATTTTCATAAACTTAGTACTATCATGTTTTATTTACATAACTATGGTACCATTGTGAGTATTGAATATTTTACGCCACTAGCATTATTTAACCTTTTATTTTAGTTTTTAATTACTGAAATAACACTTCTTTTTACAAAGTAAGAGTTATTGTAAAATTTGTAATTATTAATTGATTTAAAATTAAAATAAAAAATAATTTATTTTACAGTAGCAATTACGATAACATTTGTGATTATTAATAGATTTAAAATAAAAATAAAAATAATATAAAAAATAATTGAATTAAAAGTTTAAATGAATAATACAAAAGTAATAAAATAAAATATTTTATAGGTATTTTCAATTAATTAATTATAATGGAAACTAAATGATAAATTAATTTATTTTCTATTTTTATAATAAATTTAAATCGGGAAGAATAAATTATAGTAATTTTGTAGCTGTATTTTATATTAAAATTGAAATTGGAAGAAAAAATTATAAAACTTTTATTTGAATTAAAATTTGTATTTATAGTTTATTAAAAACATATCTAAATAATTAATATTACGATGAAATAAAATTTTGATAAAGATAAAATTTGATTTGTAAAATTTGATTTTTGATAGAAATAAAATTTGATATTTGATAAAGATAATATTTAATTTTTGATAAAAATAAAATTGGATTTTTTATAAAGATAGAATTGGATGCATGTTTTTCAGCAAATTTTGTTTCTCTTGGTATGCTAAGGACACTGCCTCCAACAAATATTCAAACTTTGACTTACTATTAATACATCCCTTCTCACTCTTGATTCTCTTAGGTGGATTATGATTTATTTCTTCTTCTTTGTTACAATATTGGAAAAGACCAATCCTTTTTGTTGAACCTAACCTTTGATTTTCTTTGATGCTTTATAATCAGTTTGTAATTCTTTCCCTTTCCTTTTCAGTCTGCTTTCATGCATTTCCATTCGTACTTCTTTTCCTTTTCTTTTGAGACTTCTTTCACCCATTTTTCCATTTGTATTTCTTTCCCTTTCCATTTGTACTTCTTTTCCTTTCCTTCTGAGATTGCTTTCATCCATTTCCATGGACAAGTTTTCATAAAGAAAACATTTCTCTTCTCTGACAAACACAGTATTCATAAGTGAAATCCCATCTTCTTTCTTTCTAACTCCTCTAATATTTCTCTCTTCCATTGTTCTCGTTTCTTCACTCTGGCTATATATAACAAGAAAAAAAGATAAAAAATAATATCATATATCAAGTCAACATATTTTTATTTAATAAGATATTATAATAGTATCAATATATTTTTTGAATTAAATAAGGTAATTTTTGTATAAATTTAAGTAATATAAACTTTTATTTTATGTGATATTGTGTAAATTTAGTAATATGGATAATAAAATAATTATATTTCTATCTTGTGTAAATTTAATTGATAATTTATTTTTTTTATCGAAGTATATTTTATTTTATGTATTATTCTGTAGATATAGTATATTTTTAGTTATGTGATAATGTTTAAATTTAATAATAAAGGTATTCATAAATAACTATATTCCTATCTTAGGAAAAGAACTAAGACTCGTTACATTCCATGTTACCTGTTTTCTACAAAAAGATTACAGCAAGCAACACGCACACGGTTTTAAAGATATAATTAATGTAATTGGGTAAATGTAATTATTTAATGGAAATAATATAACTATAACTATAACTATAACTATATATATATATATATATATATATATATATATATATATATATATATATATATATATATATATATATATATA
>Ga0099825_1003536_pt1 | contig 20760 bp, 12 predicted proteins | sample SiratroredBW_FD_76838 | JGI IMG/M metagenome (GOLD analysis project Ga0099825, IMG submission 76838) | Root nodule microbial communities of legume samples collected from California, USA - Siratro red BW | ecosystem: Host-associated > Plants > Roots > Nodule | place: USA: California | collected... | reverse complement strand
CTCTCTAGTTACATAAATGTTAATATATATATATATATATATATATATATATATATATATATTAATTAATTAGTTGTACCCTGTATTTGGATGAGTTTTAGAATATTATTAATTTTATTAAAGAATTTGAAAATTTTTATGATAAAATATATCGTGTTGATAAAGAGTTTTCTTTTTTTTAAAAAAATAAAATTATAAGTATTTTAATAACTTAAAATTGAATTATTTAAAATTTTACCAAAAAAGTATGAATTTGAAAATCTTGTATTCTTTTGCCTTATAAATTGTGGCATCTTCTCTTCATATTTTCTCGTTGGTTTGATTTAGTTGAAATATGATTGAGTTGAATCAAGACAAGAGATTGGTGATTTGGTATCATTTTTTCAATCAATGGATTTTTTTCTTGATTAAATTTAATCATTCTCGGTTGTAATTGCTAATATGATTTCTTTGTCAATACAAACTAATAGTACTTTTTTAACTGACATTACTTTGATTTTTTCTTTTTTTTTTCAACATAGAACAATGTTTTCTTACTTACGTTGAACATGATTTTCTTGGTTCATATTAACATATATTATTTTTACTTAATGTCATCAATACTTTTTTAACTAATATTGATCAAAATGTATTTTAGAGTAATTTATGAACTCATGTTAACATAGATTTTATTGACTAGCATTATAATTTTTCTGTTAATATAAATTAAAATCTTTAATGTAGCGTAAATTATTTTGTAATTAATATTATTGGAATTATTTATCTATTAATGTATAAACTTATTAAGCATGAGATTATTTATAATGAATGTGACCAATTTTTTTTGTTTAGAAAATTATGTATAACTCCACTCCACTGCACGATGTAGGGAAGGAAGAGGAAGCATGGATTTTCCAGAAAGCCTTGCCCCACATCCACCGCCAAAACTCCAAACACTTCCGAATGAAAACCATCTTAGAAAAAAAGTTTTGGCCAAAATTAGTTGTTTGATGAAATTCATCTTTTGACATGGCACTGCCATCACATGGCCTTGGCCCCTTCAAGACTAATACTAACTTATAATAATCCATACTTAAATCTGATGCTGACATTTTAAACGGTTAGCTTCAATTATTGGATTTTGCTTCAGTTTCTCTCTCAATTAGATTCAATTTCTTGAAGAGGAATACTACTAACTTTACACTGTCTTATCTCAATTCCCAAAGCACTTAAAGAGAAAAGCTTGAGAAGCAAGTTAAATAGAAGATTATGTAAAATGTAACCACCAATATAGTTGCTTTTGACAAATAAAATATTGTGCTACTAGGGTTCTACCAATCCTCAATCAAGTTCATATCATTAGAATGCAATGCAAATGGAAGCAGAGTTTTGATGTGGATGTGACGTGGCTTTTGGGTGACTTTGCCACAACATTTACTCTTCTTCAAACCACCCAACAACTTTACTTTCCAACTTCATTTCACTCTCTGGCGCATCCAGAGAGATACCTACAAATTCTTCCTCCACTTTGGTATCCTCTTCTTACAGTTCCATCATAATAAATAGGAAATTACTCATGTACTTTTATTTTAAAATTAAAAAAAACTCAGCATTGTCCCCCACCTCCTTCACCTCATCTTTGAACATATGTGAACATCTTCCTCTCGTGCGTGTTTCCATTTCATCTCCATATAATTATTTGTGTAACATCTTTTTCATTCACCACTTTGTGAGTTATACTATAGATTTAAGTGGTTAATTTGATAATTTGAATAATATCGGTGGGTGAATGATGACGTTGGTAATTTGAGAGTTTATAAACCAGATAAGTTTTATTCGGTTGTCATTTTGTTTTGGAGATGTAAACCAGACAAAATGTAAACCGGATGAGGTATGATCCGGTTTACATCCGCAAAATAAAATGACAACCGAATGATACCCATCCGGTTCATCGCCAACATTGTCGTTCCTTGTCACCATTGTCGAAAAATCTTTCCTATTGTTTAATGACCCTCTAAACCTTCAAAAATACCACTGTAAAAGACGTATTTGAGCAAAATGAGATGATGTTTCACTGTACTCGACCTGCGTGGAGATGAAGAATGCACTGTGCAGTTTCTTAATAAGACTAATCAAGGTCTTTTTGGTTATTTAGACAGAGTACTTTGAGAATTAAATTTTTTTATGAAGGTGCAGGAAGAAGATATGGAAGTGGAGAAAGAATTTGTTTGCATCTTAAACAAAACTAGCCTTTTTGCTCTTTGCACCCCTACCACTTCTTTAGTTCATATCCACCATGTAATTGGGCCTAATTGATTGGCCTCACAAATACTATAAGTAAATGAAAATTGTTGGGAAAAGGAAACGATTGAATCAAAATCTTCAGACTTGATGACAAAATGTGTGGTCGTCAAGAAGGTAGTGATAAAGCAACAAAAAGACAATGAACTCTGGGACATATACCTATATTTAAGTATTAGAAATAGAATAATAATAATAGGTTGTAACCATGTACATAAACTAGATATTAAACATGTCGTATATTCATTAAATTGACAACGTGAGACTATAAATAGTAATTCTCAACATGGACAAGCAGTGGATTGAGTTTTAAAGAGTTGTAATCTATTATTTAAGTTTGCAAATAAACGTAATCAATTATAACACAACAAGTGCAGTTCGATTTATCACGCAACTATAGCAAGTCAACTAATTATTGGAGAGTTGAATGAATTTTCCTGTGTTTAGATTAATCTGATCTGGCAAGATAAAATCCGATGGACCTAGTACTTTGAATGTAAAACATGTGATTAACAATTCAAAACACTATTAAATTGATTACAGGTAACTTTACGCCAACCTCATGCGTGTCTCGCTGATTCCAAAACCCTGCTGACTCAGTCTGAGTTAGTTTTAGATTTTATCAATTAATGGTGGGTTTAAGATTTGGCCCAGTTGCATTAGCCACCACTATTTCACTTCAATAACTTACTTCACTACTATTAATTAATTAATATAAAATTAAAAAATAAATTTATAGTATTATACTTATTTATCTATTGTTGAGAAAATTAAGAAAAAAATAAGAAAGATTAAACGAAAAAATACGAGAGAGATCAAACGACTCACCTATGTTATATCTCTATTTATACTTTCAGTTCTGATATCATTTATTAAAAAATTAAAAATTGAAAAGAAGAAATACAGAAAAGATAAAATAAAAAAATTACACTCACATAAGATAATAACAGTATCTTTATCTAAAATTCTTAAGACATTAAATTTATAAATTTTATTTCTTATATCACTCAATATTTTTTTATTTTCATTTAACATGAGACTTAGATTTATATTTTAATCTGTAACACATATAACTAAATAAATGCCATAAACCTATCTTAATAATATACACTCTCATAATATATTCTCGTCTATATACTGTAATTAGTATGTTACTTTTATTGGGAGGTGAAATCTGCTAGGAATTTATTGACATGATCACAAAGGGAACAATGGGTTCAAGCAAATTTGCTGAGCCCTACTTATTTGTCTCACTCACGAAGTACATGTACCCTGCGACGTTGTTATTAAGTACAGTTTCATCATGTAACATCTTGTAAAGGACAATGCTGTCCAATTCCTTAAAAGGAATTTGTTTTGATTGCACAATATATATTTATATGTATGGACATCTTAAGCTATTTAACAATCTAGAAATTATTTTATTAAAAGATTTTTGAATTGCATTATGGTAATTTTTAATGTTTCTCTCCCTATTTTAATTTTATGGTTTGTCGAAGTAACTATGATTATTTCATTAGTTTTTCTAAAAAATTATGATCGCCTATCAATATTCTATTTAGTGATTTTTTTTATCAAAGATCGGTGGATGTTTCAATCTCATTCTTCTAACAGTATGCCAAGAAGTGTGTAAATCTTCTGTAAAAAAAAAAAAATCAAAGAGTGGAATAGTAAGTAATTTTAGTGTTTTGAATATTGGGGTTATTTTGTTTTGACTATTCTTTTTATTTCTTCTACATCGTGTTTGAAGATGCTTTGAACAATACTGATTAATTTTTTTTTACTAATATAGTTTTTTATTCATTTCTTTTAAAGTTGAATGAGTGTGCTTCTTATTTTTAAATATTTTAATTCAGGTCTTGAAAATTGAAAAGGTTTTATTAACTACCCTTCAATTTCTTATATCACGGAATTCTTCTTTATTGTTTTCTATTTTATTTATCACAACTTTGCATAATAGTTTAATTTAGTTGAGAGTAAATATTTTGTATATTTTTGAAAATTTATTTTCCGTTTTTTTAGTTTTTTTTTATATTCAATAATTTTACTTCTTTTAAGGGAGGTATTATTCCCAGGTTTTCTCCTTTACATGTTTTCCTATTTTTTCAGTCAATTTAATCATATTTATAGTAAGTTTATCTTATAACCACATGAAATAAGACATATCTTCTTAAAATAATTTTAAATCTTTGTAATATTAGTCTCTAAATTTTCTTAGATCATTTTGTACATAATAGTTAAAAAAAACTACTTTGTTTCTTTTTTCTTGTTTAAGAAATTCAATATTAAGAACTTTTTTTTTGTCTATTTCAAGAAAATTATTATATGTAACTGACTAAAGTTAGATTGAGTCTGTGAATCATATATATGAGTTCAATAATGTCTTGAATTGTTTATTTCAATTTCCTATTCATGGGTTGAGATCGGAGGAGATTGTCTAAGAATTTTAAGAACAATTATCTAACTAATGAAAAACTTGATCTATCTATGAATAGTTTTGCTAAACTAATATCAAGAATTCTTGGAAAAAGTAGTTTTTTTTTTTTTTTTTCAAACGAGCAAACAACACTTCTAATGCTCCAAAATAATGGTCTTAAGTACTATTATATATATCTTCTACCTTGTTGAGATTTGTTACAGTTAAGATATTTTCTAATCTCCATTTTAGTCGTTGTATATTTCGTTATTTTTTATGTCTCTGATACACGTTAATTTTATCATAGTTAATTAATAAAAGAATAGTTTCTAGGGGCAATTAATAGTGCTCATGAAACTAATTGAATTTCATTACTTTATAATAATTTTTATGCAGTATTATAATAGGTATGACATATTATTCAATTCTTCATCCACTATCTTTCCATTTAACATAATATTATATGAACTATTATGAAAGTTATGGACATTTAATAATTAGGATAATTATTTCTATATAATCAACCATTACGTATATTATTTTTGAATAATGCTAAAATTTCTTGTAATTTTTTAAGTATATTCCTAGCCTAAACAGTGATCTTATAGCTATTTGTATTTATAGGTATATTGTTATTTGTCTGTCTAAAGACTAAAAGAATAATGTCATGTGTTTACTTTATATTTAGTCCCCTTTCTATGATTTTCATTATATATTATACTTTAAACATGTTTAATAAATTAGTTTTATGTACACAAATGATATTTCAATTTCTAAGTCATCAATCTTTAATTTCTAACATGCTAATTGCTTTACACATGATATAAGCTTAGTTTTGGAAATATAGTGAAGTTTACTAATATTTGTACTCTCTCATAGTAGAACTTTACTATTGGGAACACCCTTTCGATTGATCAACGCTTAAAATCACACCTCACCTCTTAAAATTCTTTAGCTAATTAAAATACTCCTTTCTAAGGTTTGACAAGCCAACTACCACTTATCTTGTCTATAAATAAATTGTAATTGATTTTATTTTTAATTCAGAGAGAATTGCAAGTATAAATATAGCATTCGGAGAAAGAAGCATTGCTTGATCCTTTCGCTCATTGAAACCTTTCTGTTATTGTAAAAACTTTGTGATGCTTGAAGTATTATTCTATTTTTGAAGTTTCTAAAGTGTTTCTTTTATAAGCTTTTCATTATAATAAATTATTGAATTTTAATCCCTCATTGTGATCGTTCAAAGGGATATATCTGTGCTAGAAAAGGAGCTCCAAATATTACTTATTAACTAATATCTCTTATATATTAAAAATTAAATGATTCATATAGAAAGAAACCGAAATCCAAACTTTTATTTATTATGAAAATTTTGCAAAAGAAGCACTTTAAAAACTTCAAAGAAACATTATACTTTGTGCTTTAAAAAGTTTTTTACAAGATTTATATGACAAGAGGATCGAGTGATGTCTTCCTTCTCCAATAGTTACAATTTTTACAGATTTTAAAAATAAACAAATTATAGTTTAATTATATCTAAGATAGGTGCTACTTTATATTCTTGAACCTTACATCATGTACAAAGTCTTTAAGAATATTCAGGAACCTTGTATCTCCTAAAATTTGTATGTAAAAGTTTGTATAAACTAGTATACAATAATAATTATTTTTCTGTACAAGCACATATACTCAACAACAGTAGTTTAAGATTCATAATTTCAGTTAGATATGATTAGATTTTATTTCATTAGTGAGATCTAAGTTCATTTATGTTTGAGGACTTTCATGATCTGGAGGATACGATCTTCAAAGTTTTGCTGCAGTAAATGATGTGCTACTATTTGTACAATTACTCCACTTGTCTAATCTTTTCATTTTATTTGTGCATGTGAATAAAATATAATTAGAACTTACATCTATACACCATGAAACTTTTTTTACATTATCAATATACATACTATTTACTGGTATAATTATAACAACTGGAGTCAATTAATTTTTGTTGATGAAACTTAAAGTTGAGTTTATCCCTGGTGCTTGAAAGGAGACAAACCAAATGATGTATATGATATGAGAGTATGTATATTTTTTGGATGTGGGCAATGAATGGATTGAGTGAGTGGTAAGCCCACAAACACGCTATGATCCAACAACCGCATTACTTTTTGGAGATAATCAGAGCACACTCAAGTAGTAGAGATGATGGTCAACCAGATTCAGTTTCTTACAGGGCTGTGTTCATCAAACTAATTATTTATTACCATTTCCTCATACATCTTCATGGCTTTTCCAGTGTAAGTTTAGACTGCAGTTTGTCTCAACTTCTACTAAATTAATTTTGAAGACATTAGTTTAGAAATGTAACATTTTTAATGATGGTGGCAAATAGTCACCGTGACCACACCTTCTAGTGCTACACTCACAATTCAAACTTTTCTTCATCCGACCATATGCTAGTACATGCACTACAATTTACAACATGACACTAATTAACAATGTTCAGAAAATACTACATTTCTTCTTGTTTTTCTATTCCACATTTCTGACACGGTATCATTACTCTTAAAGTTGCTCTTTTACTTTCTCCTGTGAATAAAAATAATAAAAAAATGTTGTTGAGCTTTAAGTCGTGTTCTAATGATAACAGTAAGAGGAGGTAGAACTTGGTTCTATTATTAGTTTGTCGAGGCAGTTTAAGAAGAAAAGATAACAAAGTTTGCTGAAAGCAAATCTATACGTCATCTTGGTGATATCAGAAAGTTGAAAGCAATCGTGATCATGAATATGGACCTACTTAATTATTGTATATGGTGATTAGCAGTGTTGGGATGAAGAACACTATCATCTATCTACCAAATGATATTAAAATATGGAATAGTGGAAAGCGGAGACCGTGTAGGTAAATGTTCAATTGCTTGAAAACAATAACAAAAAAAATCTTCGCTTTTTCTCTCATATCTTCTTAGATATGATGTACATTAATATGTTTGTATTCGACCATCTCATGGCCCCATCCATCTATGCACTCGCTTGGTTAAGTGGCAGTTTGGTATCTCATCATAAGCGACATGTTCCCACTTAAGGTCCGAAGAGGTATTGATTGCAAGCTGAAATTGTCACTGCCCAATGCACGAGTAATTCAGTGAAAATGTTATGCACATAACTATCAATGGAAACGTGTAGTGCGTGGACTGTACGTAGGTACACTCTTTTCCTATAAAACCCTATTCATTTTCATCATATAGAAGCATCCCTTTCATTCACCTTTCTTCTGATTTCCCCCCCCCCCCCCCCCCCCCCAAAAAAAAACCCCCCCCCCCCCAAAACCCACAAGAAATTTGCAGAAAAAAAATTTTGTTTTCATTTTTAACAAATTTTTTTTTTTTTTTTTATAAAGTTTTCCTTTTTTTTTCCTTTTTTTTTATTTTCCCCCCCCCCCCCCTCACCCCAAGAAGTAGAACCCTTCCTAGCAGAATGCACCAAGGAATTGTAGGAACCATATTTGAGTATCGTACTTTATACATGTGTTTATTTATTATTATTTACGTTGAGTGGTTGATGGATGTTCACTGGTTTACTACAGACAGAAAAGAGGAATTATGTGAGGCACTGCTTACAAGTAGAAGTGCGACCCAATACTCAAACGGAGACTGTAGCTATGAATATTCAGCGTAACTATTCCACATGCTTAGATGATGATGGCCGTTTGAAGAGAACAGGTTGGTTATAGTTTAACTTAAGAAATTGTAGCAATAAGCAATCATGAAGGAAGCAGTATGTGGAAGTGAGAAAGAATGTTGTGTTTGTGATTGCAGGAACATTTTGGACGGCAACTGCTCATATCATCACTGCTGTGATAGGGTCTGGAGTTCTTTCTCTTGCATGGGCAGTAGCTCAGCTTGGTTGGATTGCTGGACCAGCTGTCATGTTTCTCTTTGCTTTGGTCAATCTCTACACTTCCAGCCTTCTAACACAGTGTTATAGGACTGCTGACTCGGTCACTGGACAGAGAAATCACAGCTACATGGAAGCAGTAAAGTCCATCTTGGGTAAGAGGATTAAGAACATTTCATTATGTATAACCAAAAAAACCATTGTGCTGCTATGATGAAACTATCATACCACTTTTTTTGGGTTTCAGGAGGCAAAAAGGTCAAGTTATGTGGTCTGATCCAATATGTCAATCTGTTTGGAATTGCAATAGAGTGTACCACTGCTGCCTCTGTCAGTATGATGTGAGTTCAATTCAAACATTAGTGACTTTATTTATTCTCTCTGGGAAATGTTTCCGTCTCCCTTAAAAATTGACCTTTACTTGATTAACTATATTTGTTCTATTTCATTCTTGACCTTTCTGACTGTGCATGCTCAGGGCCATAAAAAGCTCGAATTGTTATCATAACAGTCATGAAAATGATCCCTGCAACATGTCACGCAATGGGTATATGATAACATTTGGAATAGCAGAAGTGCTTTTTTCCCAAATCCCAGACTTTGATCAGGTGTGGTGGCTATCCATAGTTGCAGCTATTATGTCCTTTACTTATTCCTCAGTTGGCTTAGGTCTTGCCGTGGCCAAAGTAGCAGGTGCAAGCAGATTTATCTTTTATGTCAGCGTTGAACCATTGTTTACTTGTCTCTGCAACTTCTAAGTTTGTTTTTCATCTTGCAGAAAATAAAACTTTTAAAGGAAGCATGTTGGGAATTAGCATTGGCACAGTGACACAAGCTGGAGCAGTAACTAGCACGCAGAAAATATGGAGAAGTTTACAAGCTCTGGGGGCAATGGCCTTTGCATACTCGTTTTCCATTATCCTCATAGAAATTCAGGTACCTCGAATAAAGCCTATCACGATAATACGTATTCTTCACACAATTAATAATATTACATGAGAAATTAAGAAAGCATTTTGGCTTTGTTGCATTGCAGGACACCATAAAATCTCCTCCTGCAGAGCACAAGACCATGAGAAAGGCCACAACGTTGAGCATCGCAGTTACCGCAGTGTTCTATTTACTCTGTGGATGCATGGGTTATGCAGCCTTCGGAGACAATGCATCTGAAAGCCTGCTAACTGGTTTTGGGCTCTATGACCCTTATTGGCTTCTATACATTGCCAACCTTGCAATTGTTGTGCACCTAGTTGGGGCATACCAGGTATTATATCATATATGATCCTTCAGGGCTAGTTGTCTGTCGTGAATTCTGGATACTTCAGAAAACATAGACTTGTAAAATAAAGGAAATAAATGAAGATTGAAAACTATTTCTGAACTGTATATATTATTCCAGGTTTTTTCGCAGCCCTTATTTGCATTTGTGGAAAAATGGAGTGCACGTAAATGGCCAAAGAGTGGTTTTGTCACGGCAGAATATGACATACCGGTTCCCCTCTATGGGGTGTACCAACTCAACTTCTTCCGCTTAGTATGGAGAAGCACTTTTGTGTTGTTGACGACCCTCATAGCCATGCTTGTGCCTTTTTTCAATGACGTGGTTGGAATACTTGGCGCTTTTGGGTTCTGGCCATTAACAGTTTATTTCCCTATCGACATGTATATTTCGCAAAAGAAGATTGGAAGATGGAGTAGTCGATGGATTGGTCTTCAGTTACTTAGCGTTAGTTGTCTCATGATTTCCTTAGTAGCTGCCATTGGTTCCATGGCCGGGTTGGTTTTGGATGTCAAGACTTACAAGCCATTTGAAACTAGTTATTAAGTGAAGTTGAGTTATTCACAAATAGCAGTGTTTAAGCAAATGATGGGTCACATCTTAGTTTGTGCCTTAAAGTACGTACTCTCCATGTCTGCTGCTGTTGATTTGAGAACCAAAATTATAATTGGACTTTGAACATAACATACCTGAGAATTTGAGGTATACGTCTGTGAAAGTGTTAATTTGAAGTCAAAAGGAATTAAAAGCCTTCGAATGTTTTATTTCTCTAGTCATTGACGCTAGTAGTTCTTCCTTGTGCCATTTCATTTACTTTTTTTCTAACTCCCTCTCATATCATCCCATGAAAAATGTTTTTGACAACTCGTTTTAATAAATAATTAAGGAAGTGGTTTTTCAACTATTGTTCATATAATGACTTTATTAGTATCACAGTGTGCAATTTATAGCCAATAAGGGAAAAAATAAATGGAATTCAGTATCGCAAATTTGGTGAGTAACCAGTTGGACTTCAATAAAAAAACAGAACCCTCTACGAAAAAAAAGAGTAACAAACACAGTTCCTTTTGGCTAACATCAGCATTAACCATAAATACTAACCCCTACCAAGATTTGATTAAGACAAAAATACATGGACAAACAGACAAATTAATCTATATAAAGGGTGTCCTAAACAACTCATTTCTTAGCCTTCAGTTTGGCAGAATTTGCTTCAGCGGCGGCTTTAGCTAGTGTTGTTGGCTTGATCGCACTCTTCGGGTTCAGTGCCTTCCTAAGTTTGAACACTGCCCAAGCTGTCCCAATTGCATGCCCTGCGGCATCGAGGCCTTCATTAGCAACCTGGGCTGCTTGCTCTCCATATCTAACAAAACCAAAAAGGCAATGGAAAAGAAAATCTATGTCAATCTTAAAGCCAAACAGTAAACAAACCATCGGTTGGATAAAAAGGGTAAGATTTCATGCAAACGTCTATGACAAAAACTAGAATAGATGAGAAATTTTTTGAAGAAATTAACTTACTTATGTGACACGAGTCCAGTGGTCACAGTCGATGAAGTGGACATAACATTCCTCCCAGCTACTTCTACAGCATCCAGCACCTTATCTGTACATCAAACAACCAAAAAATATATAAAATTAATAAAAATGAATCCTTCCTTCCATGCACACATAATCCAAAGAGCTATAAGAAGAATGATATAACTTACTGAATCCATCCATGGTAGCAAGGACGATTTCTCCTGGAAGAAGACTGAAGAACTTCTTTCCTGGTTTGGAGTTTACTACAGAACTTGTGAAGAATCCAGACACTTTGACAACCCCAGAGAGGACTCCAGTGGCTACTTTCTCTGACATCTTGGTCAACTTCTTAACCCTTTTCATATTCTCCATGGCCTGAGGACTAATCTGGGACTGGGAACCAGGCTCCAATCTCTTCTTCAAGAAATCATTCCCCCACTTCAACCTCTCCACAGTAACATCCCCAGCCCACAAAATCCCCCTAACAAAATGCCCCGACCCCGCAGCAATCCACCTCGCAAAACTCCCACTGTAATCCTCCACGTTTGGCGCCAACGTTGTCCAATAAGCACCAGAACGCTCCTCCACCACTTCCCTCTTCTCCTCTGATTTTAACTCTTCAGGTGATGTCTTTGTTGACACTGAACCATCCAATACCTCCCATCCACTCACACCCTTCACTTTCTCCTTCGACAGAAAGCTATACTTCTCCAGAACCTCGTCCAGTTCCTTCAGCACCCTCTCCTGCCCCTTCGCCGCCACCGTCAACCCATAATTCAACACCTCAAATCCGTTCTCCGCCTGCTTCTGGGGAACTTGCACCGTGAAGAAGTAGTGCGACTCGTCCAGCTTCACCGCCGCCACGTCCTTGGTCAACGGCCACTGAACCTTGTCCCCTACGCGAGCGAGAACCGCCACCACTTTGTCCCCTTCTCCGAGGCTCGATATGTTGAGGTCCCCTGAAGCAAGATGCACGCTTGAATCCTTTTCTATGAGATGAAGAATCGCACCCGGAACCGTGACGAGAACGTTTTCCATGGCTTGTGTCGTTTTTGGCTCTTCCCTGATGAGATTCTCTGTTTCCACTGAAGGATAAATGGAAGAAGAAGATGACGATGAATGGTGGGAAAAGGGAGAATCGGCGTCTGGGTTTGTTGAATCGATTTGTGGATACAATGAATTTTGTTGAAGCATGACTTGGAAGTGAAGAATGAAGGAAGCCGAATATGACTATCTATATATATATACGTACCGTTACTTAGTTGGATAGATCAAAACCAAGTCGAACGTTAAATGACATAAGATATATAATATATAAAATTTATGGGCAAAACAAAACCGACATGCCGCGGAGGAGGAAACACGTGGTGGCGGAAAATACGTGTAACAACCGCGGTGAGGAACCATTAGTTACTTTCTGTTTAAGAAACCAAGGAATGAACTGAGAACAATCCAGATTCAACACGGGCCAATCGCTTTCACTGGGCCTATGGCGTACCATAGCCCAATTGGCCCAATCCAATTAGTTCTCTCTCTCACACGTGTTTAAAATAAACGGTTCGGTTTTGACCTTTGATTAAGAGCCAGGGATTAATCTATTATACTGAACCGTGAGATTCAATCTAGTCCGCTTCAGCTCACTATTAATTATTAGTTAATATTATTTATTTTAATTGATTATGATTTATTTTGGTTAATTCTAATTCATCTTAATAAAAATTGGTAATTTTAAACCGATAAAATCATTATTAATTGCTTTAGATGACAAGGTCTTTTATATAAGATTTATAATAATTAGTGATTCTAAACAGATTCTGAATAAAGAAAATCATTATGAATAAATATACTTCTTTAAATGATAATGTTTTTTATATAGGATCTAGGTCTAATAGAAATATCATCTATTTTAATAATCTTTTATTCATATATTTTAAAATATTTTTTTATATTTTTACTGACTCAAGTATAAGAAAGTCTTAGCAGGTCAATTTCATTCAATTCAACATCTTTAATTTGTTGTCATTTATTAACATCTAATTTTGTCCGGATAATCTTTTAAATTAAAAAAAAATAATAAAATAAAATAAAAAAATAAAAAATAATAATAAGGTAGAACACATATTTATTAATTTAAAGTTATTGAAAAAATAATAAATAAAATTTTTTGAATTTTTTCATTAAAAAAAATAATTAATAATAAAAAACGAAAATAACAAAAAAATAATAAAAAATATAAATTGAAATAATAGAATATAAAAATAAAATAATAATAATAAAAATAACAAGAAAAAAAAATTGTTTTCAAACAATTTCAAGATAATAAAAAATAATAAAAAAAATAAGTCAATCTGTTCTAAATTCTCTTTCTCTTAACTCCACTTATTATTTAAAAAATATATAAAATAATAACTTTAAAACTGTTAAGATACAACTCACTTTCTCCACTAAATAAAATAAAATTAAAAGAAATTAATTAATTAAAAAATAATAATAATAATAAATAAGAAGTATAGGTCACGTATCAGTATGTTTTTATTTTTATTCATTTTTGAGTCTCACTGTACATTATCGTATAGAATAAGAAAAAATCTACAAATTATTCCTATTGCACCGTGCATCTCCATTAAATGCATCATTCTCCTAAATTTTCTGTATTGAGTTTCTGCCCTTTACCTTACCTTTACCTTAACGAGCTTGAGTTCCAGATACACGAATTTAATTACTTTATAAATATTGGCTCTTTAATTAATCCATGTTGGGATCACACAGGGTGCTTTTTCTCTTGTCACAAGTTATCTACTACTTGACCCCCTATCAACCATCAATGTATTCCAAAATAGAAAGCTGCATTTTTGCATTCTCTTATCCATATTACATCCTTTTCCTTATTTCATTACACTGTCTTATTATTATTATTTTTTTTCTGTTTCTTTCATTCTATTAGCATGAATTCACCTTATGGTAATATCAAAATCAAAAGTCAATTTCAATCATGTCAAATTAGGTTACACAAAAAAAAGAAGAAGCGTAATTTATATACATATTATAGTTACATTTACTGTGTTTTTTATTTTCAAATATTTCTCTGTTCGTGAGAATTTACTTCTAAATGCCTTTTTTATCTAAAAAAAATGTTTGGATCATTATATAAACGATTAAGTTTTTGGTTTGTATCACTTATACTGTTAATTTATATATAAATATACATATAGGCCCGGATGATATTTATCTAAATACTGTATCTATAATAAATATTATTTGACGTGTTTTAAGTGAATGCTTATATATTTATCTCCTATTTAGAGAATGGATTTTAAATGTAATATTAATTTTGAGTTAAAAATACTACATATTACATTAAAATTTTTATGTAAAAAACTTGAACATAATCTCTGTACTCCTATATTAATTTTATAAAAAATAAATTTGTTTTAAAATCGAATTGGTAAGTACCTTCTCAAATAAATTGTGCAAGAGGTTAGATGCCCTAAAATGTGAGCAAAAGTAATTAGAAGAAACTAAAAGTTAACTTATGCTGGAACTCGGCTTTTCTATGGAAGAGGGAGAAAAAAATACCAAATAACTAAAAGAAAAAATTAACCAAAAATAACTAAAAAATGAAAAAAAATATCAAATAACTAATAGAAAAATTTAACAAAAAACAAATTACCAAATAACAAAAGATAAAAAAAAATTAACAAAAAAAAAAACAAATAACTAAAATAACACATTATCAAAATCATTATCTTTATAGGAATAATTGGTATGGCTCATTCAGTAGTAGACTTTGCTGGTAGCGCATTTGTTAGAAATGCATTCAAAAGTAACACTTTAGAGATGTAAATTTGTGGACTTAATTCAATTGAATTATTAATCTCATTAATAATGTATTACTTTCCTGCTTAAAATCAATATTATGTTAATTCTTGACTAACCAAATTTAGATACATTGTTATATAAAATAGTTTTTTATTTATAATAATCATTTAAAACAACCACAATAAATTTGTTCTTAAGTATGACTCTAGGGTTTTCATGTAAAGATCATGTAGTTAAAGTTAAAACTCAAACAGTCAACCTAAAAGCATTGAATGTTGTGATATAAGGTGTTTTATATCTAGTAATTAAACATACTAATGGGTTTATAATTTGTTAGAATTAATCATGTTGCATAGTATGCATAGTTACCTTGATGGACAAGTTTTCAATCTCAAAAGTGGTTATGAAAAGAAGTTAAAAGTAATTAAAATGTATCCGTTGATAATTAATTTGGAGGATATAAATTATATTTTTATAAGTTAAAATTAATTTTCAAAATAGAACTCTTCATTTGATTTATTTAAAAAATTAGCTATAAAAAAGTTATTTTTAACTTATACGGAAGAATAATTTATGTTATTATTGTTTTTAAATTAGTATCTAGGAAGAAAACTACTTAAAAAAAATCCTAAAATAATTTCTAATTGATTTATATTATAAAAACGTTTATAATAAACATGGATGAAAAACAAACATATATGAATATTTAGAACAGTTAGTGCAACATTGGTAAAGTATTTATAAAGTGTTAGCAACATGTTTATAAATGTAATTTTTATTGGTAGAAGCATTGTTGAGAAAACGTGTAGTAATGTTGTAACAAAAGGGTGGAACTATGCATGTTTCATCTTCCTGTCCAAGTTTAACTCATGATTTTACGAAGTTCAAAAAATTTGAATTAAAAGTGAACAGTTTTTCAAGAAAACGTGTACTTTTCCATCAAAATAAAGTTAAAGACTTATTGCGTTTTTTCTTTCAGATGCATAACTTCAATCAAGGGTATTTATTAAATGCAAGTTTGACTATAGACACATTAATGTGGTTTTCTTTTTCTTTTCCAACACTTTGCATTACAGTTTTTTTTTTCTTCTTTTGATCTTATGGCATCAAATTTTGTGTTTATTTTATCAATTCGACCATTTTATGTATTTCCAAACACATTAAATATTTTGTTTAACAAACGAACTGTACAGTATAAACTTTTGTGTGACAAACGAACTATACCATATAATAAAGTTATGAATGTCCCTATAAGAATAATATGTGGTGAGGATGCCATTGATATTCTTATATATCTCTTCACTTTCCTTTTTATGGCATATGTGAAACTAATTAAATAATAAAGAGTTCAATTGTCATATTCTATTACTGCAAAGATTTGCAGATTATCATTTAAGTGAAAATCATTCTACATGTTTTTTTTTAACATAATTAGTAGTATAAAACTCAACTATCTTATTCAATATGACCATTTATCTCGCATTTACATTGTTAATATATCTTAATTGATAGTGTTCATGGATAACTTTTAGCTTTTAAGTGTATTTTTTTTTAATATTAATGTCTAGGTTTGAGATATTATTAGGTATTAGAAGGGTGTATGCAAATTGAAAAGTGTCACGTAAGATTTTCCTACAATAATTAGATTTTTTTTTTCTTTTTAGTATACGGATCTTGGATTCCTGAAATTAAGTTTGACACTATAATAAAGCTAACATTTATATTGAATCATGGAAAAGGTTATAGTAGTTCCCCATGTTAGTCAAGGAAACCAGGTTCCTCTCATAAGTAATGCTTGGTTAATGTATCGTCACATTCAAAGTTCAAGAAAACAAAACTATAATTCATCCTATAAAAATAATAAAACAAACATATAATTCATCCTATAATGTTTTAAAGAAAACAAACTTATAATTCATCCTATAGTTTTTAAAAGTATTAAAGGAAAACCAAAAGTCAACAAAAAAAAATACAAAGTAAAGTTAAATTAAATTTAAGAAAAGTTTATTAAAAAAATACAACAAAGATTACAAAGATTATCAATTATTTCTCTATTATGGTTTTAAAAGCATCAGTAATGGAAGAGATAGAGGAATGGGTGAAAAAGATACACAAACATCCCTTTTTCTACCCAACACTAACACTAACAAAATAATATTTTTATTTTAAAATATAAAATAAATCAACTAAAGAAAAAAATTTCAGTATATTATCAGGGTGTATGCAAATTGAAAAGTGTACAAGTAAGATTTTCCTATAATAATTAGATTTTTTTTCTTTTTAGTAAATTTTCCTACAATATTAGATTTTTTTTTCTTTTTAGTATAACGTTCTTGGATTCCTGAAATTAAGGTACCAGTTCCCCATATTAGTCAAGGAAACCAGGTTCTTCTCATAAGTAATGCTTGTTTAATGTAACGTCACATTCGCCGCACATACCAGAGTTAAAGTTCAAGAAAACAAAATTATAATTCATCCTATAATGTTTAAAAGAAAATAAACTTATAATTCATCCTATACTGTTTAAAAGTATTAAAGGTAAACCAAAACTCTAAAAATATAAGGTAAAGTTAAATTATAATTTAAAAAAAAGTTTATTAAAAAAAATACAACAAACATTACAACTTCAACTTGTTGTTGCTCTAAGCAAACACGTCCTAAATTAATTAAAAAAAACATACAAACTATTTGGATTCACTATTGTTTTATATTAGAAGTAGCATTTTACACAGCTGCCACTCACTCTCATCCCTAGTCACGCGCGGCATCGATCAAAACTACATGATCAATATAACGGTTCTATTTGAGTAACGACAATGGGACTCCGAACCACGTGCTTCCCATCCGTCCACGTCAGCGACCCGAAAAGTGCCCCGGATTGACCCATTTTCAGATTTCGGGTATCTGCCACCACCGTCACCACATAGCTCCGCTTCTTCACTGCCTCCGAAAACGCCAGCCGCGATGGCTTCACCGTCACAGTCACACCCCTCGCTGGGGCCTCCACGCTCACGCGATAAACAGAGTTCGCGGACCCCACGTTGGTCACGGTCCGAATGAACGTCATGGACTCAACTCCTTTGGACGAAACCGGAAACATGGCAACAAAAGAAGGGTAATTCAAATTCGCCGGTGATGGCTTTCTCGCTGGACAACTCGCCGGTGTGCGAGTAATCACCTGAATAACCTTGGGCCCGTAACCAATAGCGCAAAGGAAATTAACATAATCATTGTTGGTGATGTCATAGACCAAACCAGGATCCATGGCTCTTCCAAGGTTAAGATGACCGGCGCCGAAATCATAAGGCGTGGAACTGTTCCCGGTTGCTTCGTCGGTCATGAGCAGGTTGCGGTTATCGAGGACGGTGGCGGTGGTCATCAAGGCAGACCTAATGGCGGCGGGGCTCCAGTCAGGGTGCGCAGATTTGAGCAAAGCTGCTGCGCCACTCACGTGAGGGCAAGCCATGGAAGTACCAGACAAGATGTTGAACTCCGTTCTCCTCGTATCGGACTCCAAACCGGTTGGACCGACGGCTTCGGTCCAAGCCGCGAGGATGTTGACACCGGGAGCAATCAAATCCGGTTTAAGTATCTGTGGGTTCAAACCGTTGGGTCCTCTGGCCGAGAAAGAAGCAATGACCGGTGCCGGTTTGATTCCAAGAATGGTGCCTTTGAAATCAAGCGTGGCCGTTGGATTTGCTGAAGATGATATGTATTTCTTGATTGCATCTCCTTCGTTGGAGCCAACAGCACATGCAGGAAGAAGATGAGCATCTCCCACCAGACCTTCACCGTTGGAGATTCCGTTCGCCAGAATCATCCCCACGCCGCCGGCTTTCTTCACCACCAACCCTTTCGCAACCCTCGGGCTACTTCCTCTGTCACATACAACTATTTTCCCCTTCACAAGGTTCGGATCCAAGGAATTCTCCATGCAGAGGGAATCCCCAAGAATCCCTGATTTCCCAGGGTAAACAAGTTGATACATTTTCCCACTCAACGCCGCTCCGGCGTAGAGCGACACCCCAGAGAGCTTCCTCCCATCGCCAAGAGTCACCTGAGCTGGAAAGTCACGATCAATAGTGCCTGCCCCCACTGTTGTTAACCAAGGAGCGAGGTTGGTCACTGACATTCCGCTTGGCCCATCGTTGCCGGCGGAAGAAGACACGAACACTCCTCTTGAAACCGCACCGTAGGATCCAATTGCGATAGGATCGAGGTAATACGGGGAGGCGATACCATCGCCACCGCCTATGGATATCGAAATGACATCAACGCCGTCGTTGACGGCGGCGTCGAATGCAGCGAGGATGTCAGAGTCGAAGCAGCCAGAGTTTTTCCAGCAAACTTTGTACACCGCCAATCGCGCTTTCGGAGCCACGCCCTTTGCGATTCCCGAGGCGTACCCAGACATGTTAGCCTGGAAGGCGTAGCGGCCAGCAGCGGTGGAAGCGGTGTGGGTGCCATGGCCATCAGCGTCGCGAGGGGAACGGAATTCGACGGTGTCGTTGATCGGATTGAGAGGACCAGAAGCCGCGCCTGCTTCGTGACCCTTGGAGAAGAATCTAGCACCGATGAGCTTGCGGTTGCAGTTTTTGGAAGTGAATCTAGCGCCGGTCTCACACGCGCCTTTCCAGCGACGGGGAATGGGGCCGAGGTTCAAATCCGAAAAGCTGCGGTGCTCCGGCCAGACGCCGGTGTCAAAGACTCCGATGATGACATCGGAGCCATAGTCAGATTCGGACCAGAGGCCTCGCTGGTTGCGGAGGCCGAGGAACTGCGGGGAGCGCGTGGTATGGAGCTGGCGGCGACGGTCTTCGAAGACAGCGAGGACAGAGGGGTGGTGGCTTATGGAGGCTACCTGTTGGGAAGTGAGAAGGGCGGAGAAGCCGTGGAAAACGGTGTCGTATACATGGAGGATGTGGGTTTGTTGGGCGAACTCAGAGGTGTACCAGTGATAGTGAGTGGGGAACACTGATGGCTTGGATTGGGAATTAACACGGAAGATGAAGGTTTTGGGAGCTTCATCGGAGATAACAGAGTGAAAGAAGAATATGAAGAAGAAAAGAACAGAGTGAAAGAGAGTGGGTTTGGACATTGGCTTACCCATTTCAGAGAGTGGGAACTGAGTGACTGATAAGCAACTCTCAAGTGAGAGGGCAGTGTTATAACACTCTCCACTGTGGGGCCACTCAACAGTTTTTCTTTTCTTTTCCTTTTGTTTTTTAATTAAAAATCTGATTTTTATTTAAAAATAAAACCTAGAAAGGATGTAAGTTTTAAAATAATATAGTCCTTTCCAATCCTTTATTTGTCTTAATTAAAAAATAATAATTAATCTGCATAACATTTTTGTTTGTAGCTAGTAAGATCGGATGGGTCAGCTCAATATCCTAGCAAATATTTTAGACCACATGATTTAAAAAAATAAAAAAAAATAATAAATAAATATATATATATATATATATATATATATATATATATATATATATATATATATATTTTTTTTATTTTTATTATATTATTATAAAAAAATATATATATTTTT
>Ga0099825_1003535_pt1 | contig 20766 bp, 12 predicted proteins | sample SiratroredBW_FD_76838 | JGI IMG/M metagenome (GOLD analysis project Ga0099825, IMG submission 76838) | Root nodule microbial communities of legume samples collected from California, USA - Siratro red BW | ecosystem: Host-associated > Plants > Roots > Nodule | place: USA: California | collected... | reverse complement strand
GAATTTTATATGAAATTTTGTAATTATTCTTTATATCAAATGTGTTATGCGCTTATTTATATAAAATTTTCATTGAAAACTACATTTGTTTTAAAAAAATTATATATATATATATATATATATATATATATATATATATATATATATATATATATATATATATATATATATATATATTAAAAATAATATAAAGTTATATGTATTGAATCATCCAAACTAAGATATCATCTCCATATTTTTAATATTATTTATTGGGTCTCTCGGATTCATCAGTAAAAAATTACATGAAGCTTGACTCAAACTTATATAAAGAATTTATATCACTATTAACTTAAAATTTTAAGATAATAAATTTGATTCTTTTTTATTATATATTGTTAACCTTTTTCACTTTTATTTAGTATAAAACTTAAATTTATACTTCGATTTATAACACTTTCATAAATTAAGTTTAACCCTTTCAAAAACTTAAAAAAATAATTAGATAAAAAAGGTAAAGGAACTGAAAGATTGAAGGTCTCAGACTTAAGAAAATAAACATAACGAAAATAATTTTAAAACTTATATTTTTAATTATAATAAATTATAATTATTATTAATATTTATATTTTTCATTATAATTAATCATAATAAATAAATTAAGTTATTTTAAATTTTATTTTATAAATTATTTTTAATTATATTAATAGAAAAAATTATTGTATTACATCAATTAAATAATTTCTAATTTTTGTATTAAGTTTTCTTTATTTTTCTACATATTCAAACACTTAATTTTTTATTTTATTTCTCTTTTCCCGGAAACTAAACCTACAGTTAAAATAGATAATTTTAAGAAACATGTTTAAACTAAACCAATCAAAACAGTTTTTAATCCTTACAGTAAAGAACATTTAAGTGTGCATGTTATTTGATTTGAATTAGTAAATTTTCCTTCAAACCTTTATATTTTTATTTAATTTATCCTATGACAAAGACTTGAAGCAAAAGGATTTTAAGTGACCCAGGAAACATGTATGTAAGAGACATATATCTGTATTAGTGAAGAGAAGCATAAAAAACACGTGCTTCTTATGAAAAAAGGACATGAGAAAATGGTGCAGTTGGAGCAGTGTGGGACCACCACATCAAATGGAATCAATTAGAGCCTCTTCTTCCTCTTGCAAGGCTTTGAAGAACAACAATTAGCATCGTCCTTTGAAAATACACCCTCACTTGTTCCTAAACCATACATTACAACGCATCACAAAGTTGCTTTTTTCAACCATGGCTAGTGTGAACCCCGTGGCAGGAGAAGGGTGGAAGCTTTATCCTACTTCTGCTATGGAGATTGCTCTTGATGGTGTTGATGGAAGGAGTGAGAACATGGAGGTCCACAACACCTTAACTGATGATGCCTCTATGCATTTTTCTGCTACCAGGTGTGTCACTCTCTTAACTAAAACATGTTTGTTCCTCTATTTCTATCTATACTATTATATTCCCACACACACAACTACTTCAAGCTTTCCTTATTCTTGTGGTTCCTTTTACCCCGGGCACTCCATGTGCAATCAGTAACCCTACTGGGGATCGCCTTGTTTGGTTCAAGGTTTCAAATTTCTGTGGATGATGAACTTGGTGTGAGTGAGATCATGACCTATGTATTATGGGGATTTAGATCATGAAGAGAAGACATCCATATCTCAAAATGGATTTTGGACTAATTTGGATGAACTTTTAATATGTATTTATCTAGAAAATATTTTTGTAAATTAAAAGTAATTTATGCATCTCACACCTTGGAGAATTTAGAAAAAGTACTTTTCAAAATTTAGAAAAAGTACTTTTCAAAATATGTGTATATATATAGTTGATTAAAAATTATGTATTTTTCCTTCTTATTTTCTTTTTGTACAAGTACTGTTGAAAGGTTGATCTAAACAAAGTATATGATTAGGACAGGAGTTATAGATTAGACTTGGTAAACACAATTTTCTGAACTTACATTCTAATTAGAACCATGGTTAGGTTTATGTCAATTCTGAACCTAAAGAAACCATTAGCTTATGAGATGGAAATGAGTCCAAAAAAGAAGCAGATTTTGGGGATATAGTATGGTGTGCTTGTTGGTATTCAGTCAGTACCCTCTGGTTTTCTTTGTTTATGTAAAGAAAAGAAGTTTCTGTGCATTTGTTCACCTGGATAAAGGGTACACCTTCATGGGAGATAAGCCTTCCCCAGAGGGAATTAAATGCAAAATTTTTCTGAATTTTGAACCTTTGACTTTACACTTCTTATTTAATTAACCTTTCCAAGTCTTAATATCTTCATTCATATTTTGGTCTCTCATCACAAGCCAACTATTTATACAACTTTGTTGAGACTTCACAATCAACTCTTGAATATCGTGCTGCATAATACAATACAATCTCTATCAATGTCTAACTTTTTATACTATGTGCTTTCACCCCTTCCCTCTCAGGCCTGTGGCAGTGCCATCATCTGGACAGGTTAAAGCAATTCCTAGTCCAACCAAGTTTAGCATCCTCTATAAGGGGAATATGTGTATTTATGAAGGAATCCCCGCAGAAAAGGTAACTCCTTGTGAAAGATGATGCGATAAATTAACTTAGAATAAAGAGCCATTTTTGTCCTTGAAAGGTTATAGTGTTTCTGTACTAATCTTTGAAACTACAAAAAAGTTTAATCAAGTCCCTGAAAATGTAATTCTTCAATCATATTATTACAAAATTTAAAGAAGGGTGACTTAGATTTATGTAAAGTTTCTTTAGGTTTAAGAACTAGTGTGACAACGTTTTACATTTTCAATTACCAAAATAGCATTTCTCTTCTCTTAATAATGCAAAAGTTGTGTGTGTACGATGAAAGGCTTGTTATGATTTTGGTACAACTCATATCTATTCACTAACAGGTGCGTGAAATAATGTTGATTGCTTCTGTCTCTGCTAAGTCTGCTGAAATGAAGAGTGGGGTCCCTTGGACTTCACTCATTAATTCCAAAAGGCCTTCTTCTCTACTGGGAAACTCTACTAATTGTGCAAAGAAGAGTTCCATTTTGAGGCTGCAAGATGGTAACTCTCTTGTTATTACTCTACTAGATTTAGATGATTGATTATCAAACAAACTTTTTGCGTGGCATTCTGTGTTAACTTTTAAGGAATTCTCTTGTATGTTAATCCACTAATAGTATAAGTCTTTTGTGGCCTTTGTTTGATGCCCCTCTTCAGAATTTCCACTAGCACGCAGACAATCACTTCAAAGGTTTCTTGAGAAGCGAAGAAACAGGTAGTGGCAACGTGTCATGTTTAGTGCTGCCTCTAATCAATTCAGAATTTCCAATTTTGTGCATTATGAAACACACCCTTTAACACATTATTTATCATATTTGTCAAAAAATCTTTGAAAGTAAAAAGAATGTCTGTGATAAAGAGTGTAACAATTTTCATGATATTACATATGCTGGTTCTGGTATTGACTTTGTTTTGTTTCTTGAATAAAGGTTGGCTAACAGAGCCCCTTACGCCTTAACGAAAAACATGGCTCACAACATGGAGAACAGCTTCTGCTCTGACATGTCACATTTTGGTTCCTTGAACCATCAGAAGAAAAATTTCAGCCCAGTGTTGTCGCCTCTTTAAGGCAACTGGTGTTGGTTCTGCTCTATATGCAGGTAGAAACAAAGAAACTAATATAACTATGTTACTTTCTCGAGACCATATTCTATGCCTGATTGATGAACTTGAATGTGTCGAGTATGACTTCAAAAGTTGGATCAGTTTGGTTGATAATCCGTAGAAAATATTCATTATGCAAAGAAAACCTGCATTTTAAATGTTACTGGTGGACCTTATAATGTGTGTGGACAATTCATTATCAGTTATCATATGTAGCTTCCTTTGTATTTGTTGCTGTTCTACCTTATGCAATTTTATTTTATCTTTTCAACATGGATCAAGAAAACGAAAACAAACTATCAGTTTTCATGTGGATCTTGATCAATAGATGTATAATTTTAGTATTTACATGGATATTTAAAAAGAAAATAAAAGGGAAAAAAACCAGCATGTTTCGAAAAGATAACTAAAACACATATTTTATTGATAAAGCATTCATAATATCTTGCCTTAGACAAGTTTTTCATGTGAGTTTTAACCTCTCTGAATGTTTTTCTTTTTAGTTTGAAGACTTTCTCAGAGGCACCATCCACTCTCTCAAAATTTGTCTACCAAACAGAACATAAAACTTGTAAATTTTTAAAATGGTGCATGAATCTTCATCATATTTTAAGTTCTAATGAAACATGTTCTGATTTTAGTACACCAGATTTGCTGAACCATTCATCCATCGTGTAACACAAATCTTACGTACAACGTTATTTGTGGGTTGTTTCATCGTATGAATTCCATTTGTATATTATTATGACACCAAAATCAAAGTTGCGGCTACATAAAATACTGTATTCATGGTGGAAACTAGTGTCTTACGATAATATATGTTTAAGGATACCACATAACATTGTGAAGATAGTTTGTAAGATACGTTGTGTTAACATGGATATTATATCAGGTTAAATCAATTAACTTTGCCAACAAATTTATAGTGACCTTTTTTTTATTAATATATTGAAAATATCCATAATAAATAAATATGAAAAATAGCATAATTAATTCTGCAATAAGTTTACGTTCATATTCACAATTTCATTATTTAGAGAAAATAAAACTTGTAAGCACTTACTGGAAAACAATATAATTAACAGAGAAGATAATTTTCACAATATCACTCACCCAACTAATTTAATTGTTTTGAGAAAACCATTTTTTAACCCAATTTCTTCTTTTCACATGTCTTGTTTTACAATAAATTATTTAATTGCATAGTATAGTTGGTTCCTGTTGGTCCCATAATGAACCATAATATTGAAGCAGCATTAATAGCTAGTCCTTTTCCAATTTAGAGTTTGTATTGACTATTCTTCCTGTGTTTTGAAAGCATATACGTGGGTAGAACTTTGTGTTTTTGTTTATTTAGCTACTGCTTTCGGAAATCCTATAATTTGCTTTTGTTATCTTCAATCATACATCATCTCATCCATTTTGTCCATAACTGTGTCTTCTCAAGTTTGGAAAGGGTGACTTCAAATCATATCTCAAACCTGCCACGTGTAATAGGTTACCAATGTATCGTACAAATCTAGGCAAGGTGTACAAAGATACGGTGAACTCTCTTTCTCTAACAAATTTACAACTCTAAGATTTGCATATGGGGTCCAAAAGATATAACCTTTATCATGTTTGATAAAAAAAAAAAAAAAGACAAGATAGATTATGATGAGAACATAGCATGTTAATAGTCTTATTAAATAAAAAAAAGATTGTATATTTAGTCTCAAAGGAAGAAGTCCAGATTATTTACTGTATTTTCAAGATACACTAACATATTAAAAATATTTTTAATATATTTTAAAATATCAAAATCAATGTATTTTTAAGACACAGTAAAGGAGTAACACCAAAAATTCAGAATCTAAATTACTCTCACAAATGAGTTCTATTATGCAATAGGAGTAAAAATAGATTAAATTCTTATAATAAAAATTCCCTTTTAATAAAATTGTCAAGTTCAAACCTTAGAAATAATTTGTTAGACATGTCATGTCGAATTATTTAAATAAATTATTTAAAAATGTAAAAGAAATAGGAGAATTATACGGTAGAACGTTATTCTTAGTTAACTACAACATTTTATTCTCACACACTGCATTACATTCTTTCATATCCTGTCACCAAAGAATCATAAGTCTATTATGATCTTTGGTACATGAGTTCAAAATAAGAACTTATAAATGTTTTATAAGATAGATCATACAAATTAACTTATGCATAAATTAAATTTATTTTTGGTCGAAGTTTATCAAAATAGGTCTTTTTGATTAACATTGTCAAATTAACATCGTCTATTGTTTATAGGTACATTATGTTTCATACTCTTGTGATTAGCGGTAATTATCACATATCAATAGCATTTACTCAAATTGAAGGTTATAAAGGTGATGCTGAAAAAAATTAGATAAAAAAAGAGAATTACGAGAAGAAAAAAATTGACTACGGTACAACATATAAGCTTTCCCTTAAAAATATTTATAACAGTTTCTGAAATATTTCAAGCACCCCAGACATTAACAGCAGACTTAATACTAAAACCAATTTATTCACAAAAAAAATAGATTGTCTAAATGTATGAACATTTTAAAATTAGAATGTTAATTACTTCATAAAAAAATCATATGCATCTTAATTGTTTCACAAATTAAGAAGCATGCACAATAGTAGACCTTAACAAAGGTTATAAAAAGATAGGTTGAAATGAAGTTAAAGATAAACATGCAATATTGGATTTGCTTTTCAAAAAAAAAAAAAAATTAAATATTGGATTTGAAGTGTAAATCAAAATCTTACCTTTAACAGATACAGAAGAGTTGAACAACAGAAAATATAATAAAGTAAGTTTTGTATTCAAGGTAATATTTAATATAATTTATTTGTGTCGAATTTAGTGACAGATACAAACGAATGTATAATACGAAAATTTAAAAAAAAAAAAAAAACATCATGAATTCTCCTGGCTTAGTTAATCATAAAAAGTGAAAAGCATTCTAATTTTAGGACTTGTTCCAAAAAAAAGTTAATAATAATATATTCAAATAAGTTTCCATCCCCGAATATGCACAAAAGAACCTCAGTCACTATATTACATTACCAACTCTTCATTATCAATTCTTTTCCATCCCTGGAATTCAGATTCAAATCCTAACAGACTGTTCCTTATCAGAAGTAACACCCTTTGAATGTGCACCGCCAACAGCTACAATGCAATACAAATGCGAAAAGCATTTGAACAATCTATTACTTTTATTAGGAATCTTTTTATGCAGTGCCCCCAATGAGAGCTTCAAATATTACCATAGTCTAAAAGTTCTGTGTTACCAGAAGAGATGTTTTGATTGAAATCATTCCAGATAATAGAGATAAACATAGCAACTGATTGTAATCAATTATTGCTCTGATGATACCTTTTGTTTCACTTAATGATTGCAGTATTTTCAGATAAATAGCCACAACACAATGGGCAAGAATCCAAGATCATAAACATGTACAGAGTTCAAATATACAAAGGATAAAGAACCATGGCCCAAGAGTATTTTGGAAGGAATACACAATTCAAAAGACAGTATATCTAAATGGCACATTTACAGCCCACAATTGGAATAGCAATTCAAAGAGCACTCAGAGAATGAAGCCAACATTGTTCCTGTAGAATAAGAACCAAAATTGGACGGAAAATAAAAATGAGAAATAGATAAATGCCATAAGATGTTTATTGAATGAGAAATGTGACATTTTCAGGGTTACAAATGTGACATTTTCTTTCCTCTCCTTTATTTTATTTTTTTTGGGGGAGGGAGATATCTTGTCACATGATTTCCTTGCAAGGATGGTATTTTTGTTCCAGTACTTACATTTTAGCATGAAGGTACTGTTCCACTGTGAGTGGTTTTGGACCGCCAAACCAATCAATTAGAAATATATTTACAATTTCTAATTTGTAGAATTGAAAGTGGTGATCCTTCGGCCAGTCTGTCAACGATATGAAAAACATAAGTTCAGAATCAATTTTTATCAACCATAGTGTACATAACAAGGAGAAAGAGGCCACTGAAATTTAGCAACCAGTCACAAAAACAGAAAAAATAAATGCTTCTAATTCATTGATCATCAGGCAATTACCTTTCATCTCTTGATGCTTGGAGTACAAGGCTTGTCTAGCAAATTCGGTTTCCTTGGAGTTTTGATCCATCAATTTCAGCTGAAACACAAAGAAAGAGTTATCAACTTCCCAAGACCTACTTCCCAACACCCACACTAACACTCTAGCAAGCATATGGCGTGTCAAACACTGCTCACTAAAAAATCGTTATGAACATGGAAAATAGCAAGATTTAGAGAAACTAAAAAGAAAAAACAAAGGAAAAACATTATGTTCAAACATCCACATGATCATATTGGATCTAATTCAATTCTTCACACACCTTTCCAGTTAGAGTAATTTTTGCGCAAGTAGGGTTCATTGGGTCCTTTTTGCCACAAGTCCCAAGAGGGTATTCACTGACTGTGAATGAAGCTTTATCATTTTTCAGTGCATTGCGTGATGTTGGATCTAGACTTGTCAAGTAAAAGTAGGGGATTCCAGTGCCTGTATTTGGCAGTCCATCACTGTATGACACCACATTCCTGCATGCACATACATAACATAACAATAACTTTTCAGCATTCAAAATTGGCAAATTCCAGTTCATACCCATCGGTTAATTATGCAGAAGGCACCACAAACTATGAACAGAAAATTTTTTAGCAGATTAAATCAACGAATCAGAAGCCTAGTGAATAAATAAACGCTCACCCAAAGGGAGCTCCATCCAAATCAGCTGAGATGGTGCTGAAAAGAAAGGGGAAAAAAGCAAATGGTTTTAGTTTCATAAGCAGATAAATAACTGAAAGACCTAAACCCAGTAATTTGAACATGCAACTTCACAAATCGGAAGTGAAGAGAGAGATAGAGAAAGTACTTAAAGACTCCCCAGAAATTTTGAGAGACAAGCCAACGAGCAGTGGCAGCAGCATTATTTGGGTCGGGTTTTGATATGAGCGACAGCAATCTCCCCTGAGATTGAAAGACCCACATCGACAACAACATCAAACATGCCAAAGCTTTCATTCCCATGATGTACTGTTTCAACCACAAGGTTGTGTTTTTCCCTCTCTATCTCTGACGCTGTCTATTTATACTTGTAGTGTGAGTCTCTTGGAGCATCTTGCAGTCATTTTAATACAGAATTAAAAAGAAAATAGTGAATACATTAAAATAACTATCTATTAGATAGATAATCATATAATTAGAAAAATATTACTGTTAGCAAAAAATATATTTAATTTACTAAAAAGTATATATATGAGTTTTAGTGACTGTTATGTGTGTTTGTCTGATAGAGAATAAAAATTAAAGTTAATTAGTAGTAACTTTTTTAATAAATAAACATGATAATACTTGAAAACCAATTTTTTTTTCGAAATTGTATTAAAAAATTAAACAGATCATACTGGTATTTATCTAAATAAATATGTTATGTTTAAAGTCATTCTCAATAATATTCTCTATTCTCCAATTGAATATATTCACTTAATATAACTTTTAAATGTTACCAAACACCATTCTTTTAAAAGTATTATTAATTATGCTTGTGCTGTGGAAAGATAGGTGATATTTTTTTATTTCTAGACATTTTTTTTTTTATTCATTTAGAGTTAGTTAGTAAAGAATAAATATTTATAAAAAGTTTTAACATTTATCAGCCAAACAAAAATATGAGAGGTGCGTGTATAATACATAAATGAGGCAATGAAATATTTAAATATTAATAAAATGACCAGTAACATACATAGTTGACATGTTCTTACTACAAAGACTTATGTACAAGTTACATTTAAACAAACAATATGTTGATATATTTTCAGATAAAGTTTATTGTGATAATCAATCTAATTTCTATTAAGAAACAGTTATACATTTAGATATTTCTTAATTAGACTCACAGAAAAGAGATATTAGAAATGGAAAAAACAACATATTTTAATATTTTTTAAATTATAAGTTACTTTGTTAGATAATTAATATATGAAAACTTGGTTAAATTTTAATAATTATTAAGATGTCACAAAGATAAATATTACAACTTTATTAATTATTATCTATATATTATATATTAATTAATGACTTAAAATTGACTTTTAAAGATAATTGAAGTAAGTTAATTCCACTTATAATATTTTGTCTTTTATTAATTAGCATGTATACACATGCATACACAAACACACACACATGTACACACATATAACACATACAAACATGTAGATACACACGCAACACATGCACATACACATGTACACACGTACAACACATACACAAGCACGTGTATATATATATATATATATATATATATATATAGGCGTATACACAAACACACATGTATGTATAAATACAAATACGTATACGCATTCATAGACATGTATACACATATATTAAGACAATATATTAGTATAGATTAATCTTAAAATCTCAAATATCACATACAAATGATATCTAACTACACAATCAAGAAACTCAAAACTAACTTAAAAAGAATAAACTTATTTTAAATAACTTTATCATCAGATAACTTTACTCTAATCACGTAATAATATTAATCATCAATATAATAAAAGATGCGTTTAAAAATCTTGACAAATAATAATAGAAAAAAAAAATATTTTTAGAAAAATGATAATTATATTAAAATAAAATATATATATATATATATATATATATATATATAACTGATTTTTCTATTTATATAAAATTTTCATTTTAATATAAAATATTTAAATATCATTTTAATTATATCACTTTCATTTTACAATTATTTTACGAGTATATCTTCTCATTTTTTTTACAGCCTTGTAACAATACAGTTGATTCATCCAAATTATGTTAGATTTAAGATGGAAATGTTATTTTATCGTGTTGAGTAGAACACGAGCTGTTTGTGTATCATCATCCTATTAATTATATCTGATAAACCTCTTTGGTGAAATAGATCCCTGATTATTACAGTTATCACTTCTCTTTATTAATACCTAAATAAAAGATTAAAGATATAAAATAATTGAAATATACATATATTTTTCTTTATTCTTTTTAACTAGACATAGATAAGATAATATGATATTCGAAATATTTATCTGTGGAGGGTTGGATAATATATATTTTTTATTAGCTTTTCTTTCGAAAAAAAAGTCAAAAAAATGTTTAAATAAATATTAAAAGTGGTGATAGTAAGGTATTGCGTATTAATGTTTACATCTCAAAACAATTTTCTTTATTTTTATTATTATTATTACTATGTATTATAATTATTATTGTAACAACTATTATATATTGATGATGAGGAAAAGAGATAATTGCTTTCGTGTATATATATATATATAAAGAGGATAAAGAATTGTAGTATTTTGTTTTTATCTAAGGTTGTTTTGCAATAATTAGAAAAAATAATAAATTATTTCTTTTCAATTTTAACAAAATACTTGTGTAATTTCCCCCCTTTTCTCTCTCTACTTTTACGTATAATTATTTTAAAAAATAAAATACATATAAAAGCACAATTGAGATATCATTAAATACAATTTTTTCTTAAATATTTTTTTACATCTCAAGATTTTATAGTTTCAGATATGTATGAAATTTAGAGAAACAAATTAACCATTGAAATGAAATGATAGCGCGTGTTAAGCATACCACCTTCAGAACAATGATTATTATCAGCAAATGATTTAATTTAATTTAATATTTTTTAGATTAATGAATATAAAATTTATAAGAATAAAATAAGGCAAAATAGCTTTTCGGTCCATTATTTGCAGTTTTTTTTGTTTTATTTGATGTCTTTACTTTTAAAGGTTTCAATTTATTTCTATATCTAGTTAAAAATATGAAATGTAGTCATCTGTCTTAAATTACTTTTAATAGACTCCATTTGACACAACATGTGGGTATTGAAAACAGATGTTACATTTTTGGACCAAAGAGGAAAAAAAGAAAAAACTGATCTTGTTTTCAACGCAGTTAAATTGGGACCAAATTAAAGTTTTTAATTTAGTTACATTGGAAATTCAGTTTAATATTTCCTGTTCTTTTTATATTCAATATTTCTATAAAGTGTTTTGTTTTTGTTTTCATTATTTTATTTGCCTAAAACAATAACTTCATTGAAAATTTTGAAATGTTTGATGATATTTTTGAAGGCTGAGATAGGAAACAAATAATATTAAGAATTTAATATATATATATATATTACACATTCTCGATAATAGAATTATCCAAAAGATATAGATATTTACAAGAAGAAATTCATGGTATCTTTTAAAATAAAAGAAATAAAATATTTTCTCAAGTCTTTAAGCTATTTCTAGACAATGATTTGATCTTGTGATTTCGTTTCTTCTCGTGCAAATTATGATTATAATACTTATAACACAAATATAAAACTACAAATTGTGATAGTCAATTTAAATACATCGCAATTAAATAAAAGATGTTTAGAATAAAAGCCCATTTTCATATTTAATAATTATTTTTATCTACAAAGACTTAATGAACCACAATCATATTTTTTTGTCTCCATAATGAAAGATCTAGATAATTTATAGCTTCCATAAAGGTTGAAGTAACTAGATACATGGCCTCAATCTTCATAAAGATCTATGTTTATTTGTCCGAATACATTCGCTATCATTTTTAACTTTTGATTTAATTGAAATATATCTATTGTATATTTACAAAATGAAAATTGTCAGCAACATTTTACACATTAATTGTTAAAGTTTGAGCTCTACTTGATTTAGAAATGCAAGTAAGCAGGGTTCTGACATAGGTTATGCTGATGCAGTTTTGGGAAGAAATAAGGCTATGGAGTTCTGATACAATAGTAGTGGAGGTTCAGTTTCAACACCGGGAACCATTTTTAGACATTATTTTTTATGAAATTATTTTCTTAATATTTTTATCCTATTTACTGTAAATAGTTCTATTTTGTGTAATACATGGAATAAACGTTTATCCTATATAATTAAGATTTACAACAAATAACGGAACAACCAATGCATGTAAGGAAGGATGTTAAAAATTGATAACTGAAACCTAAATACGCATAGGGTGAAATAGAACTGGGACAGAACGGTGCACACTATAAAAGTCGAGAAGAAAAATACAATTATGGGCGTAAACAGAGACCAAACATCCTTATTTAACAACAAAGGTTTTACATTGATGACCAACATAAGCATCGCGGGACTACATGACAAAATGCAAGCTTCATAACATTGAAAAAGTTCACAAGGTATCCTACAACCTCACCTTCGTTACTTGTGTTGTATCTAGTGGGCACTACGCATAATTCCATGCAAGTAACCACCAGTCATTATAAGCGACACAAGTGACACAACACCTGCTGGAAAGACCTTCCCTGATTTCTTGAAACGAGAACCCATCACCCCAAGAAGTGCAGCAGATATCCCTACAAGTGGGAGGTAAAGTAAACGAAATCAGATATGAGAGCAGAAAATAGTCACCGAAACTTTACTCTAATATCAAAGCGCATGTCGTAAATATGTACAAGTAATATAGAAGTAATGTAAACTAAACAAATAAGCTCAACACCGGAAACTAATAATCGCATGTCTATTTCAAAAACAGACCCGGGTAAGAACTTTGAACCAGGTACTAAAATTGTCGGGCTTATCAAACATTGTTTAGGTTTATCAAACATTGTTTAGGTGACTATCTACATAAAAGCATAGCATAGATTCTTCTGTGAAAACCACAATATGTGACGATAATGATATAAAAGTACATCATATAGCCTCTTCCATAGTCAGTTGGACAACTTTCAATATTATTTCTTTTTGGTAGGTTGTATACAATCTTGTAAGCTTGGCTGCTATACCATACCTTTTGACTCCACCCTACTTTAGTAGTCAATACGATATTTATTTAGTTTTAAATTCTTAAAAGAAACTTCAGATTCTCGGATAACCAGATGATAGAGTCTTCGCAGTTCACATTAGTTAGTCTCAATTTGAATTTTGACACATCATATCACATTAATAAACACAAATGACGTGCTATCCATTGGTATCAGAATCAATTTCAGCAAAATTTGTCCAACCTATCGTGCTATCCATTATAGACCACTATTGGACTATCCATGTTCAAGATGTCCAAATCTCAAATCAACTAAAGATATAATCAGATTATAGTATATAAATGGGAGCAAACTATTCTTTCCAAGCCGGTTTTGTAACTTCGTTGAGTTAAACCTAAATTCATTGTATATCTCCTAAAATAAATTATTTAACTATTTTTTTAACAACAGCCATATTTTTTTTTTTATGCTTTTGAATGCTAGCTAAAGTTAAAAAATACTAATGTACTTGTAAAGGAAACTTGATAGGACTTTAAGATGGACATTCAAAAGAAATCCAAAATTTAGACATAAAGATAACCGTCAATTCAAAAGTACTAATGCATCTACTGAAATTTTATACGTGAGAACACACACTTAATTTTTATTCAAACTTACTAATGCATCTTCTTAAAGAAATTACGTTTCCTGTTGTTTGAAACATAGCAAACTCCTAGGTATTACAAAAATAAAACGCTGAGATGAATGCATCTTATCTATTATAAGATGAGATAACAGTTTCCTAAGATAAGCTTTAAGCAATGAGTAAGTCCGAAATGTGGAGAAAATAGTCACTTACCAAGGCCCACAGATGATGCAAAAACAGGCCTTCCAGGTAGCTCAGTATAAACATAATATAGCAGTGATGCAGACAAACCTCCGGCCAAAAGCGACTTCTGACTGCCACTCTTGAGAAAACCCATTACACCACCCACTGCCAAAAATCATAAAAAACATCATCATATACATGTCACCGGGAAAGGGCAAAACATAAAGCAGATAATGCGAAATCATGGTATGGCCCAATCCGTTGGACATATTACATTGTCAACAACCTAAATACATGCCAGACTCTAAAAAACAGTTTTAATGCAGGAGAGTAGGAACATATAAATAGAAAGCACAGATATAGGACCAAATCATAGCAGTAAAAAAAAACTATTGTGTCATACACATGCACGCGTCCTACTCGACATTGCTACTAATTTTGGAGTGTGCTTCCTAACCCCACAATTTGCAAAAAGTTGCAGCTAAGATGACACTCAAATAACAGCTTAATTAACATCTGAAATTGCAACGAATCGAACACCTTGTTCTAGAAACTTTCATCCATCAAGCACATTCCAATATGCTTTTGGTTTAATTGCAAAAGTACGAATTTAACTAAGTCAGCTCCAATAGGTAATCAAACAAAATAAACAAATAATACAATAGCGACATCCTAGGGTTCAGTGAGAGTTATCTCGTTTTAGTAACTAAGCGAGTGAAAGACAAATCTTAGAGAGAGGTACCTCCCACGAGTGCAGCATAAGCTAGAGTGAATTTCTGGGACATTAACAAAGCCATTTCCCTCTTGTTACTGTCCGATCCTTCCTCGCCCTGGTTGTTATCACCTCTTTCTCCTCCTCCGCCTCCTCCGCCGCCGCCACCACCAGAGCCGTTACCGTTTCCGTTAGCGTCGGAACCGCCGCCGGAATGATCTAAATCGGGTTGAGTTAGGTCAAGCGAAGTGGCCTTGGAGTCGGAAGTGACAGCGGCGTAGACGTGGGGATTGGAACGCGTGAAGTAACGGAAAGTAGGGAAATGCGATTGGGAGTGAAAGAATAAGGAGATGTTGGGAGTGGAAGTGTGAGATCTAGCAAGAGAAAACGAAGGAAGAATTGAACCTGTAACACCCAAACCACCTACTACACTATCTGCCATTGACCTTCTCCTTTCTTCCGATTTTGATTTCCTTTCACTTTTGATTTCGCCCCCCTTCCACTACCTTCTTCTCTCCTCCGGCCCATGTTAACCCACCTATGCAAAGCCCAGGCCCATCTCAGACCCTTCCATGTGTTCAAATATTTAATTAGTAATTAACTGATAAATTTTACTATAGTAAAATGTTATGTTCGATGTTGAAGTTATGCTTTCGTCGTAATAAAAGGGTGGAAACATAAGTAAAAACTTTACCATAATTTTCATATAGAAAATCACTTTTCAAGTTCGGAAAAATGAGAATCCAAATTTTGTTTGAACTCTTTCTTTCATCCAAGAGACCAAAATCATGTACAAAAATAATACCCACAAAGGGTTCAAAAAAGTAATGACGTACCATGGCTAAAGAAAGTGAGTTGAAAAAAAACATTTAAAACATGTAGTGTAAATATTTACATCACGATTTGATCACAAATTTGTAAAAAGACAATATAAAAACTTAATAAATTGCGAATAACTGGATAGTATGAAAAAACTAAGATATGATATTAAAATTGTATGAAGTATTAATTAAAAATAGAGTATATTATTTTTTTCATGAAATATTATACTTCAATGTTTTAAATATTCGATAGGATGAGACATCACCACTATTTCTTTTTTTATAAGAGACTGTTATGATTCAATATTTCACTTCTTTTGCCTATCTTATACCATCTATTTTACTATTACATTATATATTATATTATATGAAAATTCAACCAACTCTTTTACTACTTTCAGATAGTTTTATAAGGTTTCAAACCACTTTTTAACTCAAATGGGCATACTAAATTATCATTAATGCTCAAATCATTTTTTAAGTCAAGTAGATATATCACATAGTCGTTTAAATAATTGATCTCTTTCCTCTTAAAGACTTTTACTTGTGGTTCTCTTACAATAAATTTATTTTAAATCATAAACTCATTTTGAATCATGAGTATTCTTCTTCATTTATCATTTGTCACAACAACTAGAATGACACTCACTTTATTGCTATAGGCACAAGTTAAAACTTGTGCTTAAACTTTTAAATTTCCAAAATTCCCACTAATTTTATCATTCTCAGTGAATCCTACATTTCAGTTTCTAACAACTTTCATACTATGACTAAGACAATAAAATATACACCCTTCAATATTTTTTTGATAATTAATATAATACTCATTCTTGCATCCAGTTCCTTCACTTGCATATTTTATAATTTTTTATTTATGCATGACAAACGTCTTATTACTCCATATTTCAAACTAAACTGTATTTTAGGAATTATCTTACTAGAAATCTGTTTATCAAATACATCACAGTTTTTAAGGTATACTTTATTACATATCCACTAATATTCTATTACACTATTATGATACACCAATCTGTTATGGTATACATGGCATTGTGCATTGTACACATATGCCACCTTTATGAAGAACTTTATCTTTATGAAGAACTTTAACACATGGACATCAGTGTTGTCCAATTTTATCATATCTTTAATACTACTTACCACCTCTATGATACGTGATAAGTGTCTGTATAATTTTCTTTCTAATTGTCTCTCTTCTTTAGTCAAGTAAATTTCTGTATAACTTCAATACCATATTAACTCACTGGTGTATCTGACATATCAGATTCCTCCATCACCAAGGGATGAATGTCAGTTGAGGGATTGTATTGCTGAATCACCATAACTGAAGTGACAGTGGAGAAATCTGAAGAAGCAATAAAGCCTCCAACAGGTCCAAGCTCTGGACAGTCACTTTTGCTACCCAAAGGTGCCACTGACGGCATTCTACCAACCAATATCAGATTGCATCTATTCATTTCCTTCAATGCTGTCTCAATATCTCCCTTGCTTTCCACTACCTTTTCCTCATACTTCATTGACTCTTGGCTGCTGTTCTTGCATGCACTTAAAAACTCACTCCACAATTGATCATCCTGTCTCTTATCTTCATAATGATTGCCATCAACCACATCCATTGTTTTCCTATCCTTGTTTGATGAAACCTCAACCAATGATGTCCCTGGTGCAGTTACAAACTTATACACATTGAGAAAAATTCCCGGGTGCTCAGCCATTCTCATTCCATAACAAAGTGCTTCACGATCATCACGCCCTCCAAAGAAGGGCACCGCTATCTTATAAGACACATCACTAGCTTGAACTTGGCTTGTCCCTCCAAGACCTCGATCAACAAAAATTCCCACTGAGCAAGGAGCATGTCTCAGCACAAGTTGATTCATCACATGGAATGAATGTCCTAGGGACTCCATTGATCCATCCACACGTTGGTGTTTGTGGAATGGAAGGATGATCATGGCTGCACGCTTTCTGTGAGCAGTAGTACAAATATCCTCATGGATGCTGCTGAGAGCAGAAATGGCTGTCATGGGACGCACACTGACACTGCTCAGTTTCTCATAAGCCTGAAAAGCTATGATCATTTGATCTTTGCCATCCCGCTTCTTGTTGCAAAAGGGCATGCCATTCTTGTGTGCCTTGTGAACCATTGTGATTGCTGAAGATCGCTCTGAGAGCACCATCAAATGCATTGCATATATACAAAGCTTTCCTTTTCCTCGGGTTCCACGGGAACACTCTATGAGATTGATCAGCGAGGGAATGTTATGGGTGCTGTGGAAACAAGCTAGCATTCGAAGCTCAGTGTCAGGATCTCGTTGAATTGTTTTGCGCTTGTAAGGTGCTCCTCTGCGTGCTGGTTTATATATAGCCATCACTATTGGGGTGGAGATGAAGGTGGTAAATAGTGCCATGACAACACAAATGGCAAATGCTTGGTCATTCAACACCTGCATTGTATAAAGAATGATTCATAAAAATATAAGAACAAAGGACGATACTCGCAATGTTTAGAATAAAATAACAATATATTTGTGACATAAATAACTGTAAAATGATTGTATAAATTGGTAAGAGTTTCAACTTAATACCTTACGGTCCTTCCCAATGTTGAGAACAATGAGCTCTACCAAGCCCTTTGTGTTCATGAGAAATCCAAGAGCCAGGGCTTCTCTGGAAGGCACCTTATACAGTAATGAAACAACAGTGGTGCCAACAATCTTCCCAAAGCAAGCGTTGAATATAACAAGCAATAGCATTGCCCAAGAAAGACCTCCCTTAATGGTTGCCACATTAGTCTTCAAGCCACTGGACACAAAATACAGTGGCAAGAAAAGACCAGACACGAGGTCTTCTATCCTCTCAGTCAACACCCGAGAAAAGGAACCTTCTTTGGGCATAACAGTACCAACCACAAAAGCCCCAAAGAGGGAATGGATTCCAATAGTATCAGTGACAAAACTACAAGCCAAAACCAGAGTCAAGGTGATGCAAATGTACACCTCCTTCACTGGCTCACCCTCCAGGGAACGGTTAGCCATAGCCACAAGCAATGGCCTAATGGCAAAGACAACAAAGATGACAAAAGCAGCACCACAGAGCAACACCCAAAGAGGAACAAAGGGGGATGCGTCAGAACCAGAAAGGGCTATGGCAAGAGCAAGAAGAATCCAAGCTGCAATATCGTTGACAGCAGCAGCAGACATTGCAATGCGACCAACATCAGTGGTGAGGAGTTTAAGCTCAGCCAGGATCCTAGCAAGGACAGGGAAGGCGGTGATCGAGAGAGAAACACCCATGAAGACTAGAAAAGGAAACAGCTCAGCACCTTTGGATACAGTGGCTCGAAGAGCAATGGAAGTGCCAATGCCAAGAACAAAAGGCAAAGTGATCCCACAGAGGGCAATGCCTAAGGCCTTGTGACCAGTACGTCGAATTGCACGCATGTCAAGCTCAAGCCCCACAAGAAACAGAAAAAACAAAAGACCTATGTTTGCCAGTGTATCAAGAACTGTTAAGCTTTTCTCTGGGAAAACCGCATTCAGAAACTTCTCGTTTCGCCCAATTGCAGATGGCCCAAGCAGTATTCCTCCCTACAATTTTTACAACAACATTACTATTTATATGTTTATCCGCTTTCTACCAAAAAATTCACTTTCTTTATAAATCACAAGTTTCTTTTATAGAATATAGTCTTTTTAACATGATACAAACTCAAGATCAATAGTTAAACTTTAACAAGATTCAGTTGGGTCATTTGTTACCTCTATCAAGTGTGTATATATTTTTCTTTCTATATCTTAAAAAGGACATGCAAAGTGACATTTTTCAATAAAACAACTTCAACCGAATCCTACATGATCACTGGAAGAGGAACCCCGTTTTCTAATTTTCTAACAATCACGAGAACACACTTCTTTCTGATAAAAAGGAAGCAAAAAATGATTTGGATGGTGGGGAAAGAAAAACTCACGATGATCTCAGCAATGACTCTGGGTTGTCTGAGGGGTCTGAAGAGGAATGCAAGAAATCTAGTAAAAGCAACGACCAAACAAATTTGGAGGATTAACAGAGGAAGCGCATAATCGAGAGGGTTTTCATGTTGGAAGGCTCCGTTGGACGTGGCCTTCATGGGTGCAGGGCATGACGCGTTATTACCCGTGGCCATCGTGGTTTTGTCCCAGACCATAGCAGCACCAAGAAACATTAAATAATGTCGGTTTTCACAAGAAAAACAAACTCACAAGAACAACTACCTGTCTTCTGCTGTGTTCTTCATGCGTCTTGAATCATCTTGGAGTTCTGCTCCATATATACAGAGAGCGGGTTTAAACACTCCATAACTCTATATGCAACCAATCACAGCTAGATAGGTGCACTTCTTTGTGGTAGGACCAGTGAAACCAGGTTGGTTTACTCTCATATCCTAGTAACATCTCTCATGAACCATAAATTTAATTTCAAACCGTAATCATTTGTTAAATTGCTTTTTAAAATTAATAAAATATCAAATATTCTCCACAATTATATATCACCAATTAATTCAATTCTTGGAACTATACTGCATCATAAATCATCAATAAGTCGGCCATTTTATTATAAATAACTGGCTCACATTCCCAAGTTTGTAAATGTGAGACACGGCTATCATCATATTTTATGGTTATACAAGTTTTGGAACTAAAAGAAGTTTGTGAGCATTAAAGAGTTATATTCTTTTATTATACATACATATATATATATATATATATATATATATATATATATATATATATATATATATATATATATATATATATATATATATATAATATGTATAGATGTGAAT
>Ga0099825_1003533_pt1 | contig 20783 bp, 12 predicted proteins | sample SiratroredBW_FD_76838 | JGI IMG/M metagenome (GOLD analysis project Ga0099825, IMG submission 76838) | Root nodule microbial communities of legume samples collected from California, USA - Siratro red BW | ecosystem: Host-associated > Plants > Roots > Nodule | place: USA: California | collected... | reverse complement strand
TTGAATATTTTTGGTTTTCGCTCAATTCATCTAGTTTTTTGGGTTTCAATTTCATAAAAATAAACAGATATTTTAAAAATTGGTTTATTTTTTCCGTTAGGAATACTATACTTTTTGTAACACCTTCAAGAATACTTTTGAGAATCCATTTTACTTTTTCTATTACGATATTTAGAAACAGTTTGAATTTTTCATTGAAAACTTTTCGAACTTGAAAAGTGAAAAATTCAAATTTTTTCATTTTTTTTTTCTAGTTCTTTGAAAATAGGGACGAAAAATGAAAAGTGATTTTTCGGGGAACTAGAAAACGGCAATTCGACTTCCATCCCCGAAACTTTTAAAAAACAAAAGTTCTTTTTTTTCATTGAATCTTTTTTCTTTTTATTATATCGTATTTTAGATTTATGCCAAAGTTTTAGACGAAAAGGATATAATATTTTTATCTGAGTCCAATCTGTTAGCCATTTTTTAGGAAACTCTCTTTCGGATAACTGAACGCCGTTATATGTGTATTTAATATACATTTCTCTCTTCTAATTCCTATAATCTTCAGACCATTCTGGAATTTGTAAAAATAGTATACGAATAAGATTTTTCATTATTATCAATGAAGGTAATATAATAGATTTCCTAAGAATGCATTGGGTTATTAATAAAACACCTCTTATTACTTGAGCAAATATAATGCAATCCCAGGCTTCTGCTATATCTATACGTTTTATTTATTCATTTTTTGGTAGTGTCCAAAGAAGACATGCAAAAGCTGCGCCAAGCTCTAAAAGCTTGTATGAGGCTGAGAAGCAATTGATGTCCGATGACAAGCTAACATGGTTGACAGCTGCTTTATTTCAGCTTGCTCCAGACTAGCAATATAGGTTGCTACTTATTCATGACTTTGCTACTTATACACCTTAATTCTTGCACTTTTATTTTTTTTAGTTTTGGTAAATTAAGATAGTGTATGTAAGTGAGTGTAGCCATGGATTCTAGGGTGTTGGAACATGTGTGCTTTTGTTCTTTTATCATCTAAAAGAAAAATGGTGCAAAAATGATGTAATGAAATTGGTGTATAAACAGCAAAAAGGTGTTACAATAATATTTTTGCATTTTGTTCAAAATAATTTTGTTACCATTGGTTAATTAAGATTTTCAGTTATAATTTTAGAATGTTTCATTATTAAAAAAGTTACTAACATTTCTTTAGTGTTACTCTTTTTATTAAGAAAATATAACTAAAAGAATTTAGTAACACTTTTAAAATATTACTTTTTTATTAAATAAATGTTATTAACAAAATTTAGTAACATTTTTAAAATGTTATATTTTTATTAAATAAATGTTACTAAGTGACATTTTTATAAATAATTCTAATGACAAGTAAAAATATTACTAAAATATTTTAGTAACATTTTTATGGTGTTACTTTTTTATTAAAAAATATTACTAAAAAATTTCAGTAACATTTTTAGAATGTTATTATTTTATTAAATAAATGTTACAAATGTTACTTGGTGATATTTTTATAAATATTTCTAATGACAAGTGAAGATGTTACTAAAAATATTTAGTAACATAAGGTATAGCTAACATTGGTATAGCTAACATTTGATAAGATGTTACAAAAAAATTTTGTTTGATTTAGTAACATTTTTTTTTATGTTACTAATTATTATATATGTAATAGTGTTCTTAATTATTAATGCAAAATGTGTTATAACAATATATTAAAATGCTTACTATTAATTTATTATCATTCCACTATTATTGGTTTTGTTACAAAGGCTATCGCATTTCTCTTACTTGGTGTTAAATATGCATAATCAAAATAATATTATAAAAAATTCACTTTAATTTAAATTAAAAATAATTTAAATTTTTAAAAATTTGACTCTGACTAATTCCAAATTTAGTCAAGATACTAACTAAATAATTAAGTTTGTGGGTCACTAACTTTTTTGTAATGACAAGTGATCCTAATTATGTTTGAGATAAACGTCTATGCCTAATATCGAATGTAATATGTTATTAACTTTTTAAATAAAAATTGTTCTTTATTGGTTCTTGTATTTATTGGTTGGTTGAATTGTTAATTTGAAAATATTTTTGATTAACAACAGAGACTTCTTATCATAATAAGATTATAATAATAAGAATTAATATTTTCAATTTTAAGTTGTTTATCTCCTAAAAATTATTTTAAATAAGAGTTTAATAATTAGATCCATATATATATGTAAATGTAAACGTGATGATAGAACTTATTTATTTTAAAAATTTTATAATAATTGTATTTTGTAAGAATAAAATGTAATAGTTTCATTTTTCACTTAAAATTATCATAGTGATTAATAAGATATTTCTTATCTTTTAATTATGATACTTTATTTTATACACAGTTTACATATTTCGAAGAGTAATAATGATTAATATATATCAAATTTTAATATGAATTTTCACGCTATAATTAAATTAAAACTTTGATTAGACCATTTTTCAATCAATTGAGAAATGAGTTTTTTAAAATATAAAGTGATAACTTAATTTGATAGTAATATTATATTATTCTTTTATTGGGTTGAAGGAATTAGGATAAAATATGTCAATTACATTCACAGATTCCTAATAGTAAATAAAAGTGTAGTGGTACTTTTATAAATATAAAACATGTTTATAGTGAAGGTCTTAATGTTTGAAATAAAAATTCATACGATTCGTGTAAATATGGATTTTGACATATTGAATCTTTTAGACAGATATATAATGTTATATTTTCTTCGCATTTTTTATATAAGTTAATTTTTCTTTGACTCTTTTTTTCTGTGACATCAATGACACGGGTTTGCACGTATTGTTAACTATCTATGTGTTTTAGTTCTATCTATGAGTCTTATTTGTGGCAATAGATGTTTTTCTTTAATTGTATTGGAGCATTTGTGGGTGAACATTCACGATGTAATTCTTTCTTCAATTGTATGTTTCATCCTTGCTTCTTCCTTGATTGTGTGTGGTTTATGAATTTTGAAGATGATGTAGTGGAAGTTAAAGTGTTTAGGACGTGTGAGAAGAATTTGGAAGTGAAGAAGGGTGAGGTTAGACCAACACTCTTAGGAGGAAACTAGAAAGAGTCTTGAAAGTTAAGACTACTATAGATAAATCTTCTAGAACAAGAAGAGACATTTTAACAACACTTCAATTCTTATTCATTCAAATTCTGAATTTTCAATTACATGAGCTTTCTATTTATAGACTAAAAGATGACTTGTCTTGCAAGTTTCTCAAAAACTCTCCAATAAGAGTTTGACAAGTGACAAGCCATGAATGAAGAGGATCATCTCTATTGGAAGAGTGTCATGTGCCAAAGGTAGCTTATAGTCCAATCTTCAAATACTCTCCGAGGAGAGATAGACAAGTGGCAAAAGAAGCTAAGAAAAAGATCCTATGTGGTGCCTGCTTAGAGTAGCTTGTGGTGCCTTCTTGGACTCATTTTTGCTAGGTGGCACATTCTTGGTGGCTTCTTTCAAAGGTGTCCATCCACTTTTTCTTATGGGCTTCAAGGTCTAAAATCCTACACTACTTGGCCCAAAATACAAGACCCAAAATCTTATTCTACTTGGCCCAAAATTCAAGGCCTAAAATAAATTCTACATTACTCTATCCAATTTTTACAAGTAGAGGTCTTGTAATCTTAAAACTCTAAAATCTCTAGAGTAATCTTCCCTGGACAAGTTCTTCCTACACCCTAATACCCTATTCCTGCACCCAATATAAAATTTTAATTCCACAATTGCCCCAATGGCACACCCATCCGGTTCACACTGGCAAGAAAATGAGAATTGGATGACACCCCCATCCGGTTCTCATTTCCAAATCAAAACGAGAACCGGATCCGATTCTCATACCCCAAATCAGAAAATTTCTCCATTCACCATTGATAGCGCCCCAAACCCCAAATCAACTACTCTAATCAGCAATATCACTTACTAATTGCTAATAAACACCAAAGATTACTTACCTATTGCTTGTTTGAAGGATTAATCAAAGATTTGGAAGAATGGAAACAAACAGATGCTGAATTTGTGAACGGATGCTGAAATGACAATCGGATGGCATACTCATGCAGTTGTCAATTTTTTCGCAATATGAACCGGATGGGGGTGCCATCCGGTTCTCATTTTTTTGCCAATGAACCGAATAGGAGCGAAGGGGTGGAGGCTAATTTGGTCTTTGCACTTTTAAAGTTGAGGGCATAACTGTCATTTCATATTTTGTATGAGGGTGCAGGAAGAGGGTATTAGGATGCAAGAAGAACTCGTCTCTTCTCTGATTTTAAACTTGGGCTTAAAAGTTTGATTCGAGGCACAAACAAACCCAAGTAGGCTCAATCTCCTTATAAGCTCTTGATCAAACCTCTAACTCAGCGACCTCTTTATTCTTGTCTATAATCTTGGAGACGAGTTTGCATCATACCCTCCCTCTTGAAAAGGATTTGTCTTCAGATCTTGCACGAAGCTCAACAGTTGCACACTTTATTTTCTCTTTTTTAGTTCCATCTAGGATCAAAGATCATCCTGTAGAAACAATCAAACAGTAAAACATGATATTTGTACAAAAAAATTAAGGAGAAAAATATAAGAAAAGACCTTTCTTCCAAGGTCAATGTACCTCTTACTTGATAGATAGACACATTGGACACAAGGAGTAACTTTATTTTTATTTTTCTGTTTCTCTACCTTATGAAGTGACTTAATCTTTTCATCTTGTTATTTTATTGCAAACAATTTTTCATAGGATTTTTCTATCAGAAATGAGTTTATGTCTTTATCTCGTTCAACTCCAAATAAAGATTTTCTTTAATAAACTCCTTACAAGGGTTGTTTATGGAGGAGTTTATGTTAATGTTCGATTCAGCTTCAGACAAAGTTTATATTTTATACAACTCTCCACATTATTTATTCTTGACATAGAAAATTTTATCAATGTTTGATTCAACTTTAGACAAAGATTTTTTCTTTCTCTCTTTTTCTATTACTTTTATCTTTTTCTCTCTCTTTTCTTTCTCTTCTCTTTACCTCTTTCTTTCTCTTCTCTTTCTATATTTTCTTTGTATTCTATGTCTCTGTTCTTTCTCTCTTTTCTTTCTCTTTTTCTGTATGATAAGAGCTTACAATTTTTCTCTAAATTATTTTTCTCTTCTTATAAATTCCTTTTCTTCATCTAAACATTTTCTTCCTTGTTTGCAAGCTCTTTCATTTATTCGATATATTTTTCTTGTTTTTTTTTTTTTTTTTTTTTTTTTTCTTTTTTTTTTTTTTTTTACTTTTTTCCATCCTTGTCTTGTGATTCTTTAAACCTAAATATAGAATTGGAGGAGCATCCCTTCCTCTTAAATTTGTGATCAGGTTGTGAAGGGGTATAATATTGAGTTATTGTTGTTCTACCTTCACACAAAGCTAAACTTGTTCATTTAAATCATTATAGGGTAGTAGTTCAACTCTATTCCTAATGTTTGGGTCAAGACCATTGAAAAAACTATCTATTGTTTTCCTTGGATCTTCTTTAATCCTTGCCCTCATCAAAGTAACTCCATTTATTGTCTATACTTTTCCACACTTATGCTCCATTGTTTGAGTGTACGAGGTTAATTCGTCAATTCCCTATAATAATTGGAGGGCACATGTCTTTTCCTTAGGACAACCCTAAGTTCATTCCAAAATTGAATCTGGGGTTCATGACGGGCATTAGGTGCAGATGTCGTATATCCATCTTCCTCCATTGCTCATCTTTTTATCTTGTTCGGAATTTAGATGTAACTGGTTGAATTTTCATGTAATCAATATTGATTTTCATAAATACGTCTTTACAATAAATGCTTTTATTTCAAATTTTTAGTATTTTGATTTTGATTCTATGCTTAATGTTTGTACAATTGAATTTTAGGATATCGAAAAATATCATTTGTAATCAGGATCTAAATTGAAATACGCTTGTGTCTAGGAATAAAACATGACTCGTTTGTTGTCTTTAAGATCCTTGTTGTGATTGCAAGTCTTATTTATATATTGATCAAGGAATTGATTATTAATAAATAAGTTTAGGCTCATTAACCTAAAGAATTAAGGTTTGGGTGTTATTATGAGTTAACATTGACATTTGGTTGAAAAGAAAATAATTGATTTTATGTATGATAAAGTTTGATAAAAGTTTAATCCTAGCAATTATATTCCAAATCCTCTCTAATACTTTTCCACAATCATAGCAATTACATTCCAAATCCTCTATTATTTTTCCACTTTCCAATTACTCATCAAAAATAAAAAAATATATTTTAATTATTTTGATTTTATTTTCTCACATAAAAATTTAAATTTTGAAATTATTTATAGTTTAATTTTGTTATAATTATATTTATTATTATATATTGTAGTCCTTTTAAAAAAAATATTTATTACTTGTTGTTACTTGTTATATTTGTTAGTTACATTTGTTACTTTATAGAAAAACAATTTAAAACATTCCACAACTTCCTCAACAAATCCACCTCTTATTTAAGACAACCTTGAATCCAGAAAAGACAAATGACTTTAGTTTCTATTTTCACGTCCATGAGATCGAATGCAACATTGCACAAATATTTGTTCCCGAATTTTGGCGTGACTTGTAAAATGATAGTTGAAAGCAAGACATTATTCCAACACACCAACAACAACAGAAAAACCCGAACATGTTAAAAAATATAAAAGTAACCCTCTCAAAACCTATTACTTCTGAGTAACATAGACCTCAAATAACACGTCAACAATTACCTTATCTTGTTCTCATCCCATCTGCTTAACAACATTGCAGTGATATCGATAGAATGGATCATATTCTTTAGCTAATTAAAATACTTTGTATTACCTTCCTACCAATTAAATAATGTTTGTTTACGAAAATGAAAAAAAAATATAAAACAATTATGAATGGTTTTAAAATCATAACATCTTTTACTTTTTAAAATAAATATTTAAAAGTAAGTAAAATATCCATAATATGTTCTTTTTTACGTTAATACTAAATTAGAAAAAGGAAGAATTTAACATCTCTTACTCTAAAAATGTCATATGAAACAAAGCTTAAAAGCTTATTTATTTGAAATAAATGAATAAAAATAATCAATCGAAGTGATTACACATTTTTCTGATTTTTATTGTACTGATTGAATAATAATAAAATTTATTCACTATTTTTATTTAGTTTTTATTAGATTATATCAAACAAGATGAATGATTCTGTATATGTAATGGGAGGGAAAATCGTAGAGGGAAGGAAGAATCCGAGTTTTCCGTGTCATGAGTACACAGAGAGATCCCATTTTTATTTTACCTTATTTATTGAATAGGTTGAAATTGTCTATTTATATTTCACTAATTATAAATTTTTTTATTAGATCATTTGTAGTATAATTTTCCTACTATATGAGTTTTAAATGAATTTAATCCTTCATAAGACCTTACCATTTTAATTCAATACAAAATTTTACAAGACCCATGATGATGGGACAATGTTGTTTTATTTAAGATTAAGAATCTTAAATCTAAGATCTGTCCATGATATATCCACATGTTTTAATGAGTATTTTAGAAGGTTGCTGAAAATGTTATTGTACCCTTTACAGAACCAATTATTGCTGATGAGCTTAGCCTCTGGGGACACACCACAGACACAGTTTTCCCTCCATTCTTGAAAAAAGGAGTGGGGAGCAGTTTTCTCACACTTTCAGAAACCAAAATAATTTTTTATACCAAAGAAGATGGCAAAAGAGCAGCAAAAGCAGGATCCCGGGGCATTCACCAACTCCTTGCAAAACCAAAACCAGGTGTATACCCATTTTTCTCTTTTCACTTCCCGTTTACTTATACAAACCCAAAAAGAAAATTGGTGCTAATCTAGATCGTGTTTGCATAGATGCATCAAGTGTTTGTGATCTTGAAACTTCACTCCTAGTCCTAACCTATGTAACGTGATGTTTTGAAATTTGCGTGTGGGAGTAGGAATTGCAGGGTAAAGATGAAGTGGTAAAGGAGGAGGCTGAGACCCCTTTCACTCTCAGCGTCACTTCCAAGGTATATTTTGCAATTGGGTTCTCTCTGCAATCAAAAAGCTTGAAACTTGTTCGGTGAATGCAGGTTTTGTACATGTTGGGAGACATCACAGCAGGGCCTGCGTCTATGTTCGCGCAATGGCTCCAATTAGTTCGTAAACGCACTTCCAGTAATCGCACTTCTGGCTTCCCTCACCGTTCTTCCACCATGCCTTCTAGGTTCCCTACTGCTGTTTCTTCTCCTTCAGTTGCATTTGTACCATTTTTTTCTATCATTGTGCCATTGAGCATGCATGTAATAGGATGATGCTAAGAGGATGTTTGCTATGGGAAGACCTTTTATTTTTTCCTTTTCATAAATAATAACAAAAACTGTTAAATTGATAACCCTGTTTATTACTATTTTAAAAAAAATTGTATAGGAAGCAGCCAATCAGTTTGTGACTATTTGTTAACATGAAGTAAAAGTAGAAAATGCTATCTCAAACTAACCACGCTTAAAGTTTTTTTTTATTGCTTTTTTAGAGGGGAAGTAGTGAAGGGGGCGTGTTGGAGGAGATTCCTTTTTGGTTATAAATTTAGTTTTTATCTGAAGTAGTTGCTAAGGATGATTTAATTTATGTTCAGCCTAGGAGAATCTGTGGAGGATGTGAAAAATGATCAGCAAACAGAAATTAGTTTGTGGGAGAGACTTGGTAAAGCTGAAATGTTGGACATTGAATCGAGCTCATTTTCTTGGGAAAGACTCTCTTCGCTTCACCATACTGAACACACTAGCAGCAACGAACATTCTGAGGATGAAATGAACCGAGCTCTTGAGGTTTGTTTTTTTTTTTCTACACTCTTGTTTACTGGCACAAACTGTATCAGTTAAGGGCTTTTGAAGTTGTGTCAATATGTTAATAGCTTCAAGCTATAAGTTCCAGAGAGTTAGATATACACATTAAAAAAATATGTCGTCATCTTTACATGAGCATGTTGATAATCATCAGCTTTTTTTTCAGTCTTTAATAAGAACTATAGTTTCTTTGTGATACAGCTTCTGATCTGTATATTTTTTGCTAGGTGCTTCCTTATTGCGTATTCTATTCTATTAATTGATTTTTTTTTGTGGTCAAGCATTTCCTGTGAAAGACTTAGAAAAAAATCAATTTTATGTTGTAATAATTGTGATTTTTGTTTTTCTTTTGAATTACAAACCTTGCTTTCGTTAATGTGCCTCACTCTCTTCTCAGTTGTGTGCACATAGGTAACAGTAAATTCTGGAGGGGTAGTCTTCTTTGCCTTTTTCAATGGTCGTGGGAGTGGTGATACTTGTCCAAAACAAGAAACAGCTGTTATAAAGATATCATCTTCAAGAATGGCAACACAATCCGAACGGCTTGGTTATGAATTTGCCAAGTGGTTGGGAGTCCAAACTCCGCAGGTTATTCTCTCTCTCTCTCTCTCTCTCTCTCTCTTATCTAATTGTTCTTAAGATTTACTGGCTTAGGAAATCAAACTATATTTCTGCCATATTCATCCTTTACTTCTATTTGGAATACAAGGCTAGAGTCATCCACAATACCGGTTCAGAATGGATACAAATAAAGGAAGCTACAGAAAAAGCAAGAGATGCAGCAATTTCTACAGGTGATGAAATTGGTGAACTGACATGCACAGAACTTCTGGAAGCACTTGATCTTAGCCGATGTCTCATGTTTATGAGGTATGATTCAAATCAAGTATTAATATGATAAGGTTTATACAATGGCAGGAGGAGATATCTTGCTTGCCCTGTTATATTTGTTTCCTAGAGTTGTTCATGATTGGGCCTGATGTGATAATTCCAAATAGTGGCATGCAATGTTATCATCCTATGTCTGAATCAATGCAACCATCCAAGAAATGACATTTTCATAAATTTCTATATTATAATGACAATTTTTGGTAATTAGCAAGAGATAACTAACAATTCTGTGTGTGTCCTTTTCCATGTGTGGTGGTGGACAATTTAGTGGAAGTTGGAGTAGTATGACAGCTTTGTTATTCCTTTTCCAAGTTAAATGATATCCAATGTCAATATTTTCCAGAAAAACAATTAAAAGCAATCAGCATGGTAATTATTTGGTGCAAAATCACTCGGCTATTCTCCTGCTGCAAGATCATTTATCCTAAATTTTTAAACATCTTATTGCAGTTACGTGCATGGTTCACCCTTGCTTGAAAGCTCTAGAGCATTTGAGTCACGGGAATATGCAGAACGAACATCAGCAGCCCTTGGCAGAGTACTGATGCTGGATCTTGTCATCAGAAATGAAGATAGGCTCCCTTGCCGGCAGCTTAGATGGCGTGGGAACTCTGCCAATTTGTTATTGACTGAAAAAGTAATCTCTGCAAGTGTAGATACAATAGGAGAAACCTTTAACTCTGCAGTGACCCGATACCGACCAAGGGTGAGTAGGGCACTTCAAAAAGACAAAAGGTCAACATCAGTTGATACTAGAATGAATTCTCATAATTCTGGATTGGTATCACAATACTCTGGTCTTTCTGACCTCAAATACACTTCAATACCTCATCACATGAACTTGAAAAGTCAAACATCAGGAGAATCAATGCCAACCGACTTTAACATTGTGGCAATTGATTCTGGCGTACCCCGTCGCCCCCCTGCAGGAAAACGTGCAGATGACCAGGTTAATTATCCTAAGTTGGTTGAGTTACTTCTTAATAGCTCTGAGTTTTCAAGTAACCTATTACATGATATAACTGGAGGGAGGTTAGGATGTCCTCATCTAGAAGACACTAATGCAACAACTGATGTTCACACAGATGATGAAGCATCACTGGTTCATGAGTTCCGTAATGGTTTTCGTGCTGCTCTCATGGACATGCAGGGATTCCATATATTCCTACTCACACTTCATCAAAAACTAGATAATTTGTTAAGGGTATTTATGAATGCTGTAGGCAAAATATCATCAGGAGAGTCTGAAAAGGAGGATGCAGTGGTTCATGACTTACCTTCACCGGCTTCTGCTGGCAGTTATCTTTCCCCATCTATTAAGGAGAGACATTCTAATGATATTCATCAAGATTGTAGTGATTCAGAATCACAGAGAACTGCTCCAAGGGCATCATCATCAGGCAGTAGAGATTGCTGTGATTCTGCCTCTCCTGCGTCAAGAGAAGGTTGGCATGGAAAGCACTCTAAGGGAAGCGTGGAGTCACTTCGTGGTCTGCGCTTGACAACTAAGCTTCGTGACTTACACAAATTTGCCAAGGTTGGTCTCTGGGTAACATGATCTTTTTTCTTAATTCATTGTTTTGGTTCTCATGATGCAGCCAGTGAGTTGTTCTGGTTCTTTAGTCCTGTCTTTTTTCTGGATAGATCATAATTAATCAGCTGTTGGCATATTGATTATTATGCAAAGTAAAAATAGTTTTTTGCTCTACTTACGCAAAATAAATTTATTTTAACAGTATTTAAGACCAACCAGGATGTACTCTTGGTGTTTTGAGAATGAAAGCATGAAATTTGATGAGTAAGTTTTAGTTATTTTATTTTGGAAAACAGGTTACTCAGATCTTTTGCTCTTGTTGCTATCTTATCTAATTGAAGTAGTTACATTGTGCGACATAGACGAGTTCCTAAATCAGCAGTAAATTAAAAATTTTGGTTTCTTCCAAATAAATTGTTTGTCAGTTTCATTTCCCTATGTCCTGCATGTGCAAATGCCATACACAATCATTCATGTATCTCGAGGTGATTGACAAAAAAAGATATAGAAGTATTGTGACTAGGTCTGTCTTTGACAAGTAAAACTGCATTTTATTGCATGTTTCCTTTTATCATATGTCTGATACTTTACCCGATTTCAAGGTTGACTCAGAATCTTATAAGGAATTGGAACAGTGGAATGAAATGCTTAAAAATGATGCAGTCAATTTATGCTTGGAGAACAATTTTAACACAGGATTTTTCGAGGGTAGTGATAACAACACTGTTCTTGATGCATATGAACTCAAGGTACCTCAATTTAAAATAGTATTCAGAACTAATATGTTGGATTCGTTTCACCTATGGAGGATAAATGAAAGCGATTACCCCATTGACCTTCAGGTCAGACTCGAGCATATTCTTGAGAGGATTGCATTGATATCTGAGGCTGCAAATACAGAGAGACCATCTGCTGTTACAAATAGTCTGTTCATCGGTGGAGCACTGGCTGCAAGATCTACATACACACTGCAACGCTTGGGAATCACACATATTTTATGTTTGTGTACAAACGAAATTGGCCAATCAGATTCTCAGTTTCCTGATCTATTCACATACAAAAATTTCTCTGTAAGTTGTACTGATGTCTGCTTTTTACCATCATGTGAGGTTTAGTTTGCGTAAGAATCAATTGACTTCATGCCTAATGTCCTACTCTGCATTTTTATTAATCATGCATGCATTTTCATGCAGGATTAATCTAGTTTTTGTGTTGAATTGGAGCTTTAGACTTTTATTTGTTCCTTCCTTACTGTAGTAACTTCATGAGTTTCCAATTACTATTTGTTGTTCCATTCATTCAAAAGGTTAAGATGCATTCTCATGAATGTTTTCCATCCCCAACACAATCTTACATGAGATATCTGTGTTTCAAGCGTAGACAAGACACTTTTTATCTTAGCTTATGCTGAAACTTGCTTTCGATCTTTAACTGGGCATCCTCACAAGCAAATATGAGATAACCCTCTGGGCAGGCGTGGTAGTTTGGCAAACCCTCCCCAAATGCTTGAACTGTTAGGTAGTGCTACTGGCAGCCCATGGAACCCAGGATATAGTTTCCAACTTTAATATATGAATTATTTTACAGGAAATTTGGTTTCTGATGAAGTTCAATGGTTTCACTTGATGGATGCTGCTTATCTCATCTAACAAGATGGCTTCATTGTGTTCACAGATTAATCCAGTAATAGAGCTTTTTCTACCTTAATATCATTTATAATATGACCAAATTAAAGTTTCTCACAAGTTTGTCCTTAATTTTCTATCAAATATTTCTTAATTTACGTCTTGATTTAATATTGTGATACATCTGTTCAGAATCTGATTTGAATTAATCTGAGTCATGATCAAATCATTTAGGTGAATGGCTATATTATTTTTGACTTTCTGGATTTTCCCGATTGTGGCAGATTTTATTTTCTCTTTGGGACTAATGTAGTCTATAAATCAATGGCTGTATTGTTATAAAATGATCAGACAAATAAACTATTTTCTTTCTCTGTTCTGGTAATATGATTCCATCCCTCATTTTCTCGTCTTTTTCTACAGTTCCCTTTTGGAAGTTATTTGATTTCATTGGTTTGAAAATTTGATCTCTTCGTCGGACAGAGTATTTTCTAGTTAAGCTAGGCCTTCCCATTTTCTCTTTTAATCATGTAATTTGTTTGCTATTCAATATGATATAAGTTATGCATGTAAGTCTGAGTACCTATAACTATTTTTTTTCCTGGATAGTTTAAGGTATCAATGGCATTTTTAAATAAGGTTCTGTCCAGGAATAATTCTTCACACTGTCTCTCTTCATGCTCCCATTGAACAGGTGTGTGACAATGAAGATTCTAACATCAGCAGCATATTTGAAGAGGCTTGTGATTTTATAGACTATGTTGAGAAAGCTGGTCAGAGTGTTTTAGTTCATTGCTTTGAGGGGAAAAGCAGAAGTGCCACTTTGGTCCTTGCTTACTTGATGCTTAGGAAGTAAGTAAAAATATAAAATACAATCTTATTTATGATAATTGGAACACTTACAGCTCTTAAGTTTGTGTTCCTTGATAGTTAAGATTATCACTGCTACTACTAGTACTTGGGACAATTTAGGAACTAAAAGGCTTTTGTGTTGTAGGAAATTCACTTTGTTAGAAGCATGGAATGCTCTAAAGCGAGTTCATCGTCGATCTCAGCCCAACGATGGTTTTGCAAAGATCTTACTTGAACTTGACCAGAAACTGCATGGCAAGGTTTCAATGGAGTGGCAGCAACGGAAACCAATGATGAAAATTTGTCCCATCTGTGGCAAGAATGCTGGACTAAGTACTAGTTCACTTAAACTCCACCTTCAGAAATCACACAAAAAGCTGTCATCAGGGAGTGTTGATAGTGCCATGACAATGGAGATCCAGAAGGCATTAACAGCTTTGAAGATTAGCCGTGGTGGGAGTGTTAGTCCCACACAACGCCAGTCTCATTCATTCAATGCTTGATGCATAGATAGCGCATTCAAATATTACTGAACATTCATTAAAGATTTTATTTTCATGTTAGCAATTTTTTAGTAAGAGTGAGTGAACTAGTGGTTTGGAAATAGGATTAGTTTGGATAGTGATTTCATGTAATTGGGTACTGGGAATTCTTTTTTTGTGTACATGAAAAATTTGTTATATTGAGATCAAATTTTCTTATCTTTGCCTCTTGGAAAGAATTAGTTTTTAATTATTGACTTGAAAGAGACAGAAAATCCATTTTACATATAATATAATTGATGGATTTCAAATTGATATTGTTTGTTTGATTTTTTAAAGTTATTTTAGAGACATTGTTCAAGCATCTTAAAAAGCCTAAAGTTTCAAGACATTAGACATTTCAAGTCATCATGACATTGTTCTAGCTATTTTTTTCTATTTCTTCAATTTTTTTTCGTGAGTTTTGTCTCTTATCTTTCTCATCTATTGCACACACCCCATTCTACTTATCGTTCCACTTTATTCTTTATTTTATTTCATAAACATTTCTTGGTTGATTTGACTCTAAGGAAGAAGCTTTCCTATTCAGTCTCCATTTTTTCCAAGTTCTGCGAGAATGCTACCTACATATTGTAATGTGTTGTCCTGAGTCCTACTTTATGGATGGTTTCATCCAGAAAACATATATTTGATTTGCTTATTTGTTCCTCCCAACTGAGGTCTTGTCCAGAACTAATTTTTTATTAGAATATGTAATTAGCAGTAAGAAAATAAAGATAAGAGAGAGAAAATAAAACATATATAAAAGAATTAATTAAAAAGTAAATATTTATTAGTGTGTCAATATTTTTTACTTTAATAATTAATTTTAACTAATAATTTATAGTCAAATATGGGAGAAGAATAATAAAATTTTGGTTTTAATTAAGTTTTAAGTTCTTCATAAATATAGCTATTTTTAATTCAGTTTTTACTAATTTTTTTTGTCGTATTATATCTAAAATTTTTATATTTTTCAATTGAGTCTCTTTAATACTAGATTTTGCTATTAATCAGGGTGATGTTATTAGATTGTACCGTTACATGTTACTTTACATTGTTGTTTTATTGTTAATTTGAGTGACTTGACCATTTGATTACAGTCAACCCAAATATCACTAATTTGAATAATAAAAAAAATCAAGTTTTAGAATCCTAAATATCTTTAAAACCTTAATTATCTTTATAAACAATGACATGATTTCATGTTATAAGTTAAATTCTAAAATCAAATCAAAATATTAGGTCTCTCAAATTAATCACAAAGACTCAATTAAAAAGTATAAAAGTTTTATACTCAATAGAACGAAAATCTCAATAGATATTCAATTAAAAATAGTTAAATTTATTTATGGATATGCACAACTTAAAAGTTAATTAAATAATTTATTTTTCATAAGAAAACACGCAATGATGATGCAAAGTAACAATCATATCATTCAAACTAACACAAAATCTAAACGGAGGAACTCAATTTAAAAAATATATAAATTTTAGATATCATTAAAGTAATTTTTTTTTAATAAACACTCAATTAAAAATACATAAATTTATCCGAGAATTAAAACATAATTAAATCCAAAATATTTTAAACATAAATTATTTATAGACTTTAAGAAAACAAATAACAGATGATAAATATATAGGATTTGAATATTTTAGCTAAAAAAATACAATTATCTATAACAAAATTAAAAAATATAACCTTCGTGATAAATTTAAAAATAATAAAATATTGACTTAATTGCAAGTTTTATTATTAAATTATTACTTTTTAAAATACCACATTTTATTTTCAAAGTTATCATTTTTTTTTCAAAATTTATGGACTTAATTGCAAATTTTATACTTCTATTTTTTTAATACAATTTTACTTCTATTCTAACACCATTTTGAAAACCTATTTTATGAAAATTATTGTATTAACTACTATATTTATTTTGAAATTACAAAAAAGGACAAGAAAGCGCGTATTTTTAGTAGTTTTCTAGAAAATCAAAATAATGTCATTTCATTTCTATCTTTTAAGAAAAAACGTGATATTGATCTCATTTTATTTTATTTTTTCTTAAATCAACTAATACATTAAAACCTTATTTGCAAAAGTGAAAGAAAATTGAATAGTAAAATATATAATTATATTTAAAATATTGTTTAAAAAAAAGTAACACCATCATGTGATAAAAAATATATTTATACTATATGTTCGCATTTTTATCATTTAATATTCTATAACTTAAGACATGTTCACACACAAAAGTCGATATCAAACAAATTTATGAGAGACTAACACTTAAATAAAAATTGCATAATAAGATAATTGCTAATACACACTCAACAAATTGCTAATATACACTCAACAAAGTTCATGTGTAAGAACTTTACTGTTTTTCGTTACTTAATATCTTAACTTACATGATTTAGTCTACCAAATGAAGTTTGGATATCTCATTCGAGTAACAACGTTAATGCTTAGTGCCCGCAACTCACAACTCATACATAATATTTCTGTGATACCAACATCTAATAATCAAACTTATTCATTCATAATTCAACCCACTTTTAATTATTAAATAATATAACTTTCATTACTCATTTTCTTAATTATTTATTATAGTTCATCATCATTTCATATTATTTAAACCTTATCCTATATCAAACCATCAATTTTACAAACTTTCAAGAGACAATCGTATATAAGTTTTAATATAGAGGTGTGTCACGAAACCATCAATTTTACAAACTTTCAAGACAATCATACATAAGTTTTAACATAGAGATGCGTCACTTAAACAATGGTTTCTTACTCAAATCAATATTCTTCGATTTAAAAGAAAGTAAATTATTATTTTTCATCTCTTAAACTATATATTAGCATTTGGGTGAGATATTTCATTGCTTAAGTGACCTCTAGGATGCCTGAGCATCATACCACTAAGAGAAGAGATAATTGTTATGGTTTATCTATTGCTTGAGTCACCATAGAGTGTTTGAGAAAATAAATTCTTATATGGAAAGAATAACCTCTATCTTTTTTTTCTTTTTTTAACTTAAGTTATAAGTTATGACTTTAGCATTTGCTCGAACGACTAGTTGGACATTTAGGTGATGAGTCTGAACATAATATTACATATTACCGCTTCAAGATTATTTGAGTGATCAATACGTTGCTTGAAAAATATCTAAGTACCAACAAGCACAAAATCCAACTGAACTAAAAATTTAGAAAAAATGCTGACTACCAACTAGTTTTCTAATGAAAACTCTTTACCAAAAATAAAGTTTTCTAGTTGTCAACTCATACAACCAAAACCAATACAAAAACTAGAAATGCATATGAAAATAAACTCTTAAAAGTTAAATCAAACTTAAAAATTCTTTTAAATATAAAATTCAATATTTTCTTAACCACAATCACATTCAACCCACTTCCAATAACACCTATACTGACATCAATTCAAATAATCACAATCCTCATTCAAGCACTTAAATTCTTAAACTTAACTCGACAACATATTTAAATCATATAATATTTTAAATTCTTCATATAACTCAGGACATCTAATTTGCGATTCACTTTTCGTTTTCCATAACCTTTCCTCTAAAAATTCAAAGGAATAAACTAAGAAATTTAAAATAATTTCTCTTACCTTTAAATATTGTCTTCTCAAATAATTTTTCAAAAGATAAAAACAAGTTAGGAAGTCCTAAATTACTCATAAGAACTTGATAACATTTGATTTGTTCACAATTTCATAGACTCATTACTTTTTCTAAGTATTACTTTTATTCTTATTCTTTGTATTTTTAATAGGAAAAAAGTGCTTTAGTTAAAATTGTGTTAATAATGCATTTTTAGATAGATATTTTCTGTTGGTGTTAGTAAATCGTCTAATCTATTGTTTTGTCATGATTTTTCTAAACTGATCTTTGTTTCAGATGATTCTCCATTGAAAAACTCTAATGAAGACTTGGTAAGCATGAAGATTGGGGTTTTGGACTTAAAGAAAAGAGTAGTAGAAAGTCAACATTTTTTATACGGTCAAAGTCAACATTTTTTATACGGTCAAAGTCAACATTTTTTAATAGACAATCAAAGTTAGCATTTTGAGTAAATGGTCAAAAGTCAACATTTTTATTAGAATGTCAAATTAGAAGAGAATTGTGTAATTTCATGCGCGACACTTAAGCGGGCCCATTTGATTTCCTTGACTTTCTATGAACTCATCTAAAACACTATACATATGACCCTTGGGACAAGTTCAAGACACACAATTACTTAAAATTCTAGTTTAGTTTACATTTTTTAGTTGAGTGTTCAATTTTCAATTATTGAGTGAAGTTCTCTTGTTTCCAGTTGTCTTGTGATAGAGTATCATATGAGAAATCACATGTTGGGATAGTCACAAGAAGTATGACTAAGAGAATGGAGAAGGAAGAAGACTTTCAGAAGGTTTTTCTTTTGTGGAAAGTGATTTATTAAAAATCTTCCTTCTTTCTGAAACTTTATACAAATTGTATAGAGTATGATTTATTTAGGTCTTGTATTTATGGCCAAAGTAGCATAGAAATTTAAATTTTAGGCATTGTATTTCGACAAAAAAGTAGAATAGGTTGTCTTCGATTTTTAGGCCTTGTATTTGGGCCAAACCCTAAACCTAAGAGAGATAGAAGGAAGTGCCTAGGGTATGCATCTAGGGCTACTGTGGCACACATCTTAGGGCTTGTGTGGCACTAAGTAAGAGCTTATGTGGCGCCTAGCATGCTTTTCTTGCCACTTGTCACATGTCATTCTATGTATGGAGAGGATTCTCTCCGATCCTAGCTTGCCTCATTGGAGAGGCTTAGGGTTATGGTATATGAAGGATTAGGTCTTGGCTATCTTAGGGACCTTGTACACTTCATTTTTCAACTATTGAATGAGTAAAGAAATGTTGGTCAATTGTTGTCTATTCAACTTGTTCTAGCTCACCTTAGAGTAGTTTCATTTCAAGACTATATACTCTTGCCTTTCTCCTAAGTGTGTTGGCCTGAAACTCTTTCACTTCATCTTCCACTCCAAACACATTAATAACCTTCAACTTATGCTACAACATGTCAACTTTACGTACAAATCTTCAAGTCTCCATGGAAGAAGCACTAGGCAAATGCATTCTAAGACTAGGATTGCATCATTTCGTATCTAGAGATTTGATATATAGGCTCCACAACTTCAAACACAAAAATATGACTGTAGAGGAGAACATACAAAAAATGAAGCTATTGCTAATGAGAGCAGGGATACGGGAGGAGTCTAGAATCACAATTGCTCGATTCCAAAGTGGTATGCGATACAAAATCCAGGATAGGCTAGAGCTATTACCATATAATGACCTAAATGACTTAGTAGAAATGTGCATAAGGGTAGAGCAACAACTTAGAAGGAAAATCAATTCTAAGAAAGAACACCTTAACACATCTTCATCACCAAAAATGTTACAAGAGGAAATGTTACCCCTCCAAAATGAAGAGATCACCTGAAAAAGAAAAACAAAAATATAGAGAAAAAGAAAAGTATAAAAAAGAATCTATTGACTATTGACGAAGGGATGTGATAATTGTTAACTGTTGCTTTAATTATATGCAGATTTGTTAGGATTTTTAGCAGTAATTCTGTTTTAATTAGAGGTTTTTAGGGATTCTGTTTTAATTAGAGATTTTATTGTTGATTTTTCTGTTTAATGTGTTTTGATTGTGGAAAGAGAAAATGTCGTTGAGAATTAGGTAAAGTTCGAAAGGAGAGAGAACAAGAGGCACTGGAATTAAGGAAAAGAGCAGAAAAATAAATTATAAGTGACTTCCTACTTAAGCTAAAGAAGTAGCTCGAGCTAAAACTCTCTTAAATTAGAGAGAAGCCTTAAAAGAAAGTGCTAATGCCACTGAAGGTGTGAAGTACGAAATAACAGTCGCTCTTGAACCTAAGGCATGGATTGTTTATAAAAGGGAGGCTAGATTGAACATGGGTGCATCCATCATCTTTGGAAGATCTCTTGAAGTGCCGTTTTGATCAAGAACTTTTCTTTTCCTTTTCTATTGTATTTTCATGGCTACCATGCGGAGCTAACTTCTCTTCTTCTTGGGATTGAATGTAAATTCTCAAATTCACATACATTCTTAATATTGTTTTTATGTCATTTAATTTAAATACCTTTGTTAACGTTTTGTTTAACATTTATATATCTTAGATTTCTCATTTTGACTGGAAAGCATTATTTGAAATTGGAACTAAACGTTCAAACTCATTGCATGTATACGTTCAGGAATGAAGTGTAATGTAATGACTGTTCATTGCAAATGTTCTTAATGCTGATTAAATTAATCTAGTAACTAGGAATAGAGCTAGGTATTTTAATTTATGAATTTCAATGCTAGAGGAATCAGGTTGAAAAGGCTTTGATTTGCA